>JRHI01000612.1_pt1 | contig 37011 bp, 33 predicted proteins | sample 215371 | NCBI WGS metagenome assembly JRHI01 (sample SAMN02929681, study PRJNA255918) | sediment metagenome | biome: cave system; feature: Ice Cave; material: Sediment; isolation source: sediment from deep within a dark volcanic ice cave with no known source of... ... | reverse complement strand
GCACACTATGCAAGGGTCGGATTCGAGCGGCCGACGCTAGGGGATGGCCAGATGAAAGAGGCAGCCTGCGTGTGGCGCTGGCAATCTGCCGGAGCGCGCCTGAGCCCAGTCGCGTTCCACGACGAATATCGCGCTCCACGCGCTCCTCAGCCGAACGTTGGTGCGGCATCCTTAGTACGCGTTCTACGGCCGCTGTGAAGCTCGGATTCGAAAGTGCCGAGCGCACGAACGCAAGTCTTTGATGCGCCGTCTGCACATCGAGATGCGGATCGGTCGCCATTCGAGCGGCTGCCGGTGCCTTGACGCTCATGATCAGCGCGACGCTAACCTCGGCAATGCGGTCAAGCATGGTTCGGTAATGTTTCCGGTAGTCAATCTTGCTCGTCCGTACTTCGAGCGTGCATCGGGCGATCTCCTCAGAGTCCCGAACGAGAACGAGCGGACACATGCCGGTATGCAGCCCTGTTTCTATGCGTCCAAGGCGCCCACTTGCCAGATTCGGCTGGACCATCTCGTTTGCTCGGAGCTGCAGTCCCGCTATCGCCCCACGCAGCTCGTAGTCGTAGATTCGCCCCTCTAGCAACTGCATGGGCGCTTCTTGCGCCTCGTTCGCCTCGTCCTCGGTCAAGACCAGGATTGAATTCCCGGCTCGGTCACCGAGCCAAAGCCGCGCCACTTCCTCTCCTGAGGCATTCGTGAAAGGCAGTTCCAGCTCAGCCAGCACCGGTTCAGGCCTCTGCGAAACTCACGAACCCGTTCTGTGCCACGGTTCGTGCCATTCGCAGGAGTTTCGCCCTGCTAAGCGGGTAACGCGCGGCCGTGTCGGGCCCAGGTAGAGGCGCCTTTGTCTGCGCGAGTTCCATGGCCAATTCCTCGCGTTGACGTTCGGGCCCGCCCGCGAGACACAGGGTAGCCAGGGCTCGGATCGCCGGCTCGAGTTGCCGTTGGGACCCATTCAGCTTCGGCAAGAGCTTCTGGACGATCTGGGCGTCGAACGCGGACTCAAAAGTCCATCCTCGACCTGACAAGTCTCGATGCACAGCGACGAATGTCGCGGCTTCGCTTGCTACGCGGTAACCGAACTCAAGCCCGAAATGCTCGAGGACCCGATAGAACAGACCCAACTCGGTCTTTAGTTGCTCGCGTACTCGGCGCGCCAGCACGTGCGGAACACTCAGGTCGTGAACCAAGCGCGCCGCGTACCGTGCACCACCTCCTTGAATCGCCGCCAAATCAATGCGTTTGCCCCCGTCGATCAGAGCGCCCATGCGATCGGCGGTAATCCGGAACTCGATGACATTGGCGCGGTCCAGCACCTTTGGGGAGAACATGTAGGTCGTCTCGTCAACGTTTACCGTGCCCACTATCACGAGGTTCCTGGGTAGAGTCATTCTCGGAGGGACCAAACCGCGCTGACCACCCGAATACAAGGCAATCGCCTCACCGGATTCAATCGCGCTCAGGATGTCGGCGAAATAGCGTTCGACATGCGAGAGGTTCATTTCGTCAAGGACTAGGAAATGGAGCTCGGACGGATTGTTCGCCGCGTGCAAGATCAGATTCAGAGAGTCCGTCTCCACGTAGACTCCTGGCGTCAGCGCGTCTGCGAAACCCAGCACGCTCTCTGTGCTGGTCCAGTCAGCTCCCACCGGAACGAGGGCCAGCGTTCCTGACTCAGTCGAGCAGCCGAACCAGGCGGCAATGGCCTGCGCTAGCTTCGTCTTACCAGACCCAGACAGACCACTGAGAATGACGAAGGGCTTCGCGACGATGGCCGCGAGATATCGCACGACGTCGGACCGCTCCATGAGCAGCCCACCTTCCGCCAGCGCAGCCGTGGCCTCACTAGCCACCTGCGCGAGCGCAAGTTCCGGATCATCCTGCATGCCAGCCTCCGAACCTCGCCTTACGATTTCGAAATAGTCAGCGCTGCCAATTGCGGCGATTGCGTTTTGAACATTCCATGTCGCAGGCTGGAATTCTTGCCGCGGCACCGGCCGGCGGAAGGGTTCGACGTCGCTGAGCGTTGCGATGAAATGCTCCCCATCGCTGCGTGTCTCCCGTTCCACTTTCGTCACGCGGCCGTGCGCGAAGAAGGATCCCGCGTCATCTCCCCCATCGCTGCGTGGCCGGTAGTAGACGAAGCGCGCCTGGCCCGCATTGAAAAGCAACAAACGTCCAGGTACTCCGCCGTCAAAGTGGTATTGCTGTCCCTCTATGTCATCCGTGTACGTAGAGGCCTGGCGTTTCTGCGCGAGGATGAAGAACTTCTCGCTTGGCATAACGGGCTCACCGAGCAGTTTGAGAACGCCGACACTCTTTTCGGTCGTCATTACGGTGAATCCTTGAAAGTTGTTGGTCGGCTCGTAGCCGGCGGCCTTATTGAGAGAGGCGTAGGGCACGTCGATCTGATCGACCGGGTCGAGGAGATAGATCCACTCCCACGTATCGCCCTTGCTATCCACTCCCCACAGACTTCGAGCGAGCTCGGCATTGTTCATCTTGAGGACAACTCGCCCTTTGGCGACGGCTTTCCCCTTTTGAAGAAATAGGGCTATGTCGCCTTCCTCAATTCGCTGCCACTTCGCCCTATTGCTGCCGTTCCCTCCACTGGTGACGCCCCAAATGCCCACGGGTCGCTCTCCGAGCAACTCGGCAATCCGTCGACGCATCGCGTCGTCAAGGTACGGGCCCATACGTGCTGGTTCGACTGCCTTAGCAACTGTGTCCTCGTAGTGCTCGCGTCCCCCCGCGTTGCCAGCGGGTTGGATGATGACTTGTGTCATGGCCGCTTCACTGCACGGCCGCGAACTTGTTCGGCTGGATAGCGGCGGTCGTTTTCAAGGATCTTGCCTTCGACCGCCTCCACGAGATCGACTTGAAGGACATCGGCAAGTCTGACCAAGTAGATCGCGACGTCCGCCAATTCCGTGCGCACCGCGGCCAACTGCGTCGCCGAAAGACTGCTGGACTCCTCGTCGCTTAGCCATTGAAAGACCTCTTGAAGTTCTGCCGCCTCAATGGCAACCGACGCGGCAAGGTTCTTCGGCGTGTGAAACCGCTCCCAATCACGTTCGCGCGCGAACACCCGCAGACGGTCGGCAATGGCGGCGATCTCGCCCTGACTCACGGTGGAGTGATGCTGAAGCTGCCCTCAGGTTCAGTCAACTGGCGCGCAGGATTAAGCTCCACCGGCTCGCCCAATGGGGTGCCCGAGGGCATCGATATGACTGAGCACTCGCTCTAGCCCGCGGGCATTGGACCCGCTTGGTTCCCGTAGGACGTAAATCCGACAACCCGCGGTCTCCGCGCCTCCATCTGTGACCGGATCGTCGCCCACCATCAGCGTCTCGGCTGGCGCGACTCCGAGTTCGCGGCACGCGGCGGCGAACAGCTCCGGTGCTGGCTTCGCCACACCGTGCTCGAACGACAAGGCGAACGTGTCGATCAGGTCGAGCAGGCCATGTGCGGCGAACAGCGGGCGCAAGTCGAAGGCGATGTTGCTCACGATCCCGATCTTCAGGCCGCGCGCCTTTAGCTCGCGCAGGATCCATTCGGTGTCGGGATACGGGAGCCAGGTGGAGGGGTGCATCACTTCTTCGTAGATGGTGTGGGCGAGACCGGGGGCGATCTCGTCGGCCGGCGCGAACAGCGCGGTCCAGATCTCGCGGTGCGCCTTCTCGGACAGGTCCCGGCCTTTCGCATGCTCCTCCGGCGTCTTGCCGGCATCCCAGAGCCGCTTCCAGAGCGCCGCGGCGGCCTCGGGGGTCACGGTCACGCCCTGCTTGCGCGCGGCGGCGATGGTCACCTCGGCAGCGTTCGGGCCGTAAAAGAGCGTGTCGCCCCAGTCGAACAGGACCGCCCTGATCGGCTTGATCGGCGTCATCCGCGCATGAGATGGATGCGCTCGGGGCGCACGGCGACCTGGACCGGGCCGTCGAGCGCGGTGGCGGCCCCGGGGTCGGGCTGGTCGACGATCCACTCCCGGCCGTCGATCGCGACCCAGTAGCGCATGAGGTCCCCGAGGAACGCGCGCCGCGCGACGACGCCGGGGAGCAGCAGCTCATCGCCGGCAACCGCGCTCGCCGGACGCAACGCAAGCGCTTCGGGCCGGACGCACAGGCGCACCTCGTCCCCCGCCGCAACGGCGAGATCGGCCGGGATCCGCACCGGCGCGGTCCGCGTCCCCACAGTCACCGTCGCCACGCCGTCGCGCACCTCGCGCACGGTCGCCGGGACGAGGTTCACCGCGCCGACGAAGTCGGCGAGGAACGCGGTCCGTGGGCGGTAGTAGATCTCCCACGGGGTCCCGGCCTGCTCCACCTTGCCCTTGTTCATCACCGCGATCCAGTCGGAGAGCGAGAGCGCCTCGTCCTGGTCGTGGGTCACGTAGATGAATGTCATCCCGAGGCGCTGCTGGAGCGAACGGAGCTCCCAGCGGAGCGACTCGCGCAGCTTCGCGTCGAGGTTCGAGAGCGGCTCATCGAGCAGCAGGATCTCCGGCTTCACGACCAGCGCCCGGGCGACCGCGACCCGCTGCTGCTGGCCGCCGGAGAGCTGGTTCGGCCAGCGGCCACCGAGGCCGGTGAGCCCGACGAAGTCGAGCATCTCGCCCACCCGCTGCGCGCGCTCGGCCGTGGGCTTGTTGGCGAGGCGCAGGCCGTAGCCGACGTTGTCGGCGACGGTCATGTGCGGGAACAGGGCGTAGTCCTGGAACACCATCGCCGCGCCCCGCCGGTGCGCCGGGAGGTCGTTGATCCGCCGGCCGCCGAGGGTGATGTCCCCGGCGTCGGGGTCGTAGAAGCCGGCGATCATCCGGAGCGTCGTCGTCTTGCCGCAGCCGGACGGGCCGAGGAGCGTCGCGAACGAGCCGCGCGGGATCTCGAACGAGACGTCGTCGACCGCCGTCTGGGTGCCGAACCGCTTCGTGAGGTGGTCGACGCGCAGGTGCACCTCAGCCACGGGCCGCTCCCAGGGCGAGCGCGCGCCGGCCACCGAGGACCGCGACGAGCGCCAGCACCGCGACCGCCAGGCCGACATCGGCGACGGTGAAGGCGGTCGCGCCGCCCCAGTTGAAGTCGTTCACGAGCTGGAAGATCGTGATCGTCGCGACCGTCGTCGGCGGGGTGAACAGGAAGATGACGACCGAGAGCGTCGTCACCGCGCGGACGAACGTCGTGACGAAGCCGACCTGGAGCGAGCCGCGGAGCATCGGGAAGAGCACGTCGCGGAAGCCGCGCATGCTCGAGGCGCCCAGGCTCGTCGCGGCCTCGTCCATCGAGCGGTCGATCTGGCGCAGGCCGGAGACCGCGGCCTGGTACCCGACCGGGATGTTCCAGAAGATCATCGAGAGCGTGATGAGCGCGCCGCGGTCGAGCCAGTCGAGCCACGGCTGGTTGAACGCGGTCGCGTAGCCGATGCCGAAGAAGATCCCGGGGACCGCCGCCGGGAGGATGAGCAGGAAGTCGAGCGCCCGGCGACCGCGGAACGTCCCCCGCTCCACGAGATACCCGGCGACGAGGGCGAACACCGCGGAGGCCGCGGCGGCGATCCCGCCGAAGACGAGGGTGTTCTTGAGCGAATCGGAGTGGGCGCCGACGTAGGCGAAGTGCTCGGTCGTGAAGCGCAGGTTCGTCGGGAAGGCGAAGGTAAGCGCGCTCACCACGAGCGTCCCATACACCAGCAGGATGAGGCCGGCGAGGGCCAGGCAGGCGACGAAGCACGCGCGGGACACCGATGGCGGCACCGGCGGCCGCGGCATCGACGAGGCCTTCCCGCTGATCGTCACGTACGAGCGGCCGCCGTCGAGCCGGATCTTCGCGAGATAGAGGACGAGCGCCAGGACGAGGAGGATCGTCGAGACCGCGGCGGCGCCGGTGAGGTCGCCGAAGCCCGAGATGAGGCCGTAGGCCTGGGTCGGGAGGACGGTGAACAGGCCGCCGATGAGCGCTGGGTTGCCAAAGTCCTCCAGGACGTAGATCGCGGTCGTGAGGATCGCCGCGCCGAGGCCGGGGCGCGAGAGCGGCAGGGTGACCGTGCGGAACACGCCCCACGGGCCGGCGCCGAGGTTGCGCGCGGCCTGCTCCAGGCGCGCGTCGCTGCGCGAGAGCACGTCGGCGATGAGCTGATAGGCGAACGGGAAGAACGCGATCGTCTGGACCGCCCAGATCCCGGAGAGGCCGAGGATGTTCGGCGACTGCCCCAGGAGGCCGTAGGTGATGATCCCGCGCGGCCCGAACAGCAGGATGTACGCCGCCGCGACGACGAACGGCGGCGAGAGGAGCGGGAGGATCCCGACGAGCCGGAAGAACGGCTTCCAGCGCATGTCCGAATAGACCATCGCGTACGCGTAGACGAAGCCGAGGAGCACCGCGGTCGTCGTGGAGAGGGCCATGACCTGGAGTGAGTTGCCGAGCGGCTTGATCCAGGTGCCCTCGCCGAGGAAGGTCCCGTACCCGCCGGCTCCGGGGGTGAGGATGACCTGGATCTGCGGGTAGACGATGAACACGCCGACCAGCCCGAGCACGGCCAGCAGCGCGAGCAGGAGCGACGGCTCGCGCCGCAGGCTGTGCATCGGACTACGTCTGCCGGACTAGAGGCCGACCGCCGCTTGCCACTTCTTGATGATGCGGTCCTTGTTGTCGGTCGCCCACTGGCGGTCGTAGTTCACCAGGGTCACCTGCGCGAGCGTCGGCGCGCCGGCGGCGGGGGTGACCTCGGGGAGCACCGAGCCGCGGTTCGAGAGCTTCACGTTGAGCGCGCCCGCCTCGGGCGTGAGCACCCAGTCGACGAAGGCCTTCGCGAGCGGGAGGTTCTTCGCGCCCTTCACGATGCTCATCGCGCCGACCTCGAAGCCGGTGTCCTTGGGCACGGTGAGGTCGATCCCCGGGTTCTTCCCCTTCTCGGTGAGGACGTCGTGGCTCCAGTTCGGGGCGCCGACGAACTGGCCCTGCGAGACCAGGCTGATCGCCTGCGGCGCGGTGCCGGTGTACTGGGCGACGTTCGCGTGGAACTTCTTCATGTAGTCCATCGCCTTGTCCTCGTCGCGGCCAAAGCGGAAGATCTGGGTCGCGATGAAGATGTAGCCGCCACCGGTCTTCACCGGGTCGGGGAGGATGAGCTTGCCCTTCCAGGCCGGGTCGAGCAGGTCATCCCAGGTCGCCGGCTTCTTCCCGCCGACTTCCTTGGTGAGCCGGTCGGTGTTCGAGACGAAGCCGAAGATCCCGATGTACCAGCCGTTCCAGAGGCCGGTCGCCTCCTTGAACTCGGGCTTCACGTTCTTCGCGTTCGGCGACTGGTAGGCCTCGAGCAGCCCTTCCTTCCCGAGCGGGTCGTGGAACTCGCTCGAGCCGCCGATGAAGATGTCGGCCTTCGGGCTCGCCTTCTCGGTCCGGATGCGGGTCTGGAGCTCGCCCGCCGCGGCGAGCGGCAGGAGGTCCACCTCCGCCCCGGGCGTCGCCTTCTTGAAGGCGTCGACGAAGGCGTTGTTGGTGGACTCGTTCAGCGCGGAGTACACGGTGATGCGCCCGGTCGGCTTCGCCGCCGCGGTCGCGGTCGCGGCGGTGGTCGCCGCCGCTGTGGCTGCCGCCTTCGTTGGCGAGGGCGAGAGCGCGCTCGTCGCGCCACCGCCGCAGGCCGCGAGCGCGGCCGCGCCGGCGCCAAGCCCCATGAGCTTCAAGAACTCGCGACGATCGACGAACTGCTTTCCCAGACCGGTCTCACGCTCGCCCAACTCTTCCCTCCCAAAACGCGAACAGAAACGCGCCGAGTCTAGCCCGCGGTCGTGAACTCCGTCGACGCCATCCCGAGTCGATCGCCAACGTCGGCAAAGGCCGAATCGTCGGCATAGATCCGCTCCAACTCCGTACGAGCGCGTTTCGCGTTCCCCGCCTCGCCATAGGCGAGCGCACGCTCGTAGCGCAGCTCGCGGAGCAGCTCGTCGCTCCGGTCTGCGCGACGCGCCAATGCCGTTGTCGCGGCCTGGATCGCGGCATCGGGAAGCTTGCGCTGACGCAAGGCGCGCACCCGGAACAGCAGCAGGACCGTATGGACCGCGGTCAGATTTTGAAGGCCATCGGTGAGCGCCACGACCTGCTGGCGTTCGGCGTCAGTGCCACCGTCCAGGAGCAGCTCGCACAGTGACGCGAGGACGACCGGGTCATCGGGCCACGCCGAACGGATCTCGTTCAGGGCGCGCAGCGCCTCGTCGCGCCGGCCACCCTTCTGCAGGATCTCGACGAGCAGCAGGAGCGCCCCTTCGCGCGCCTGCGGCAGGTGCGCGGTGAGCTCGGCGGTGATGTCGATGCTCAACGTCGAGGTGACCCCGTACTTCGTCAGGCCGGCCCCGAGCCGATCCGCGTGAGCGATCGCGGACCGGACGTTCTCCTCCGCCTGCGGCAGCAGGCCCCGCTTGAGCGCCAGGGCGCCGGCAAGCATCGCGCCGTCGGCAAGGTGCACCGCCTTGGACAGATGCGTGAACGCCTCGTCTTCTTGTCCTAGCGAAAGGGCGCGCAGCCCATCGATAAGCTCCCGCTCCTCGGATGACGTCACCAGACGCTTGAAGAAGCCCGGGTGAAGGCGGTCCAGCCGCTGCACCGTCGGGGTCACCGCCGCCGGCTGGGCGGCGGCCTCCGACCGAGGCGCCCGCCCGGCGGAGCGCGCCTGTGGGGCGCGCCGGTTGGCTGCGGTCTGGGTGTAGTACATCCCGGTCCCGGGAATGCCAACGGTGACGCGCCGACCGCGCGAGCCGACGGTGTAATGCGCGCCGCGTACGCCGAACGACATCGACGCACCCGACTTGCTCAAGTTCACGCTCACGCCCGGGAAGAGCCGCACGCGGCGGGTGAATCGCAGGCCCATCCGTCGCTATCGACCGCGCTCGCGTTTCGTGAGACGGGCCTCTACGGCCGCGACGAACCCCGCTGCGGATTCGATCGCGAGCGTGGCATCCTCCGGCGTCGCTCCTGGAGCGCCGTAATCGGCGGCGGTCCGTTGGGCGAACAGCGATTGCAACGCCTTTCCGGACTGCGGCTCGATCTCGTTCGTTCGCACGTGTTCCGGATGCATGGCGATCGCGCGCCCGGCGGCAGCCTCGTCGATGAGCCGCTCCGCGAGGAGCCAGTCGATCGCGCGCCGCACCATCCGGGCGTCGTGGAACGCGAACCATTCCTTGCGCAGCTCGGGGAACGCGTGTAGCGCGTCCTTGAAGCGACGGAAGGCGCCGCGGCCGGCGATCGCTTGCGTGAGCAGCTCGCGCGCACGACCGTCGGTGACCCGCCCGGTGAAGTCCTCCATGTCGGCGTAGCTCTCGCTTGAGTCGAGCGGCTCGATCCGCCGGAACCCGCGCTCGCCGGGACTGTCATCCGGGTCGTCGGCGAACAGCCGGGACCAGCTCTCCAGCGCTCCGGTCCGGGGGTCCAGCCACCAGTGACCCTCGTCGGAATGGTCCTCCAGGGCCTCGGCAAGGGTGGTCAGGTCGATAGCGTCGGGGTCGAGCAGCTTCATCTTCTTCATCGCGTCGCTCGCCGCGATGTTACTGGCCGGGCGCGAGCAAGGAATCGATCACGAAGCGCCGCTGTAGCAGATATCAGCTACTCCACAGTCGACATAATTGTGTACTGGCTTATATACTCTTCAGGACGGGACAAGCGCGAGCCGATCGAAGGGTGAGGGTCGACATGACGACTGCGGTGCGCCTGCGCGACGACACGAAGCGGGCCCTCCGCGAGCTGGCGGCTGCCAGCGGTCGTCCGATGAGCGACGTGCTGGCGGACGCGGTCGAGGCATATCGACGCGCTGCATTCCTCACCCGGGCCGTGGACGCGTACGCCGTCGCCGCAGATCAGCCGGACCCCGACCGCGCGCTCTGGGACACCACGCTCACCGACGGTCTGACGTAGGCACGGTGCCGCCCGCGCCCCAGCGCRGCGAGGTCTGGATGGTCCGGTTCGATCYGGTCGTCGGACACGAGCAGGGCGCGCTGCGACCGGCGGTCGTCGTTTCGACCGACCGGTTCAATCGGAGCGCCGCTGATCTGGTGGCGGTGGTACCCGTGACTCGGAAGGAGCGCCACATTCCGTTCCACGTTGCGATCCAGCCTCCCGAAGGCGGCCTCTCCGCGACGAGCTTCGCGCTCTGCGACCAGATCCGCACCGTGGCGAGATCACGGCTTTCGACCCCGCGAGGACGTCTGTCGAGCGAAACGATGGAAGCCATCGAGGAGCGGCTGCGGATCCTGCTAGAGCTCTGACCGCGGTCTGACCTCTCCGCCCCGTGGGGGCCAGGGTCCTCGCCCGCCAAGAAGGGACACGAATGGACCGTCGCTACGGCGCCGCCGTGAACGGCGATCGCACGGCGTCCCCGTCCCATCCGATCGGCGCTGCAGCACCAGCGGCGGCGACATCGTCACGCCCGCGCAGCAGCGTCAACGCCGTCTCCGACACATAGGCCTCGCTCAGGGCGAGGGTATCCCGGACGTGCACGATCACTGGACCGCTGGGCCGTTCGGGGATCACGGTCAACGCCATGCGCAGGCAGTCGCGATCGGTCTCGAGGACGAATGGCCACTTCGCGTTCTCGGGCGAGCGGGCGGTGAGCGCGTTCAGCCAGGTGACCTCTTCGTTCACTTTCTTCGCGAAGCGCCGCGGGATGAAGTCCACCAGGCCCATGCCCACGGCGTTCCCGTCGCTCTCGTCGGCGAGGTCGCGGACGATGATCCGGTGGATCACCGGCATCCCCGGCTGCCACGGGCGGCCCTGCTCGTAGCCGTAGACGCTGCGGCCGATGATGTTCGTGTCGATCCCGGCGCCGGAGATGTTCTTCCCCATCCGGTCGCAGATGAGGATGTCGATCTCATCGAGCGGCAGCCGGCCCATGAGGCGCTTGGCCTCGACCAGCAGCCGCTCCTCGTGGGCGAAGAAGTCATCGAGCGTCACCGCCTCGATCTTCGCGGTCTCGTGATACGCGTTCTCTAAAATGGCGACCCCGCCGAGGATCTTCCCGGTCTCGATGATCCGGCCGGCGGCGGCGCGCAGCGCGTTCCCCAGGCCGATGCCGAAGACCTGGCGATGGCACTCGCGTGCACCCTCGTATTTCCCGAGCCCGATCGCGCACATCTTCGCCAGGCCGCTCTCCAGGGTGCCCTTGAAGTCGGTGTGCGGCTTCACCCGGTTCAGCAGGAGCACGCCGTCAGAGTCCCAACCCGCCTCGGCGATGAACGCCTCGACGCCCTCGGCGGTGACCCCGAGGCTCCGCGCGTCCATGCCGTCGCGGATCGGTACGCCGAGTTCCTCGGCGGTGACGCCGTAGTGCGCCAGGAGATTGCGCTGGCCTTCCGACGTCGCGCCTCCGTGGCTGCCCATCGCCGGGATGACGAACGGCTTGTGGCCCGCGCTCTGCAACGCGTCGATCGCCGCGCGGGCGATGACCGCGATGTTCGCGATGCCCCGGCTACCGACGGTGACGCCGATCTCCGCGCCGGCTTTGAGCGTGCGTGAGGCGAGCACCTGGGCGACCGCATCGCGGGTCGCCGCGGCCACATCGGCCACCGCCGGACGCGGGAACCGGACCGTCACCGGGGCGAGGCGGAGCTCGTCGAGGTCCATCGCGGCAAGGGTAATCGCGGCACCGGCGACCGCGAACGCCCGACGAGGCCCAACGCCGCTGGCGGTACAGCCGACCAACCAAGGGGTAGCCTGCGCGGAACGAGGCGCTGGCCCAGCACCTGCTGTCCTTCGAGCCTCGCTACAACGCCACCGCCACACCGTTCGACTGGCGCTTCACCCGTGACGACCTCGCGGAGTTGCTGCGCCGCATCGAAGCGCACGAGCTCGCCACCGCTGCGGTCAAGGCCGCGTGAAAGAGGCGATGATGATCGGGTGCCCGCTCCCCCCGCGTCGACCAAGACCAGCCTCGGCCAGCGCCTTACGGATCACGCCGGCAAGCGCTGGCCGGCGCTCAGCCGGGTCGAGCTCCGGTTCCGCGGAAGCTTCGTCTATATCGATGGGACGCTCGCCGATGGCGGGGTCATTCCGCTCTGCCGGCTGCGCTACGTCGGCTCCGCCAGCCGCTGGGGGTTCGCCATCTACCGCGCGAGCCACGACGACTATCAGGACAACGTCCTTCCGAGCGGGCAGTTCGTCGGAACACCAGAGGAAGCCCTCGACTGTGCTTCCGGCCTCTACCTCAACGACCCCACGGCGTGGCTCTCACCACCGACGAATTAATTAACGGCCGTGGCCACTAGCCGATCCGCGCACCCCTGAAGTCCTCGACCACCAGGCCGCGCTCGACGCTCCCCCACACCGACACCGTGGGGTCGGGCCCGATCCCGCCTTCGATGTGCCCATCGCCGCTCACCCGGACGATGCTGACGCGCGTCCCGTCATCGGCGCGGATCGTCCCTCCGGTACGCAGCCACCGCGCGAGTCGCGGCCAGGAGCGTCGGGTGGACGAGGCCAGCTCGCAGCGCAGCGTCACCGAGCCGGTGCCGAGCCCCAGCAGAGTCTCGTGCACCAGCGTCACGCCATCAGGTCCGTTCGAGATGGTCACGGAGCCGCGCATCACGATCTCCGGGCCATCCAGCCGGTAACGCAGTCCGCCGGCATCGGGCCTGACCTCCACAGACCAGTCCGCACCGGTCAGAACGCGAGGATCGCGTCGCGACGCCATCTGTCTCGTGGGCGGGACCGGCGCGACCGGGACGAACGCGGAGATCGCGAACGCGGTCACGGGGGCCAGGCGTTCGCTCCGCTCCGCACCGGGAAGCAGCAGCGCGGCGGACGCGCCGATCGCCTGCGCCAGCGATCCGACGGGGTCGGCGTTGGTGCGCGCGGCGCGGGACGCCGCGTCCACCGGAAGAAGGAGCGGGCGACGCTGGGGATCGACCGCCGATACGCCGCTCACCACGCCACGATACTGACCTCCGATGGATCCGTTCGCCCTCCTCGTGGCCATCGGCCTGTTCGGCGCCGGGGCCGCGCTCGCGATCTGGGCCACGGACAAGCTGCTCGACGGCCTCGTCGGCTTGGCGGCGCTCACCGCGCTCTCGACGTTCGTCATGGGCGCGGTGCTCTCCGGGCTCGAAGCCGAGAACATCGCCGTCGGCGTCGCGGCCGGCGCCCGTGAGGTGAGCGCGGTTGCCCTCGGCACCGTGTTCGGCGGCGCCACGTTCCTCATGACCGTGGCCCTTGGGCTCGGCGCCCTTGTCGCGCCGTTGGAGATCCGGCTCCCCCGCGCGTTCCTCGGGATCATCGCCGCGGCGCCGGTCCTCGCCGGGATCGCGATCCTCGGCGATCGCACGACCGCCGCGTCCGGGGTCGTGCTCCTCGTCGCCTTCGCGGCCGCGATGGGGTACATCATCTGGCAGTCCCGCAAGCGGTCGTTCCTCACGGGTCACGGCGTGGACAGGGCTCGGGAGGGGCAGCACCGCTGGCCCGCGGTGATCGGCGCCACGCTGCTCGGCCTCGTCGGCCTGGCGATCGGCGGCGAGCTGGTCGCCGATGGCGCCGAGCGGCTCATCGCCACGCTCGGCCTCCCGGCGCTCCTGGTCGGCATGGTGCTCACACCCGCGGCGATCGAGATCGAAGAGGTGTTCCGCCAGGCGATCCCGGCCCGGCGGGGCCATCCGGAGGTGAGCGGCGCGAACCTCCTGGGGACCCTGCTCTACTTCGTCCTCTTCAACCTCGGGCTGCTTGCGCTGGTCACGCCGGTCGCGGTCCCGGAACAGGTCCGCGCGCTCGACTGGCCATTCCTGGTGGGCGTGACCTGGCTCGCCACGCTCTTCCTCGCCCGCGGGCGGGTCGGCCGCCCGCAAGGCGCGGTCCTGGTGCTCTGCTATGTCGGGTACGTCGCGCTCCATGTGGCGCTGCGGTAGAACGGGAGCTTCACCACGCGAGCCGGTCCGTCAGGACGGTCATCGCTGCAGCTTGGGATCGAGCACGTCGCGCAGGCCGTCGCCGAGCAGGTTGAACGCGAGCACCGTCACGAGGATCGCGAGGCCAGGAAAGATCGAGAGCCAGGGGGCGTTGATGAGGTGCGTTGTGCCGTCGCGGATCATGTTGCCCCAGGTCGGGGTCGGCGGAGAGATCCCGAGGCCGATGAAGCTCAGGCTGGCTTCGACCCGTATCGCCGACGCGGTGAAGACGCTGAGCAGCACCGCGATCTCGCCGACCATATTCGGCAGGATGTGGAGGCGCATCAACCGCATATGGCCGGCGCCGACCGCGCGCGCCGCACTGAGGAACTCCTGCTCCTTGAGCGCCAAGGTCGCGCCATGCACGACCCGCGCGAATGGCGGCGACAGCAGGAGACCGATCGCCAAAATGACCTTCTCCATGCCGGGCCCGAGGACCGCGAGGACCGTGAGTCCGAGGAGCAGGCTGGGAAAGGCCATGAGCACATCCACGCCGCGCATGAGCAAGCCTTCCAGCTTGCCCCCGCTGTACCCCGCGACCAGGCCGATGAGCGTCCCCAGCGTGCCGCCCAGCAGGACGGAGGCGATGCCGATGACCAGCGAGATCCGGCCGGCGTACAGGATGCGCGCGAGCACATCGCGGCCGAACGCATCGCGGCCCAGCCGGAACACCTCGTCCGGTGGCCGCAGGCGGCCGGCCCCGTCCTGGGCCAAGGGATCGTGAGACGCGATGAGCGGGGCGAAGACGGACAGGAGGATGATCGCCACCGTGAGGCCCAGTCCGACGACTGCGGCCTTGTTGCCGACGAAGGTGTCCCACATCCGCCGTCCTTGGCTCCTCGACCGGACCGGCAGCATCGCCGCGTCCCGATCGCGGACGCCCACCGTGGCGTCCATCAGCGTTGTGTCTTGACGCGCGGATCGACGAACCCGTAGGTCAGATCGGTCACGAGATTGATGCCGACCACGAACAGGGCGTAGATCACCATCGTGGACTGCAGCGTCGTGTAGTCGCGCTGCAGCATCGCCCCGACCATCAGCTTGCCCAGCCCCGGGCGCGAGAAGACCAGCTCCGTGGTGACCGAATCGCCGATGAGCGCCACGCCCCAGATGCCGGTGAGCGCGACGATCGGGATGAGCGCCGAGCGCAGGGCATGTCGCGTGATGACCGATCGCTCGCGGATCCCCTTGGCGCGCGCGGTCCGAACGTAGTCCTGACCGAGCACGTTGAGCATGGCCGAACGAGCCAGCCGCGCGACCGACGCGGTCATGACCAGGCCGAGGGTCAGCGCCGGCAGGATGAGATGGGTCAGGCTGTCGCCGATGTTCGTCAGGTCACCGCCACCGATCGCGGGCAGCCACTTCAGCTGCACGCCGATGAGGAGGATGATGAGGATCCCGAGGTAGAAGGCGGGCACCGAGAGCCCCACGAGCGACGCGACCCGGCCGATGTAGTCCGGCAATCCGTTGCGCTTGGTCGCCATGTAGAGGCCGACCGGGATGCCAAGGGTCACCCCGACGAGCAGCGCGGCGAGCGTGAGCTCGAGCGTGTACGGAAGGTTGTGGGCGATCTGCTCGCCGATCGGCGCGCTGTTGATCATCGACGTGCCAAGATCGCCGCGAAGGAGGTCCCCGAGGAAGCGGAGGTACTGGAGCGGCAGCGGGTCGTTGAGCCCAAGACGCGCCCGCAATGCGTCGACCGCGTCTTTCGAGGCGTAATCCCCGAGCGCCGCGGTCGCGGGATCGCCGGGAAGGACCCGGACCACGACGAAGACGATCGTCAGCACGCTCAGAAAGACCGGGATCGTGAGCATGATCCGCTGCGCGACGTAGCGGATCATCGGGCCCTACTTCTTCACGAGCCGGGTCGTCTCATCGATGCCGGGATAGAGCGCGAGCACCGACTTCAGCTCGTGCCCGTAGTCCACCGTCTTCCGGCGCGCGTAGACCTGATTCGTGAACATGACGGGATACGCCGCCATGTCCTGGAGGATCCGGGTCTGCGCGTCCTTCCAGAGCGCCGTCTGCTTGGCCGTGTCCGGCTCCGACCGGGCCTGGTCGATGAGCTCGTCGATGCTCGCGTAATGCGAGAAGTTCGTGTTCGGCTTCTTGCCGCTGACGACGATCGCATCGGAGTGGAAGAACTGGCTCAGGTAGACATCGGCGTTCGGCCGGAAGGCCACGTACACGACGATCGGGTTGGTATCCAGGCGGATCGTGCTGTGCATGCTCGTGTGGTCGACGACCTTCAGGTCGATCTTGATGCCGACCTTCGCGAGCTGGGCCTGCATCGATTCGTAGACGACGCGATACGAGGGCAGCTCGGAGGTGACCATGCTGAGCGAAAAGCCATTCGGGAATCCGGCGTCGGCCAGGAGCTTCTTGGCCTTCTCGCGATCGGTCTTGTACTCGACGCCTCTGGCCGCGGCCTCCGGCTGAGTCAAGCCACCGGGCATGAACTGGGCGGGCACCGGCGAGAACACCTGCTCGCTCACACGCGTGCCAGTGAGCGACTGGAACTCCGCGCGGTCGAGCGCGTAGGCGATCGCCTGGCGCACCGGGAGTTTGTCGAGAGGCGCGATCCGGCTGTTCAGATGGATCGTCACGACCTCACCCACGCCGAAGACGTCCACCTTGACGTCAGCGTTCGCTTCCATCTTCTGCACCCAAGCGATGTCGGCGGTGCCGTTGGCGACGTCGAGTTGGCCGCCGAGCAGCCCCAGCTCGCGGCTGGTGAGGTCCGGCATGTACATGAAGTCGACGCCGTCGAGCTGTGGCTTACCGCGGAAGTACGCGTCGTTGGCGACCAGCTCGACCTTCTCCTTTGGGCTGTAGCGCTTAAAGGTGAAGGGGCCGGTGCCCACCGGATGCGTCTTGAGGCCATTCGCCCCGAGCTTCTCGGCCGCCTTGCGGCACATGATGTAGCCGCCGGAGTAGTTGGCCAGCTTGGGGTAGAGGAGCGCCTTGGAGAGGGGCGCGGCAAGCGAGACCTTGACCGTCGATGGATCGACGGCCTCGAACGTCATCCCGCTGTAGTCGCCGGCGTACGCAGAGCGGTCCTTGTCGGCGGATTTGTTGAGCGAGTACACGACATCGTCGCTCGTCAGCTCATAGGCCGGAACGCCGTCGGTCGGCTGACACATCACGCTCTTTCGGAGCGTGAAGGTCCAGGTCTGCTTCCCGGCGTCGGTCGCCGGCTCGGGCAGCGCGGTCGCGAGGTCYGGCTCGAACTGGGTCCCGTCACCGGGCTTGAACCGGATGAGCGCGTTGAACACCATGTCGACGAGGCTGCGGTCCTGCGTCCCGCTGGCGAAGTGCGGGTCGAGGGTCCCCACGTCCGCGGCGCTCTGGCCGAAGCGGAGGATGCCCCCGGCACGGCCGGTCTGCGCCGCGGTGCTCGCCGGCGCGGCCGGCGTACACGCCGTGAACACCAGGAACAACGTCAGCGAGAGCGCGATCGGTCGCGCGAGCCTGAGCTTCATGTCGTTTCCCCTTCCGCTACCGGACGCCGCCGGGTCTGCGCGTGATCCTAGCCAAGGAGCTCTGCTTTCGCGGTGCCGTGGACGCCGTCGAAGCGCGCGCGACGAAAGGCCTGGATCGGGAGCGACGACCGGCCCTGCGTGATCAGCTCGCAGATGATCCGGCCGGTGACCGGACCGAGACAGAACCCGTGCCCGGAGAAGCCCGCGGCGATGACCAGTCCGTCGATCTCCGGCGCGCGCTCCAGGACCGGGAGTCCATCGGGCGTCATGTCGAGCAGCCCGGCCCACACCCGCGCGACTCGCGCCTCTGCGAGAGCGGGCAGGACGGCGATGCCGCGCGTGATGATCGCTGCGACGTTGTGCGCCGGAGGCAGCACGTCTTCGGCGCCAAGCCTTCGGTCGGCATTCGGCCACCGCCACTCGCCGGCCGAGCCGGACAGCCGAAGCCGGCCGTCGATCTGCTGCCGCCCGGCGAAGTCCGCATTCGCCACGCCGAGCACCTGCCGCAGGAGCGGCGGCAGCGGGGTGGTCTGCACGACCCCGGTGAGCCGCACCGTGATCGGCAGGTCCAGGTCCACAAGCGCGCACAGCTCATCGCTGTGGACACCGGCCGCGATCACGACCACGTCGGCGGCGATGGCTCCGGTCTCGGTCTGCACGCCGCGGACCCGCGCCCCCGCGACATTCAGCGCCGTGACCTTCGTGTCGGTGCGGATGATCGCGCCATAGCGCTCGGCCGCGCCGACGAAGGCGCGCACGGTGGCGACCGGGTCGGCGTGACCGTCGGACGGGCAGTACGACGCTGCAACGATCGATCCGGCCAGCGCGGGCGCGACGGCGCGTACCGCCTCATTGCCGTCAAGGAAGCTGACCTCGAGCCCTTGCGCGCGCTGCTCACGCACGAGATCCGCGATCGTCGGGACCTCATCCGGTGTCCGCGCAAGGCGGAGGTTGCCGTCCTGGCGATAGCCGACATCGCTCTCCAGCTCTTCGGACAGCTGCTCCCAGCGGCGCACCGCAGCCGTCGCGAGGGGGAGCTCCGCCGGGTGGCGCCCGGATTGCCGCACGCCGGCGAGCGTCCACCCGGACGCCATGCTCGCGAGCGCGCCCTGCTCGAGGAGGGTGACCGACGCGCCGGTGCGCGCCAGCTCGTACGCCGCCACGGCGCCGCTRATGCCGCCGCCGATGATCACGACGTCCCRCGATCTCATGCTCATGATCCCTCGCCGGCCTGGGCCGGTTCACACCGGCGCGTGCCACATCGTGGCCCGTCCGGACGGAGGATAGCAGTCACCATGGTCCGCGAAACGGCGGCGCCTCGCCTTTCGCGAGCGAGGCGGCCACGACCTTGGCGATGCGCCGATCGCGCGTCTCCGGCCGCTTCGCCTCGAGGACCGAGTCGACGTGCTCGCGCTGGTGCGAGTAGGACAGCGAGCGGAACGCATCGGTCGCGCCTCCCGCCTTGAGCGCGATCGCGAGGTCACGCGGAAGCGTCACGACCCGCGCCACGGTGTCGACCTCCAGCGTCACCCGGGCCCGCTTCCCGGCGACGAGCTTGGCCGCGTCGCGGATCTCCTTGCGCGCCGGAAGATAGAAGCGGCCGCCGTAGACCGCGATCGTCGTGCGGTACGCGATCCCGTTCAGCGTCGAACGTCGATGAAGGCGACGACCAGCGGCTGCTGTGCCCGTCTCGCCCGCGCGATGTCGCGCTCCAGGGCGACGAATCCGGCCCCTCGGACGGTCACGCCCGTGAGATCGTCGACGGCCGCGTGGTCCCGGTCCTGCGCCGACGCCCCGCGATCGGCGAGCGCGGTCGTGCGGTCGAGCTCGGCAGAGGTCCGCTCGTTCGCGCCCGACCCGCGATCCGCGAGCGCGGTGCCGGCGGGCGACTCGACGCTGTTCGTCGCGCGGATCACCGGCGCGCGTCTCGTCCGCGAGGGCGCGCCGCTGCTGATGGCCGACACGCCGTTCAAGCACGCCGGCTGATGGCCGCGCCAGCCGCGCTGTCGCGGTACGGCCCGGTCAGGCGGCGGGGACGTGCGCGTTCGTGAGGAGGTAGAGCAGCCGGTCCTTCACCTCGGCGTACGCCGGCTGATGGACCATCGCGCGCTTCTCGCGCGGCCGCGGGATCTCCACCGCCACGATCTCGCCCACCCGCGAGTGTGGTCCGTTCGTCAGCACGACGATGCGATCGGCGAGATAGATCGCCTCGTCGACGTCGTGGGTGACCATGATCACCGTCTCGGATCCTCCGTCACCCTGCCAGAGATCGATGAGCTCGTCTTGGAGCGAGCCGCGGGTGAGCGCGTCGAGCGCGCCAAATGGCTCGTCGAGCAGCAACACCTTGGGTTGGACGGAGAACGCGCGGGCGATCGAGACCCGCTGCTTCATCCCGCCCGAAAGCTGCGCGGGGCGTTTGTCACGATGGTCCCACAGGCGCACGAGGCGCAGATAGCGCTCGACCCGCTCGCGCCGCTTGGCGACGGGGTCGTCGGGGAAGACCGCATGGACGACCTCGCCCACGTTGTCGAAGACCGATAGCCAGGGCAGCAGGGCATGATGCTGGAAGACCATGCCGCGATCGGGACCCGGCCCGGTGATGGGGTTCCCATCGAGCCTGAGCGAGCCAAAGGTCGGGAGCTCAAGACCGCCGACGAGGTTCAGGAGGGTCGATTTCCCGCAGCCGGAATGACCGATGAGACAGACCACCTCGCCCTTCTCGATCTCCAGGTCCACGCCGTCGAGCGCGTGATATGGCCGCCCGCGACCGGTGAAGATCTTGGACACCCCGTGGATGTCGAGGTAGGTCACCGACGGTCAGGCCGCTTCGGCGTAGCTGAAATGGCTGGCCAGACGGCCGAATCCACGATCGAGCGCGAACCCCACCAGACCGATGAGCACGATGGCCGAAATGACCCGCTCAAGACTGAGCGCGTTCCAGCTGTCCCAGACGAAGAAGCCGATCCCGGTGCCCCCGGACAGCATCTCGCCCGCCACGATGACCATCCAGGCGATGCCCATGGACAGGCGCATGCCGGTGAGGATGTGCGGCAGGCTGTAGGGGAGGACGATCCGAGTGAGGTACTTCGTTCGTGAGAAGTGGAAGACCCGCGCGACGTCGCGATGCTCGCGCGGCAAGGTGCTCGTGCCAAAGGCGGTGTTGATGAGGGTCGGCCAGAGCGAGGTGATCACGATCATGAACACCAGGGCCTGTGGCGCCGATCGGGTGATCGCGAGCCCGATCGGGAACCACGCCAGCGGCGACACCGGACGGAGGACCTGCAGCACCGGATCGATCACCCGACGGAGCAATGGGCTGATCCCGAGCGCGAGTCCAATGGGCACCGCGATGAGCGTCCCCACGGCGAAGCCCGTCGCGACGCGCTGCAGCGAGGCGAGCAGCTGGATCGCGATGCCTTTGTCGTTCGGGCCGGCGTCATAGAACGGGCGGCGCAAGAGCTCGCGGAGCACCTCGGCCGTGGCCCACGGGCTGGGCAGATCCTTGGCCAAGAAGACGGCGATCGCCGCCCAGACGGCAACAACGCAGGTGACGCCGATGCCTGCGAGGGCGGCCGTGCCAAGCGGCCCGCGCCCTGCGCTCCAGGCCGCGGCGAGCGATGCCGCGAGTCCGTTCGGGTTGAGTGACGCGTCGCGGTGAGTGAGAGACGTCGTGCTCATGGCAGCCCTCCATAGGTTTTCAGATACGCCGTCGGATTCGCCGGGTCGAATTTCGCCTGATCGAGCGTCATCGTGAACGGCGAGAGATCGTCATCCGGGACCTCGATCCCCATATCCTTCGCGACCCCCTCGTAGAGGCCGCGCAGGATCAGCTTGTCCGCGACGGCCTTGGTGTCCGGCAGCTCCTTCAAGTAGCCGAACCGGACGTACTGCGTGAGGAACCAGGCCGCGTGCGCGTGGCGGGGCAGGTTCACCGCGCCGTCGCGATGGAAGTACATCGTGCTGTCGGTGAAGGTCTTCGAGCCGAGGCCGCCGCCGAGGTCGTAGTCGCCGGCAAGCCGCTTGTCGATGACGTCGGCGCTCGCGTTGACATAGGCGGTCTGGCCGACCGTGCGTGCGACCTTCGCCGGATCCTTCTTGCTGTCGATGTACTGCGCCGCCTCGAGGATCGCGCGCATGAGCAGCTTCAGGTCCTCGCGGCGCTTCGTCGCGAACTCGGGCGTCACGACCAGTGCCTTCTCGGGATGGTGCTTCCAGATGTCCTGGGTCGCGATCGCGGTGAAGCCGATCCCGTCCTTCACCGCCACCCCGCCCCAGGGCTCACCGACGTTGAAGCCGTCCATGTTGCCGACCTTCATGTTCGCGACCATCTGCGCGGGAGGGATCGTGATGACCTTCACCGTCTTCAGATCCACGCCGGCGGCCGAAAGCCAGTACCGGATCCACATGTCGTGCGTTCCACCGGGGAAGGTCATCGCGAAGGTGACCTCCTTCTTCTTCCGAAGGTCCTCGACCACCCCCTTGATGCCGCCGAGATCGCCGTATTTCACCTTGCCGACGAAGTCATTCGACAGGGTGGTGGCCTGCCCGTTGTTGTTGAGCATCATCGCGATGTAGAGCTCCTTGCCCGCCGGCCCACCGACCCCGGTGTAGACCGACAGCGGCATCCCGAACAGGCAATGCGCACCCTGGATCTCGTTGGTCAGGAGGTTGTCGCGGGTGCTCGCCCACGAGGCCTGCTTGATGACGTCGACGTCGAGGCCGTACTCGGCAAAGATGCCAAGCTCCTTCGCCATGATGATCGAGGCGGCGTCCGTGAGCGCGATGAAGCCCAGCTTGATCTTCTCGCTGCTGCCCCTGGGCTTGCCGCTCCCGCTCGCGACCGGGCTCGCGGCGACCGGCTGGGCGGTGGTCCCGCCGCCACATGCCGCGAGCAGCGCCGATGCGCCCACCGCGGCGCCCGAGACCCCGATGGTCTTGAGGAAGGTGCGCCGATCCATCGGTAAACGTTACGGGCAGCGGCAGCTCGAGTCAGGCCGAGATGCGGTGCCGCACGGGATGTGATTCGGTGGCCAGGCAGTGGCGACTTCGATACCGTCGGGTATCCCGGCGAGTGTTGCGTAATCGGTACGGACCCTCAACCGAATGGACCCCTTGCCTGAACCGACGTGCGTTCCATGTCCCCGTAATGTCCGATGATGATCGAGGGCGCGGGCACCACAACGCACTGCCCGTACTGCGCGCTCCAGTGCGGGATGCGCCTCGCCGGCACCCCCGGCCGGGTGTCGGTCGAAGGCGACGGCGCCTTCCCGGTGAACCAGGGGGCGCTCTGCATCAAGGGGTGGACCTCGGCCGAGCTCCTCGACCACCCGGACCGGCTGCGCCAGCCGCTCGCGAGAGACGTCACCGGGGAGCTCCTGCCCGTCGGGTGGGACGAGGCCTTCGGGCGGATCGCCGCCGCATTCCGGCAGGCCCAGGAGCGTCACGGGAACGACGCCGTGGGTCTCTTCACCGGCGGTTCGCTCACGAACGAGAAGGCCTACCTCGCCGGGAAATTCGCGCGCGTGGTGCTGCGGACCTCGAGCATCGACTACAACGGCCGCTTCTGCATGTCCTCCGCGGCCGCCGCGAACATCCGCGCGTTCGGCCTGGACCGCGGGCTGCCGTTCCCGGTGGCCGACATCGCCGGCGCCGACGTGATCCTCCTCGTGGGCAGCAACAGCGCCGAGACGATGCCCCCGCTCATGCGCTATTTCGAGCTCCAGCGCGAGCGCGGCGGCACGCTCATCGTCGTCGACCCGCGCCGCTCCCTGACCGCGCAGGCCGCAACGCTCCACCTTCGCCTCGTGCCGGGCAGCGACGCGACACTGGCGAACGGGCTGCTCCACCTCCTAATCCGCGAGGGCTTCATCGACACCGACTACATCACCGATCGCACGGAGGGCTTCGCCCGCGCGAAGGCCGCCGCGGCGTCGTACTGGCCCGAGCACGTCGAGCGCGTCACCGGCGTGCCCGAGGCGCAGCTCATCCAGGCGGCGCGGATGCTCGGCGCGGCGCGCAGCGCGATGGTCCTCACCGCGCGCGGGCCCGAACAGCAGGCCCGCGGCGTCGACACCGTCCTTGCCTACATCAACATCGCGCTCGCGCTCGGGCAGGTCGGCAAGCCGTCCGGGGGCTACGGAAGCATCACCGGCCAGGGCAACGGACAGGGCGGGCGCGAGCACGGCCAGAAGGCCGACCAGCTCCCCGGCTACCGGCGCATCGACGATCCCGCCGCGCGCGCGCATGTCGCCGGGGTGTGGGGCGTGCCGGAGGCGTCGATCCCCGGTCCGGGACGCTCGGCGTACGAGCTCCTCGACACCCTCGGCCGGGATGACGGCGTGCGGGCACTCCTCGTCATGGGCTCGAACCCCGTCGTCTCCGCCCCGAACGCGGTGCACATCACGGCGCGACTCCGCTCCCTCGACTTCCTCGCGGTCGCCGACTTCTTCCTCTCCGAGACCGCGCAGCTCGCCGACGTGGTGCTCCCGGCCGCGCAGTGGGCCGAGGAGTCGGGAACGACGACCAACCTCGAAGGCCGGGTCATCCTGCGCCGGCGGGCGTTCGACCCGCCGCCCGGCGTGCGCACCGATATCGAGATCCTTCGCGGCATCGCGACCGCGCTCGGCGCGGGGAGCCACATCCCGCCGGACGAGCGCGCGGTCTTCGAGGAGCTACGGCGAGCCAGCGCGGGCGGCCCGGCCGACTACGCGGGGATCAGCTACGAGAAGATCGAGCGCCAGCAGGGGGTCTTCTGGCCGTGCCCGGACGACGCCCACCCGGGCACGCCGCGGCTGTTCGGCGAGAGCTTCCCCCGCCCCGGCGGGCGCGCGAAGTTCCACGCCGTCCGGGCCGTGGGCGCGGCCGAGGAGCCGGACGTCGAGTTCCCCCTCTACCTCACCACCGGGCGCGTCCTCGCACAGTACCTGTCGGGCACCCAGACCCGCCGGGTCGCGCGCCTGGACGAGCTCGCACCGCGTCCGCAGGCCGAGATGCATCCGGCGACCGCTCGCCGCTACGGGCTCGCCGACGGCGCGCCCGTGCGCCTGGTCACCCGCCGAGGAGACGCCACGTTCGCGCTCAAGGTCGAGACGTCGATCCGCGAGGACACCGTCTTCGCGCCGTTCCATTGGGGCGGCGCGCAGTCGGTGAACCGCCTCACGAATCCCGCGCTCGACCCGATCAGCCGGATGCCCGAGTTCAAGGTCTGCGCGGTGCGTGCCGAGGTGATCCATGGCTGAGTCGCTGGGCGCGAAGGAGCGCCTGGTCATCATCGGCAACGGGATGGCCGGAGCGCGCCTGGCCGAGGACGTCGTCGCCGGCGACGAGCAGGAGCGCTTCGAGATCGTCATCTTCGGCGATGAGCCATACGGTAACTACAACCGGATCCTCCTATCGGGCGTGGTCGCGGGCACGCACGATCCGAAGGACCTCTTCATCAACCCGTTGTCCTGGTACGAGGAGAGCGGCGTCGTCCTGCATGCCGGCGTGCGCGTGACCGCGGTCGATCGCGCCGCGAAGCTCGTGCGCGGTCAGGACGGGACCGAGGAGCGYTACGACACGCTCGTCTTCGCGACCGGCAGCCGGCCGTTCGTGCCGCATCTCGAAGGCCTCGAGGGCGCGCACGGCGGGTGGAAGGAAGGCGTGTTCGTCTTCCGCACGCTCGAAGATTGCGGGCGGATGATCGAATTCGCCGGCCGGGCGCGGCGCGTCGCGGTGATCGGTGGCGGCCTCCTCGGACTCGAGGCGGCGCGCGGCCTGGTCGGCCGCGGCGTGGAGACGCACCTCATCCATGTGAAGGACTCGCTCATGGAGCGACAGCTCGATCGACCCGCCGCGGTGATGCTGCGCAAGGCCGTCGAACAGCTGGGCCTCCGCGTGCACCTGGGAACGGACACGAAACGGGTCGAGGGCAATGGATCGGTGAGCGGACTGACCTTTGCCGACGGCACGAGCCTCGAGTGCGACATGGTGGTGATCTCCGCAGGCATCACCCCGAACATGGAGCTCGCCAGAGACGCGGGCCTCCGCGTCGAGCGCGGCATCGTGGTCGATGATGAGCTCACCTGCGAGCCGGACCGGAACGTCTACGCGGTCGGCGAGTGCGCCGAGCATCGCGGACAGGTCTACGGTCTTGTCGCGCCGCTCTGGGAGCAGACCCGGGTCCTCGCGCGCCGCCTCGCCGGCGACCCCAGCGCGCGGTACGAGGGCTCCCGCATTTCGACGAAGCTCAAGGTCATGGGCCTCGACCTCACGGTGATGGGCGACAAGGACCCCAAGAGCGATGCCGACGAGGTCGTCACCTACGCCGAGCCGGCACGCGGCATCTATCGGAAGATCGTGGCGCGCGACGGCCGGGTCGCCGGTGCGATCCTGCTCGGCGAATCCGCGACCGCGACCGACCTGGTCCAGACCTTCCACCGCGCGGCCCTCCTTCCGGAGAATCGGGCGGAGCTGCTCTTCCCGCTCGCCGCCGGCACCGCCGCCGCGGGTCCCGAGGACCTCCCCGATGAGGCCCAGATCTGCAACTGCAACGGTGTCTCGAAAGGCGCGATCGTGGCCGCCGTTCGCGCCGGAGCGCGGAGCCTGCCGGCGCTCTGCGCGCGGACCCGCGCTGGCACCGGCTGCGGATCCTGCAAGCCCCAGGTCCAGGCGCTCCTCGCCGCGACCGCAGGCGACGCCGTCATTGTCGATCCGTCGGTCCACTACTACGTGCCCGGTGTGCCGCTGAAGAAGCCGGAGCTCATCGCGGCGATCCGGTCCCGCGAACTGCGCAGCGTGTCCGCGGTCTTCGCGGCCCTCGCGGGCGGTGCGGAAGACCCCGCCAGCAAGCCCGGCCTCGCCTCGCTCCTGCGCACGATCTGGGACGACCGCTACGAAGATGAGCGCGACGCGCGCTTCATCAATGACCGCGTGCACGCCAACGTGCAGAAGGACGGCACCTTCAGCGTCGTGCCGCGCATCTATGGCGGCGTCACCTCCGCGGCCCAGCTGCGCCGCATTGCCGACGTCGCCGACAAGTACGCGGTGCCGATGGTGAAGATCACCGGCGGGCAGCGCATCGACCTCCTCGGGCTCCAGCGCGAACAGCTGCCCGCCGTGTGGCACGACCTCGGCATGCCGTCCGGCCATGCGTACACGAAGGCCTTCCGCACCTGCAAGACCTGCGTCGGAACCGACTTCTGCCGATATGGCGTCGGCGACAGCACGCGGCTCGGCCAGGAGATCGAACGTCGCTTCCAGGGCATCGAGGCGCCACACAAGATGAAGCTCGCGACCGCCGGCTGCCCGCGCAATTGCTCCGAGGCATCGACGAAGGACCTCGGGGCCATCGCGATCGAGGGCGGCCGGTGGGAGGTCTACGTCGGCGGCGCCGCGGCAACGCACGTGCGCAAGGGCGACATCCTCTGCGTCGTCGATACGCGCGACGAGGTGCTCCTCTATATGGGGCGGTTTATGCAGTACTACCGCGAGCTCGGGAAGTATCTCGAGCGCACGTACGGCTTCGTCGAGCGGATGGGCATCGAACACCTTCGCGCGGTCCTGGTCGAAGATCGAGACGGCATCTGCGCGCGACTCGACGATGAGATCCAGCGCGCCGTCGACGCCTACGTCGACCCGTGGACCGAGGCCGAGGCTCCGGTCCACCCGCTGCAGTTCGTCGGGGTCGTCGAGTGATCGAGAGCGGCACGCGACCGGCCACGTTCGAGCTCGGCCCTGCCGAGCGCATCCCGTTGGGCGAAGGGCGCACCTTCCGGATCGGCGCCACGACGGTGGCCGTCTTCCGCACGCGTTCGGGCGAGGTCTTCGCGACGCAGCCGACCTGCCCGCACCGGGGCGGCCCGCTCGCCGATGGGCTCATCGGCTCCGGCCGCGTCATCTGCCCGCTCCACTCCTTCGTCTTCGATCTCGCGACCGGCCGGTCCGCCAGCGGCGATTGCGAAGCGTTGCGGACCTACCCGGTGTCGGTATCTCCCGAGGGATGCCTCGTGGTCCGGATCGAGGAGTGATCGCGGACCCGATCGTCGCGATTCTCGAGACGCGGATGAAGGCCGAGACGGTGGCGCTCTTCGCGCGCGCCGGCCTGCGGACCTTTTCGGCCCCCGCGCTGCACGAGGCACCGGTCGACGCCGGCGCGGCGGTCGCGGACTTCATCAGCGAACTCGCCGCGCAGCGCCTGCCGATCGTGGTCCTGCTCACCGGGGCCGGGGTCCGCGCGCTCGTGCGGGAGGCCGAGCGCGCGAGCCGCCTCGCGGAGCTCCTGGACGGTCTGCGCGGCACGACCCTGGTCTGCCGCGGACCGAAGCCGGTCGCCGCGCTGCGCACCCACAAGATCGTCCCGCAGATCGTCGCGGCCGAGCCGCACACGACGCGCGAGCTCCTCGAGGCGATGGCGCCCCTCGCCCTCGCGGGCGCGCGCATCGGCGTCGTCCACTTCGGCGAGCGGAACGCGGTGTTGGTGGCGGAGCTCATCGGGCGCGGCGCGACGGTGAGCGAGCTGTCGTTGTACGAGTGGCGGCTGCCCGCGGACACCACCCCGCTTCGGCAGCTCGTGACGCACCTCATCGCCGGCACGATGGACGCGATCGCGTTCACCAGTCAGGTGCAGGTCCGCCATCTCTTTCAGATCGCCGAGGCCGAGGGATGCGTCGCTTCACTTGTCGACGCCCTCCGCTCGGGCCCCGTCGTTGCGTCGATCGGACCCACCTGCACCGCGGTGCTCGAGTCGTATGGGCTGCATCCCGATGTCGAACCGGTGCATCCGAAGCTCGGGCATCTCGTGCGCGCCCTCGCCGCACGCCTCGAAGCCGCGGTCCCGCGGCACGCCGGATCGGCCAGGTGAAGCGCCGCTATTACCCGGTGTTCTTCGATCTCGAGGGCCGCCTCGCGGTCGTGATCGGGGATGGCGTCGAGGCGGTGCTGCGAGCGAACGCGCTGCTCGAGGCGGGCGCCCGGGTCCGCGTGGTCGGGGCCCGGCCGCACGACCGATTGCGTGAGCTTGGCGACCGCATCGAGCTGCTCGCGCGGGCATTCGTGCGCAAGGATCTCGAGGGCGCGACGATCGCGATCGCCTGCGGCGACGCGTCGGCCAACGGCGCGGCGCGCGACGCGGCGACGGCCCTGCACGTGCCGCTGAACGTCGTCGACGTCCCGCCGCTCTGTGATTGGATCCACGGAGCGGTGCTGCGGCGCGGCGCGCTCGTCTTCGCGATCTCGACGTCCGGTGCCGCGCCCGCGCTCGCGGTGCGCATCAAGGAGCGGCTGGCGGCCGAGTACGGCGCGGAGTACGGCCGCTTCCTGGATCTCGCCGCCGAGGAACGCGACGCCATCGGGCAGCGCGGCCTGTCCTTCGCCGCGCGTCGGCGTGTCTGGTACCGGATCGCCGATTCCGAGGCGCTGGATGCGCTCCGGATCGGCGACGTCCGGCGTGCTCGGGCGGCGTTCGCGCGCGAGCTCGCGGCCGAGCTCGTCGACACCCGGACCGTCGGCGAATGATCCGGCCGGGCGGACGGGTGGCGATCGTCGGCGCGGGCCCGGGCGATCCGGAGCTGCTGACCCGCAAGGGCCATCGCCTCCTCCGGGAGGCCGATGCCGTGGTCTTCGATCGCCTCGTGTCACCGGAGATCGTCGCTCTGGCCGTCACCGCGAAGCGGTACGACGTGGGCAAGCAGCATCGCCCGGGGTCGATCACGCAGGCCGAGATCGACGCGCTTCTGGTGCGACTCGCCCGCGAAGGCAAGCGCGTCGTGCGCCTCAAGGGCGGCGATCCCACGTTGTTCAGCCGGATCTCCAGCGAGCTCGAAGCGCTCGTGACCGCGCGGATCCCCTTCGAGATCGTGCCGGGGATCAGCTCGGCGATGGCCGCCCCGGCATACGCCGGTATCCCGTTGACCGACCGCCGCTCGGCGAGCGCGGTCGCGATCGTCACGGCGACGCAGCAGGAGGGTCTTGGCACGCCGCTCGACTGGGCGGCCCTGGCACGGATCCCGACCGTCGTGGTCCTGATGGGCGCGGGACGCGTTGCCTGCGTCACGCGCGCGCTGCTCGAGCACGGCGTCGAAGCCACGCGCCCTGCCGCCGCCATCGAGTGGGGCACGACGGCGCGGCAGCGTGTCGTTCACTCGTGCCTCGGCGACCTCGCCGGCGCTGTCGCCGGCGCAGGGCTCGGCGCGCCGCTCACGATCGTCGTCGGCGATGTCGCCGCGCTCGGCGAGCGCTACGCCTGGTTCGAAGGGCTGGCGGAGACCCCGCCGGGCGGTCCTCCCGCCCCGACCGAGCTGGCCACCCCGGAGGGAGCGCTCCGTGGACCGTGATGCGGTGACGTGCTAGGTGACAGCCGACAGGACATCGTGCAGTGATTCGCCGTACCTGAGTCTCTCTGTCGACCGAGAGGTCGAGCAGGGAGGGCAGCAGGGTGGATGCGGACGAGCGGCAGCGTGTCGAGGCGGTGCGGCGCGTGCTCGCGGGCGAGCGGGCGGTGGATGTGGCTGCGGCGCGGGGCCGCAGCGAGCGCTGGGTGTTCAAATGGATCGAGCGATACGCCCCGAACGCACCGGGCTGGGCCAGCGAGCGCTCGCGGGCGCCCGGACATGTCGCCAACCGCAGCACGCCAAAGGTCGAGACGCTGGTGCTGTCGGTGCGCGCGCGCCTGGCGAAGCAGCCGTGGATGCGCATTCCGCTGAATCCGATCACCCAGTCCGGGCGATTCCGATCACCCAGTCCGGAGTTTTCGTAAGGCCACTCGTCGGAGCCGTCGGCACGACGGCGACGAGGGTCAGCGTCGACCCCTTCTCCTCACCTCCTCCTCTTTGATCTCGGGGCAGTCTGCCACGCCGACGGCCAGGTGTCGTCGCTCGAGTCCACTCACGTGCGGGCGTCCTGGAGCTTCGTGGTGACTCGTGGGCCTTCGCGACTCCCTGATTTGAGCTGATTGGGGCCGTTCGCCTCCGCCGCGGTGCTCTCGGCGAGACTCGCGACGGGCTCCTTGGACCGCCGGAGCGACTCGCCGCGCAGCTCGAGGCGGTGCGCGTTGTGCACCAGGCGATCGAGGATGGCGTCGGCGATGGTCGGCTCGCCCAGAGATGCGTGCCACTGCGCGATCGGCAGCTGGCTGGTCACGATGGTCGAACGGCGCTGCGCGCGGTCCTCGACGACCTCGAGCAGGTCGGCGGCCTGCGCCGCGGTGAGCGGCTGCAGGGCAAGGTCGTCGATCACCAGGACGTCGACGCGGGCCCAGGCCGCGAGGATCTTCGGGAGCCGTCCGTCGGCGCGGCCGGTGGCGAGCTCGGCGAGCATGCGTGGTGCGCGCTGGTAGAGGGCGGTGTGGCCGCGGCGGAGCGCAGCCTGCGCGAGCGCGCAGGCGAGATACGTTTTGCCCGCGCCCGTCGGCCCGTTGATGAGCACGCCTTGGTGCGAGGGGACCCACCGCGCCTCGGCGAGCGCGAGCACCACCGCGCGGTCGAGACCACGGGGGTGGCGGAAGTCGAGGTCTTCGATGCAGGCGCCACCGATGCGGAGTTTGGCCGCCTTCAGGTTGCGCTCGAGGCGGCGATTGTCGCGCTCCGTCGTCTCGCGGTCGACGAGCAGGCCCAGGCGGTCCTCAAAGGGCAGCGCGCCGTACTCGGCGCGCTCGCGCTGCTCCGAGAGCGCCACGGCCATCCCGACAAGGTTGAGGGCGATGAGCTTGTTGTATGTGGGGTTGGTGAGCATCGTGGTCTCCTTCATCGGTAATACGCGGGGCCGCGCAGGTTTTCGTGATCGCGCGGGATGAGCTCGGGCGCCGCTTCGGGGAGCGGCTGTTTGTCGAGACCGTTCTTCAGGATCGACTCGACGCTGCGGTAGCTATGACCCTGGATGGCAAGCGCCCGCGCCGCGGCCGCCTCCAGGCGCAGGTCGCCGTACCGCTTGCCGAGGCGCATGATCCCGAGACACGAGCGGTAGCCCTGCTCGGGGTGCGGCCGGCCCTCCATCACCGCCTGCACCAGCGCCGCGGTCTGGGGCCCGGTCGCCTCGGCCCAGCGCACGATGCGCCCCGGCGTCCATTCGAGATGCCGGCGGTGCGACTGGGGCATGTGCTCGGGCGCCGTGGTGTGCGTGCCGCGCACGCCGCTGCGCAGGTGGCTCGCGATGCGCTGACCGCGCAGGTAGATCTCGACGGTGGTGGCGCTGATGCGAACGTCGATGTGCTCGCCGACGTGCTGGTGAGGCACCGAGTAGTAGTGGCGGTCGACCTCGACGTGGTAATCGAGCTTCGAGACGGTGGCGATCTTCCACGTGGCGAACTCGTAGCGGGTCGCGGGGAGCGGCCGCAGGGCCGGGCGGTCGACCTGTTCGAACACGCTCTGGCGGCTGCCCTCGAGCTTCCGGAAGGGCTTGCGGTTGACGCCGGCCTGGAGCTCCTTGATCGCGGCGTTGAGCTCATCGAGCGAGAAGAAGCGACGCTTGCGAAGGCGCGCGAGGATCCAGCGCTGGACAAGTTGCACGCCTGACTCAACTTTTGCCTTGTCGCGGGGTTTCCGCGGGCGGGCCGGCAGGACCGCCACGCCGTAATGGGTGGCCATCTCCTGGTAGCTGCGGTTGAGGATCGGCTCGTACCGGTGCGCCTTCGTGACGCCGGTGCGCGGGTTGTCCGGGACGACCAACCGTGGACAGCCGGTCCAGGCTTCAAACGCGTGCACGTGCCCGCTGATCCAGTGCGGAAGCTCCTGCGACGGGAAGGCCTCGGCGAAGGTGTGGCTCGAGGCGCCGAGAACGGCGACGAAGATCTGCGCCTCGAAGCTGATCTCACCGGTCCGGGGATCGATGATCGGCACGGTCTGGCCAGCCCAGTCGACGAAGCATTTCTCGCCGGCTTTGTGCTCCTGGCGCATGACCAGATCGAGCTTTCCGCGCCAGGCGTGGTAGTGGACGCAGAACTGGCTGTACCCGTACCCCTCGGGGTGCTGTTCCTTGTACTCCAGATGCAGGAGCGCCAGGGTCACGTTTTTGCCCTTGCGTAGCTCGCGGTCGAGCTCGGACCAGTCCGGGAGCGGCCGTGCCGCGGCGGCGGGGAGCGCCACTCGGGTGAAGAGGAGCGCCTCGAGCGCGGCGTCGTCAGTGCCCTCGGGCAGCGGCCAGCCGACGCCCGCGCGGCGCGCGCGGGCCTGGTAGTCGGCGACGGTCGTGTACGGCAGCCCGGTGGCCAGGCTCACCTGCCGGCGGCTGAGACCCTCGCCGAGCTGGAGCCGCAGGACCTCCTTGATCTTGCGCATGGCGGATCGGGGTCGGGTCACGGCATCCTCCTCAGTTGTCTGAGGGCACGATGCCGGGCCCTGCCTCACCTCACGCTGTGGTGACCGGCGGCTCCGTCAGCGGGTTACGAAAACTCCGGAATGGGTGATCGGATTGGTCCGGAATGGGTGATCGGATTCAATCGGAATGGGTGATCGGATTGGTCCGGGTAGGGGCCGCCCGGACGCGCTCGCGGTCCCAACTCAGGCATTCTGAGCGTCATGGCATCCCGCGTGCCCGGCCGCCCGACCGTCCGACCGACCGAGCGCTCGCCGAGGCTCCCCGCGACCGCCGCCCGGCGGGTGTTCGTGCGGGCGGTCCACCCGCAGATCGATGGCGGCCGCTATCCGGCGAAGGCGATCGTCGGCGACCCGTTCGTGGTGAGCGCGAACGTGTTCGCGGATGGCCACGCGCGCCTTGCGGCCGAGCTCCTCTGGCGGCGTGAGGGCGGCGCCGAGCAGGGGCGCGCACCGATGGTGCCGCTCGGCAATGACCGGTGGGAGGGGCGGTTCGTTCCCGCCGGGCCGGGGATCCATCACTTCACCGTCCGGGGCCGCGTCGATCCCTACGCCGGGTGGGCGGCCGATCTGGAGCGGCGCCTGGGCGCCGGCCAGGATGTCGCCGTCGATCTGCGGATCGGCGCCGGCATCGTCGACGATGCCGCCCGGGCCGCCACGACGGACGAGGCGCGTGGCTCGCTGACCGCGCTCGCCCAGGCGCTGCGGTCGGGTGGGGCCGCCGCGGTCCGGCGCGCGGTGGATCCGGCGAGCGCCGCCGCGGTGGCCGAGGCGGCGGACTGGTCGGATGCGACCGAGCAGCGGCCACATCTGCCGCTGTACGCCGAGCCGCCACGCGCGGCGTTCAGCGCGTGGTACGAGCTCTTCCCGCGCTCCCTTGGCTCCGCGACCGCCCCGGGGACGCTCCGCGACGTGGCCGCGGTCATCCCGGAGCTCGCCGCCGCCGGATTCGACGTCCTGTACCTCCCGCCGATCCACCCGATCGGGCGGAGCGCGCGGAAGGGCGCGAACAACAGCGAGACCGCCGGGCCGGAGGACCCCGGGAGCCCCTGGGCGATCGGCTCGGACGCCGGCGGCCACACCGCGGTCGACCCCGCGCTCGGAACGCTCGCCGACGTCCAGGCCCTCGCCGAGACGGCGCGGGCCGCCGGGCTTGAGCTCGCGCTCGACATCGCGTTCCAATGCTCGCCGGACCATCCCTACGTCCACGAGCATCCGGAATGGTTCCGGCACCGGCCCGACGGCACGATCCAATACGCCGAGAATCCACCGAAGCGCTATCAGGACATCTACCCGTTCGACTTCGAGACGCCGGCCTGGCGTGAGCTCTATGCCGAGCTCGCAAGGGTCGTGCTCTTCTGGGTCGACGCCGGGGTCGCGGTCTTCCGGGTCGACAATCCGCACACCAAGCCGATCCGGTTCTGGGAGTGGCTCATCGCCGAGGTCCGGCGGGAAGCGCCGGAGGTGACGTTCCTCTCCGAGGCGTTCACCCGGCCGGCGGTCATGTACGAGCTGGCGAAGGCCGGCTTCAGCCAGTCGTACACCTATTTCGCCTGGCGCAACACCCCGGCCGAGCTCGAGGCCTATTTCACCGAGCTCGCCGCGCCCGAGGTCCGCCAGCTCTTCCGCCCGAACCTCTGGCCGAACACGCCGGATATCCTCACCGCGTACCTGCAGACCGGCGGTCCGGCGGCCTTCGCCGTCCGCGCCGTGCTGGCCGCCACGCTCGCCTCGTCGTATGGAATCTACGGTCCGGCATTCGAGCACGCCGAGGCGCGCGCGGTCGCGATGGGCAGCGAGGAGTATCTCGATAGCGAGAAATACCAGATCCGGCGCCGCGCCCCCGGGGTACCGCCGCTGCGACCGCTGCTCGCGGCGCTCAACCGGATCCGGCGGGCGCACCCGGCGCTGCAGCGCGACCGCGGCATCGCGTTCCACCCGGTGGATGGAGCGGGCCTGGTGGCCTACAGCCGCGCGACCGACGACGGTGGCGACGTCATCCTCGTCGTCGCGAACACCGATCCGGCGCGGGTCGGCGAAGGGACGGTGAACGTGCGGACCGATCGGATCGGGATTCCGGACGGGGCGGACTTCGCGGTGACCGACCTCCTCGATGGGACGCGCCACGTCTGGCGTGCCGGCCGCAATTACGTCCGCCTCGATCCGGCGCGGGCGCCGGCCCACGTGCTCGCGGTGACCCGCCGGTGACCACGCGCGACTGGTACCGCGACGCGGTGATCTACGAGCTGCACGTGCGCGCGTTCTCGGACAGCGACGGGGACGGGAAGGGCGACTTCCGCGGCCTCCTCGGCAAGCTCGATTACCTCGCCGATCTCGGGGTGACGGCGCTCTGGCTGCTGCCGTTCTATCCGTCCCCGCTCCGGGACGACGGGTACGACATCGCCGACTATCGCGACGTCCATCCGGCCTATGGGACCCTCGACGACTGCAAGCGGGTCATCGCCGAGGCGCACCGTCGCGGGCTGCGGGTCATCACCGAGCTCGTCGCGAACCACACCTCGGATCAGCACCCCTGGTTCCGGCGCGCCCGCCTGGCACCYGCCGGGAGCCCCGAGCGCGAGTACTACGTCTGGAGCGACACGCCGGCGCGCTACGCCGAGGCGCGGATCATCTTCAAGGACTTCGAGACCTCGAACTGGACCCTCGACCCGGTCGCGAACGCCTACTACTGGCACCGCTTCTACGCCCATCAGCCCGATCTGAACTTCGACAACCCGGCGGTCCAGGTCGAGATCACCGCGGCGCTCGACTTCTGGCTCGATCTCGGGGTCGACGGGGTGCGCCTCGATGCCATCCCGTATCTCTATGAGCGTGACGGCACGAGCTGCGAGAACCTTCCCGAGACGCATGCCTTCCTCAAGCGGCTGCGGGCGCACCTGGACGCGAGCTATCCCGACCGGATGCTCCTGGCCGAGGCGAACCAGTGGCCGGAGGACGCCGTCGCGTACTTCGGCGACGGCGACGAGTGCCAGATGGCGTTCCACTTCCCGCTCATGCCGCGCCTCTTCATGTCGCTGCGGATGGAGGACCGGTTCCCGATCATCGATATCCTCGCCCAGACCCCGCCCATCCCGGAGGGCGCGCAGTGGGCGGTGTTCCTTCGCAACCACGACGAGCTCACCCTCGAGATGGTCACCGACGAGGAGCGCGACTACATGTACCGCGTGTTCGCGCACGACCCGGAGATGCGCGTCAACCTTGGCATCCGTCGGCGGCTCGCTCCTCTGATGCAGAACCACCGGCAGAAGATCGAGCTGATGAACGGTCTGCTGTTCTCGCTTCCTGGCACACCCGTCGTCTATTACGGCGACGAGATCGGAATGGGCGACAACGTCTATCTGGGTGACCGCGACAGCGTTCGCACACCGATGCAGTGGAGCCCCGACCGCAACGCGGGTTTTTCGTCGGCCAACCCGCAACGGCTCTACCTGCCCGTCAACATCGACCGCGAGTACCACTACGAGACCGTCAACGTCGCCGCGCAGCTCGACAACCCTGCATCAATCGCCCGGTGGATGCGCCAGTTGATCGCGTTGCGCAAGCGATCGAAGGTCTTCGGCCGGGGGACGATCGAGTTTCTGTCTCCCGACAACCACCGCGTGCTGGCGTTCATCCGCCAATACGAGGACGAGCAGGTGCTCGTGGTGGCGAACCTGTCGCGCTTCCCGCAGTACGTCGAGCTCGACCTGTCCCGTTTCCGCGGCCTTTCACCGGTCGAGCTCTTCGGCCAGACGCCGTTCCCGCCGATCGGCGAGTGGCCCTACCTCCTCACCCTCGGGCCGCACACGTTCTACTGGCTCTCGCTGGAACCGTCGCGCGAGGGCAGCGGCGCGCCCGACGGCGACCCGTTGCCGCTCGTCAACGTGCAGCAGGCCTGGCCCCGCAGCTTCGAGGGCCTGGGCGCCGACGCGCTCAAGAGTGTGCTCCCGACCGTCCTCGCCTCCCGCCGTTGGTTCGGTGGGAAGAGCCGGCGAATCGCGCACGCGCACGTCGCCGACATCGTTCCGATCCCGGTCGACGATGGTGAGCGGGTCCTGATGACACTGGTACGGGTCGACTACCTCGACGGCGAGCCGGAGACCTACGCGATGCCGCTCGCATTGGCGACCGGCGACGAGCAGGAACACGTGGTGCACGACTACCCCGGCGCGGCGATGGCGCGCATCCGCACGCGCGACGGCGAGGGGGGCGTGCTCTACGACGCGCACTGGAACCCCGCGTTCGGCCGGACGCTGGTGCAGGCGATGCTGCGCCGGCGTCGCTTCGGTGGCGATGGGGCCGAGCTGGTGGCAACCGGATATCACCCCCTTAC
>JRHI01000611.1_pt1 | contig 37015 bp, 30 predicted proteins | sample 215371 | NCBI WGS metagenome assembly JRHI01 (sample SAMN02929681, study PRJNA255918) | sediment metagenome | biome: cave system; feature: Ice Cave; material: Sediment; isolation source: sediment from deep within a dark volcanic ice cave with no known source of... ... | reverse complement strand
AGAGGAAGCAGTGTGAAACAGGATCGGGGGGCCCGAGGAGGATSACGTTCTGTTTGCCGTGCAGAAAGTCGAGCTGCCCGAGATGCTCAACGATTGTCTTCTTCACCGAGCGTTGGAAGGTGAAGTCGAACTCCTCCAGCGTCTTGCGGGCGGGGAACCGGGCCGTCTTGATGCGTCCTTCGCCGCCGTGACTCTCACGGGCGGAGACCTCGGTGCCCAACAGGACCTCGGCAAACCGCTCATAGCTCCAGGATTCCTCCCGGGCACGGTCGGCGAGGACCGGCAACGCCCTCGCCGCAGCGGGCGCCTTGAGCGCCCGGAACAGGTGCGCGAGCTCAGCGGTTTTGCTCATGCTGGAATCAGCCGGTCATAGCGCGAGAGCGGCCGGATCTCGACGTCGACCTCGTGCCGCTGCCGGCGCCGGACCCGCTGCTGCTCGAGCTGGGTCTGATGGGCGGGGTCGGTGAACGTCAACCCGCCGGCGAACACGCGGCGGTGCCGGCACGCGAGCTCGCCGGTATCCAGCACCACCGCCATGACATGGCTCTGGGAGACGTGCAGCTCGACGCGCCGGCCGGCGAACACCGGGTCGATCGAGTAGTCGTTGCGGTCCACCCGCAAATACGGCTGCTGCGGCACCCGAACCACAGTCCGGCGGTCAGTGCCCGGCAGCCGCTCAGGGAGCGGGCGCATCCGCGCCCGCTCCTGCACCAGGCGCTCGGTCGGAACGGCGCGGATCGTGCGATGCACCCGCTGGTTGACCCGATCGCACCATCCGTCGAACTGCTCCTGGAAATCGAGGTGGTTCGCGAACCTGCGACCCGGCTCAAAGTTCGAGCGCATGAACCGATGCGATCGCTCGAGGATCCCCTTCGCCTGCGGATCAGCCGGCTCGAGGATCACCCAGCCGACCCCGAGCTGACCGCAGAACGATGCGAACTCGGTCGTGGGCCTGCCGCCGCCGGCGTGGATCGCGCCCTCCCGATCCCACACCAACTTCTCCGGCAACGCCCCGACCCGCTCCAGACACCGCGCCAAGCCCCAGAGGATGTCCGGCGCCTCCTTAGAGAACACCAGGGCACCGGCCACAACCCGTGACCAGCACAATTCGGCTGTCACGACATATCCGCGGCGTTGTTGCCCGTGCCCGACCGAGATCAGCTCCCTGGGCTCCCACAAATCGCACTGCACCAACTCGCCCGGCCGATAGACAGTCCGCTGGAACGTGCGACGAACCTGAAACCGCGGGCGGACCTCGCGGACATATTCATCGAAGACCGTCTTCCCGCCCACATACCCCAGCTCGATAGCCATCTCCCGCAGCCGCAACGACTGAATCGACGGATCGGCGCGCAGCTGCTCGCAAATCCACTCCCGAAACGGATCGAGCTTCGAGGCGACCGGCGACCGCTCATACCTCGGCGGCGCATCTGACGCCACCGCGCGCGCGACCGTGTCCCGCGCGATCCCGAGCGACTTCGCGACCTGCCGCTGCGAGCGCCGCTCGACCAACACCAACCGCCTGATCTCCGCCCACTGCTCCACGCCGACCACACACTCCTCCTCGCCCGATCCACACGGATCAGACGAGCGTCAACAGCCGGCCGGACAACACCCCGACCCCACGCCCAGTGGCCTAGTTTTCAACCGGCGCAGGTGGCCCAGTATTCAACCGGCGCCCACACACCTAGGATGAGAGGTGCGCTGCACAGACGCCCGCGCAGCTAAAAGCGTAGGCCCGCTGGACGACAGAAGCCGTCGAGGCACAAGAGGTTATCTGGCTTCGGATATGACCAACCGGAGTGCTCCGTCAAAGTTGGGCATATCCCGGAGATGTCCGTGCTCGGCGTCCCAGGCTCCAGACGCAAGGTCGGCACGAAGTCTCTCGACGATCTGCTGCTCGACGTCTGGCTCAAGCAGAGCCCACATTGACTGTGAGGCGCGGACCTCAGGGTCAAGCAACGCCTCGGGGCGGTTCCAGAACGCCTCAAAGAACCCGTCGACGCAGTCGCTCGGGGTCAGAACGCGCTCGATCCTAACCTGGCCTCCGAGTGTGTTGGCGATCGTCTCCATCGATGGGAACCGGGGCCGCTCGATCATGAGTCCGTCAGCGAGGTAGTCCTGCTGCCATGTCGGCAAATCCTCGAGTTCGAACGTGAAGACCACAACTCGAGACCGCGCGACACGGCGCATCTCCGTAAGGCCTGCTTTCGGCGATTCCCAATGATGGATGGTCACGCAGGCCATCGCGGCGTCGACCGTGGCGTCATCAAGCGGAAGAGCCTCTGCACGGGCGGCGATCGCCGGCGCGGCTCCGACCGGCCGCTGCCGCCGCATCGTCGCACTCGGTTCGACGGCGAGCACCAATCGATCCCCCGGCTCATACGAGCCCGCGCCCGCCCCCACGTTAACCACCGTACGAGCGTCACCCAACGCCTGCTGGATTCGTTGCGCGATACGCGGATCAGGCAGCCGAAACCGGGTGTAAGTCTGTCCGTGTTGCTCGTAATCGACTCGCGGGACCACGAGAGAAGCCTAAGTCCTGATCACGTCCGCTTCTGCAATCACGCAGCACGGGGCGTGAGATTGGATCGCCGGCGCCGAGAGCACGGTGCTGCTCTCGGTCATGACCCGTCGGTGCTTGGTCCGGTACCGGTGGCCTGGCGGCCCGGTCAGCGGGCGGAGCGCGCTATGGCCGCGCGCCGGCGTCCAGTAGCGCTTCGCGGTTTGCGAACACCTCGGCCGGCCGGAAGCGCTCGGCCGTCCAGGTCACGGAGCGGACGGTGACGCGCGCGCGATGGCGGCGCATGATCGAGACGTGTCGCGGGAGCGCGACGAAGCGCCGCAGGTCCGCTTCGCTCTCCCACACCGACAGTGAGCCGCCGATCCGCAGTCGCGGGTCGACGTAGAGCGCGACGCCGATCGCGCCCGTCATCGCCCACCAGCCGCGACGAAGCGCAAGACCGTCACGCACGATGGCCGGCAAATCGCGCCATCGCCGCGCGGTGAACTCCGTGAGCGAGACAACGACCGGCCCGTCGGTGGGCGGGACCGGCCCCAGAGTCATCGCGCTTCGCACAGCGCCTGCACCGTCTCGAGCTCAGCCTCGCCTTTTGTTATCTGCACGTCGAGCGCCGCGTGGTCGGTGTCATCCGGGAACGGCAGGGCGAACGGAAACTCGCTGCCCGACGCATTGGGCACGACACGGCCGTAGGCGACGCCGGGCCCCCAGTCCGGCAGGCGGGCGCCATCACCGAGCAGGCCCAGCGCGGTCGCCGGCACGGCGGCGATGGACACCGGACACGTGCCGACGCGCTTCCCAGAATTCGTATGCATCTGCATATCATCCGTGGGATCCGACTATCTGTCAAAGCGTAGAATTTCGTCCACCATGGAGCCTGACGAGGATCTCGGCGCGCTGTTCGCGCGCATCACCCGCCGGATCGTTGAGGCCGAGCGTCCACTGCTCGCCGAGCAGGGTTTCTCGATGTGGGCCTACATCGCGGTCTCGCACCTCGCGATCTCGCCTGTCGGCACGCAGCTCGCGCTCGCGCAAGCCATCGGCTATGACAAGACTCGCCTCATCGCCGTCCTCGACGGTCTCGAATCCGACGGCGTTCTCACCCGGACGCCCGACCCGGCCGACCGCCGCGCGCACATCGTCACGCTGACCCGCAAGGGCCGTGCGCGCCACGCCGCTGCCCAGCGAGCGGTGCGCAAGATGGAGGACGGGCTGCTGGCGGTGCTCAACCCAGACGAGCGATCGACGCTCAGGCGCGCGCTGGCGACGCTGGGCGGCCCCACGCCCGACGCCTAGCCACTAGTCGAGCGGCGACAAAACGCCCGTTGGCACGCACACTCGGCACGCAGACGGGCGCCGCAGCCAGCGACGGACTGCTCCTTCGGCCACCTCGGCCTTTCGAACTCGCGGTCGCCGACCAGCCCTGAACACTGAAGAGGCGGACCTGCTCGAGACCGAGCGACCCTGCCGCCGCCGCTAGGGCCGGCGGCGCGATACTGATGGCATGAGCGAGCCTCTCGAGCAGCGGTCAACCGGTGGGTGCCTGTGCGGCGCGGTCCGTTACCACGTGGACGGGCCGCTGCGCGACGTCGAGAACTGCCACTGCAGCCGCTGTCGGCGCACACACGGCCACTTCGCCGCCTACACCGCGGCCCCCGCGGACGCGCTGGTCCTGACCGAGGAGCGCGGGTTGCGCTGGTATGTCGCCGACGGCCGTGAGCGGGGCTTCTGCGCCGAGTGCGGCGCCAGCCTGTTCTGGCGCCGCACCGGCTCTGATCAGACCTCGATCTCCGCCGGGACGGTGGACGCGCCGACCGGGCTGCGCACCGCGTTGCACATCTTCACCGACAGCCGCGGCGACTATTACGAGATCACCGACGATCTGCCCCGACATCCCGGCAGCTGCCTGGCTTCCTACCCATGACGGCAATTCCAGCGCGCCGCGCCAGCCGACGACCGGCGATTCGAGCAGCTCGAACGCGAACGAGGCACGGCCCGGACTCCACGGAAGCTTCCTTTACCAGCCGTGGCGTCTGACCCGGCGTTCCCGTCCTCCTCGGAGCATGTCGCATGCCAGAAGGGCCGTGATCGTCTCCGAAGTGAGCGCCAGGACGCCCAGCGGCTCGGTCCAGTGGCCAATGTCGTCCCCTAGGCTCGGCAGGCCGACCGAGCGCGAGAGGACGTATGCCGCCACCGCGAGCGACGCGAAGGTTCCCGCTGCGGCCCAGACCACCGTACCGTCGCGCAGGATCAGGGCGACGGCAGTCGCCAAACACCCGGCGATCAACGCGATAAACAGCACGCCGGTGTACGGCGCCTCGCGCAGATGGGCCGACACGAGCGGAACGTGAACGGCCGCAGTGACGGTGACGAGCGCGGCTCCCGGCCAGCGCCAGGATGAGCGGGCAGGTGACTGCATGGACCGGGATGGGTTTGTGTGTAGCTGCATTGGCATCCGATCTGTGTCGAGGCTCGAAGGAGCGCCGCCGCCCGGACAACAGCCCGGACGGCGGCCGGCGGCCGTGCGCTCAGCGCACGGTCACGATGCGCTCCATCCCGAGCAGCGTATGGTCGCGTCCGTCTTGGGTGTTCATGAAGCACGCGAGCACGTACTTGCCGGGCTTCAGGCCGAGGATCCCTTGCTGCTGTCCCTGCCAGGACAGTGGTCCTGCGCCCGCCGTCGTGTTGAGGCTGAACGGGATCTGGTTGACCTTGCCTTCGCGTAGCAGCTTCACGATCCGGGACGCGGAGAACTTCTTGGTCGTCGCGATCACGTCGAGCATGTGCGCCAGGTAGCCGTCGTTTTGCCAACGCACCAGCGAACCGGCGCGCAGCGTTCCCTTGACCCTGAAGCCGAATTCGATCGCTTGCACGGTCGCCGCCGGGGTTGGCAGCGCCGCGGGGTGAGCCGACTGGGCGATCGTGAACACCGCGCTCGGCGCCGGACCGTTCGAGTGAGGCCCTTGGCGCGCCACATCGAGTGCGACGTAGTTGCCCGGCTGCAGGTTGGCCTGAATCTGAGTAGTGCCGTGCGGCGCGTTCACGTCCAGTACGAACGCGCCGACCTGGCGGATGCTATTGAGATCCTGCGACGCCCGCGACCTCCCGTAGGCCTGCGCCTGAGCGTAGGTCACGCCCTGGTTCAGGCGCACGAAGAGCATCTGACCGTACCCGTCGGTGGTATTGACAGCGACGTTGACCGCGCCTGAGAGCGCCTGGCCGGTGACGGCGACCGTCTTGCCGGTCAAGGTAACGTTGAGCTGCGGTAGGGCGGCGGCGCTGCGGGCCCCGGTGGACCCAACGGCCAGACCGGTGGCGGCGAGCGCTACCGCGCAACTGGCCGTCAGCGCGCAGCTAAGCCAACGAGTGATGGACATGATGTTGTGTGACCTCCGGCTGTTGTTTGGTGATGGTTAGGAGAAAGTCTGGTTCTGCATCGCGCGTGGGCCCGGTAAGCAGGCGTCGGCGGGCTCGATCGCGTGCGCGCGGGTGATCCGGGCGAAGGGCAGTTCTGCGAGCTCGTTGGCGCGGGCCACCGTCTCCTCGCGCTCGCCCTCAAACCGACAGAAGCACGCCTCCTCGGCGGGCACCAGCATTGAGCCGAGATAGCGGACTCGGGCACCCTCCGCGGAGAGCTGTGCGCACGCGGCCTCGACGCGCGCCAGGGCCTCCCGCAGCTCGGTCTCTGAGAGCCCGGGCAGATACCGCTCGACGAGGTAGACGTTCACGGCGGCGCAACCTACGTCCGCGCCGTAGAGCGATCAACCGGTGGAACCCCTGGACTTGCCCGGCTCGACCGCAGGCCCCGCGGTTTGGTCACTCCTGTCGTGGCAGCCCGGTGCTGGACCCTCTCCCGAGCGCCACCGCCAACGCGGTGCGCGAGCGCACGTCCAGCTTGCGGTACAGCTTCGACAGATTCCACTCGACTGTTCGGACGCTGAGATGCAGCGCGGCTGCGACCTCGCGATTGCTTTGCCCGGCAGCAACTAGCTCCGCGACGGCCGATTCGGTCGCGCTGAGCATGCCCGCGGGGGGCGGCTGGCGCCCACCGATCCGACCCAGCTCGGTGCGGGTCCGCTCGGCCCACCGCGTGGCGCCGGCAGCCTCAAATATCGCTAGCGCAGGCTCAAGCGCTTCACGCGCCCCGCGCTTGCGGCTCTGGCGCCGCAGCGCGCTCCCGTACGCGAGCAGCGTCCGCGCCCGCTCGAGCGGTCGGTCCTGGCGCCCGTGCTCGGTGAGCGCGCGCTCGAATGCTGCGAGCGCCGCAGCGGGTTTGGCACGCGCATCCGCGATCAGCCCGGCGCACCGCGCCGTGAGTGCCAGCACCCAGGGTCGTCCAAGCGCGTCGGCCACGTCGTCGAGCTCGGCCGCCAGGGCCGCCGCGCGCTGCAGCTCGCCCGTGGCCGCGAGCGCCTCGACCCCGTTTGCCAGCATCGGAAAGCGCGCGACGGAGCGGACCCCGCCCCGAGCGGCGAGCTCCCGGGCGCGCAGCAACGCGCCCGCGGCGGCCTCGTGCCGGCCGGCGGACAGCTCGGCGGCGCCGAGCGCCGTCAGATTTCCGATCAGAAACAGCCCGTGGCCGGTGCGCTCGGCGAGCTCTAGGCCCTCGCGCGCCGCCGCGGTCGCCTCGTCGACCCGCCCCAGCCAGCCAGCGGCCACCGCGGTCGGCCACAGTGCACCCGCTCGCTGGCCGGCGTCAACGGCGAGCTCGAGGTAGCGCCCCGCGAGCGTCAGGCCGCGGGCCGGGAACCCGAGCCCGGTCTCGAGCGGGCTCAGATACGCGAGGGCGTGCATCAGTAGCCAGGGGTCCCCGCGCTCGGTCGCAGATTGCAGCATGCGCTCGAGCGGGACGCGCGCCTGCTCGAGTTCTCCCGCCCACAGCAGCACCAAGCCTTCCAGCGCGGCGACCCCGGTCTCAGACTACGCCCACGGCCGTTCGCGAGGCTCTCGCGAGTCGAGCTTCAGCGCGCGCTCGAGCAACGGGCGCCAGCCAGGGCTTCCGCGCGCCGCTTCGACGAGGCTGCGCGTCGCCGCCGCGGTGGCCTCGCCGGCCGCATCGGTTCCCGCCGCCAGGCGCAGCGTCGCTTGCGCATGGCGCCCGGCACAGCGTGCGTCCCCTTGCCCGAGTCGAATCCACGCCAGCTTGTGGTGAAGGTCGGCGCGCAGGGCTCTCGGCGCAGCCGGCTCGCGGAGAGCACGTCGGTACAGGAGCACGGCCTCGTCGGTGCCTTCGGTATCACCGGCCACCGTCCCGAGCACCGCGAGCGCGCGCACTCGCGTCTGCACGTCTGCCTGCGCGGTCAGTACCTCATTGGCACGTGCGGCGGCCGTGGTGAGATTGCCGGCACGGTGATAGTGCTCAGCGGCGGCGAGCGCACGTGAGCTTCGCTCTGCGCCGGGGGGCGTGAGGCGCGCGGAAAGGTCGCACAGCTCGGCAGCCGCGTCCGGCGAGCCGCGGTCGCGTGCGTAGCGGGCGGCGTCGTCGAGCTGCCGCGCGACCTCGACGTCGAGGCCGGTGGTGGCGAGCGCCAGATGCCGGGCGCGGGCCTCCACGTCGTCCACGATCTCGCTTAGCCTCGCGTGCACCTCGCGACGCTCCCGCGCGGTCGCGTCGTCGTAATGAATCGACGCAAGTAGCGGGTGCATGAAGCGCACACGCCCTCCCGACAGCTCGAGCACACCCACGGCCACCGCCTCGGTGATCGCCTCGTCCGAGTGTGCCGAGACCCGCGCCAGCAGCGCCGGGGTGGGGCGCGCGAGCGCGGCAACCGCGAGTAGCACCGAGCGGGTCCGCGGCTGCAACCGCCCGAGCCGAGCGCGCACGAGGTCGCGCACGTTGCCGGGCACGGGCAGTTGCTCGTGCGGTGGGGGCTCGGATCCGAGCGTGGTCAGCTCACGGCCAATCTCGAGCGCGAAGAATGGATTGCCGCCGCTCGTTTCATGCAGCCGGATCAGTGTCGGGCGCGAAAGTTCCAGTCCCAGCCTGGCGCGCAGCAGCTCATGCAGCGCCCCCAGGCTGAGGGGTTCCAGGCGGAGTCGCAGCACACGCTCGTCCCCGAGGATGCGCTCGAGCTCCCGCGTACCCCGGACGTCAGGTTCGATCCGGCGTGTGGCCACCACGGCGATCGGCTCGGTTCGCAGCCGCCGGAGCACGAACTGCAGAGCGGACGCCGATGGCCCATCGAGCCACTGGAGATCGTCGATTGCGACCAGCACCGGACCGCTCGCCGCCAGCGCCCGGAGCGTCCCCAGCATCCCCACCCCGATGGTCCGGCGATCGGCCGTGCCGAGTTCATCCTCGCTCTCACGCCGCAGCAGGACGATCTCCAGCGCGCGCCGCTGGGGACTGGGCAGCGCCGACAGCGCCTCGTCGATTTCCCCGTCGAGGAGATCCCCGAGCGCGGCGAACGACAACTGCACCTCCGAGCCCACTGGTGCGCACGCAAGCACGCGGAAGCCCAACTCGCCCGCCGAGTCGAGCGATCGCCGCCACAGCGCCGTCTTGCCGATGCCCGCGGTGCCCTCGAAGACGATCGCGCGGGCGCCGGCGCGGACGCCGTGGAGCGTCTCCAGAACCACTCGGAGCTCAGCCTCCCGCGCGATTAGCTGCTCAGGCGTTCGAAGCCACCTTCAGGTCGCCGCTGTTGCGCCCGGACGCCCGATCCAGCGGCCCCCCGGCCAGATGCTAAGACTATCCCGACGACTCGGCGCAGGACAGAGGCAAGGCATGTTCCGCCGCGTCGGCCGTTGAGGATCCCTCAGTGGCTTCAGTCCGCATGGCACGGGTCGATCGTTAAGAGGAAGGGGCCCCCGTGTCCCGAATGTCAGCAAGCGCGCGCCTGGCGGTGGTCGTGCTGGTTCCGGCTCTTGCGTCTGTCGCTAGCCCTGGGGCTGTAGATGGCTGCGCGGCGGGCGAGAAGGCTGGTTGGTGCCGCCAAGCCTCCATCACCACCCGGGCCGACACTGCCGCTCGGCAGGCCTCCGGAGAGGCGATGACTGGTCCTGCGCGGCAGCTATCTGCCGGTGCGCTCGCGGTGGCTGCATCCCGGCCAGCAGCAGGGCCGGCGCTGGCCTTCCTCCAGCTCCTCTTGGGTCCGCCGGATGCGGCGCTTTCGGGTGGTCTCCTGCTTGGCATCCTCCACCCAGCAGATGAACTCGTTGCGGGCCAAGGGCGTGATGTCATTCCAGGCATCAAGTGCCGACGCGTTGGCGGTCAGTGCCTTACGCAGGTCCGCGGGAAGTTTATGCACCACTCCCCCGGGCACTCTCTCGCTGATCACCGGGCCATCGTAGTGGGTCGGGGGCAAGCTCGGTCACCATGCGGCTGCGACGCCCTTCCGCCCTGACGATGCCGACGAGAGGCGCCTCGTTCGCGGGGCCAGCGGGGATCCGACGAAGCCGGGCCGGCCGGTCTGCTCGGGTCAGCAAATGCGGTATACAGCCCGATGTGGCGCGTCTCGTCGATCGGTCCCGTGACCGCGCGTTTACATTTGCCTGCGCGGCTGCCGGGGTTGGAGTTCTGTATGCACTGGTCAGCGCCTACTGGGCGGCTGGTGGGACCGCGCTGGGGGACACCATCGGCGGCAGCCTTGAGCACACCGCGCGAGCCGGGGGGTTGGCGGTTACGGCAACGCTGTGGATCGTCGCCGCGCTGAAACTCTTCGGGGCTTGGCTACCGATCGCAGTGGTCGCTAACGCCAACCAGCCGTCCGGGCGGGCACGGCGACGGCTTGCGCAGATCGAAGCCGCACTGCTGACGGGCTACGGGCTGGTGCTCACCTCAGTCGGGCTCCTGGTCCAAGCCGGGGTGATCCATCGCAGCGCTCACGCCGATCAGAAAGCCCTCGCCTGGCACGCGTTTTTCTGGGACCCATGGTTTTTGCTCTGGGGCCTACTAATCATTGCTGCACTACGACAGCGGCGCACCGTGCCCGGAACTTCGCGGTCGACCCGGGCAACCTAACCATCGCGCAGAGCGCAGGCCAGCCCACCAGCGCATCGTGGGGCGTCCGGCACCGCTGTGATCACAAAGCGTACGACCGGCGGCAAGCATCATCCAGAGCGCTGGCAGCGTGCACCACGTGGTCGGCCTGCTGCGATCGATGACTGCGCCGATCAAGGCATGACCGGCGCGTTGTGCCCAGCCGGCCGGGTGCCGTAGCCATTTCATCGCCCGCTATGGGATCGGCTTTGGGCGAGGAGGACACCGTCGGATCGGCCCCACCTCTATGAGCCTTCAAACTGCCGGGGCCCTTCCAATTGAGCGGGTTGGATTCGCTACACGACAGCTGGGTCGTCCGGCGCGAGTTGTGGGTGGCGCGGCGTTCTTGATGCTGAGTTCCGAGATCCGGGTGCCTCGAACCTGTAGTCATGAAGGGGAAAGCGGTGGCTTCGCCACATCGTCTCGATCGTTGGGGATGGGCGCAGGGGCACGTCGCCGTGCGGGTCGAAGTAGTAGGAATTGGCCAGCAAGCAGCTCGGCTGCCAGAAGACCTGGCGACCGCGCTTGCGCAGCATCTCGGCGAAATACCTGTCGTTCGCCTCAGGTCTGACCTCGACCGTCGCCGCGCCGACGGAGCGGGCGTGCTGGAGACAACGAATGATGTGTCGAGCCTGAGTCTCGATGAGGTTGAAGTACGACGAGCCGTTGTATCCGTAAGGGCCGAACATCGTGAAGTAGTTCGGGAACCCCGGCACGCTCACGCCTTCGTAGGCCTGGTAGCGATGCTCGTTCCACCACCGCTCGAGGTCCGTCCCATCACGGCCCACCACCGGATACTTGGGAAAGTTCCCCGGGTCGAAGACCTTGAAGCCCGTGGCGAAGACGAGCGCGTCCACCGTGTGCTCGGTGCCGCCGCGTGTCAGGACGCCAGTGGCAGTGATTCGCTCGATCGGGTCAGTCTCCAGCGTGACGTTGTGCCGGTTGAACGTCGCGAGGTACCCGTTGTGGAAACTCGGCCGCTTACAGCCCATGGCGTAGGCCGGCGTGAGCTTCGCCTGTAAACCGGGGTCGCGGACCTCCTTGCGCAGATAGGCGCGAGCCGCCGACTCGAAGACCGTCGCCAGCGGCAGCGTGCCGTGATAATGGGCGGCAAGGGGAAAGGCCAGTTCCACCAGCCCTTGGCTGAGCAGCCGGGCCGCGGCCATGCCGCCAGGTACTCGGCCGAGGAGCCACCGCATAGCCCGAGGCAGGGGTGGGTCGACCTTGGGAAGGCACCAGATCGGCGTCCGCTGAAACACGGTGAGCTGCCTCGCCTCCGGTGCCACCGCAGGGATCAGCTGTACGGCGGAGGCTCCTGTGCCGATCACCGCTACCCGCTTGCCCCGGAGACTCTGGCCCGAGTCCCAACGCGCTGTGTGGAGCGCGATGCCCTCGAACGTCTCGACGCCGTCGATGTCGGGGCGTTTCGGCTGGGTCAGGACGCCGGTGGCGTCGATGACGTGGCGAGCAGCGAGCCGGTCGCCGGTGTGCATCTCGAGTCTCCAGACCTGCGAACGCTCGTCGAACCTCGCGGCAATGATCCGGGTCCCGAAGCGAACTCGGTCCTGTAACCGAAAACGTCCGGCGCAGTATTCGGCGTAGGCGCGTAGCTCCTCGCCCGGCGCGTAGACGCGAGACCAGGTCGGGCGTTTTGCGAAGGAGAACTGATAGCTGAACGACGGAATGTCGACAGCCACCCCGGGGTACCGATTCCAATACCAAGTCCCGCCAAATCCGGTGCCCTCCTCGACGATCAGATAGTCCGAGAGACCTGCACGGTCGAGGCCGATCGCGACGCCGATTCCCGAGAACCCGCCGCCGATGATCACAACGTCATGGTCAATCTCGACGCTCGTCTTGGCGCCCATGGCCGGCAATCCTATGGACCTTCCAGGATGCGCGGAGGCTCGCCAGCTCATGACCAGAGTCAGCTGCTCCGATGAGAGGAGCTCGAGGAATCTCGCAGTGGCCAGCGCGGTTTGCTTGGCTCCGTGACGTACCGCACACCAACCCTGGTTGAGCCGCAGTTTGGCTCTGCTACCGTGGCCAGCGCCTTGTAACCGCCGAATTTCCGGCCGCTCTTTCCTGACTGCGCGGCGGAGAACGGGGGACCCAGCCGGGGGCATCCGCTTCCCTGGGGCTAATCGCCGCATCTGTGGCGTAGCGCAGCTTTCTCGCGCGAGCCCGTCAGCTAACCCCGTAGGCACGAGAAAGAAGGAGACTCCATGCCCTCGAGGACATGGCGGCAATTGCCGCGCTCAATGAACCAGCGCCGAAGCACGCGGATGGCCCGAGGCCTGGCGTCGGTCGCCGCCTCCGCAGGCCTATTCGTTGCGGCCGCTCCCGCCGGCGCCCAGACGCCAGCGCTGCTCCCACTGCTGAATCAGGGCAGCACCGGTAACGCCGTTTCACGGTTGCAACGAGCGCTGCACATCAACGTGAGCGGCCGTTTCGGTCCCGCTACCGAGCGCGCGGTGATCGCGTTCCAGCGCAGTGACGCGCTTTCGGTGGATGGGATTGTCGGACCGCAGACCTGAAATGCGTTGTATGGCATCAAGCCGCCGTCCACGACATCGACCTCGTCCCCAACGTCTGGCTCCTCCGGCACCGGCGGATACACGATTCCGGCCGCAATCGTTCAGTGCGAGTCGGGCGGTAACTACTCAGCGGTGAACCCGCAGAGCGGCGCCGGCGGCGCATATCAGATTGTGCCCTCTACGTGGGCGGCCTACGGCGGGCATGGTCTGCCGCAAAACGCTCCGAAGGCCGAACAGGATCGGATCGCCGCTCAGATCTACGCCCGCCAGGGTCGCTCGGCCTGGGCCTGTTGAGCCATTTGCGGGCGACGGAGCTCCGGCGTACCCTGGTCTCACGATGACCAGGGCGCCCGTTCCGCCGTTTGACGAGCCGAGCGCTCGGCAGAAAGTGCAGGCCGCGGAGGATGCGTGGAACACACGCGATCCCGAGCGCGTCGTGGGCGCGTACACGCCAGACACCGTATGGCGCAACCGCTCCGAGTTTCTAAGCGGTCGCGCACAAGTGGTCGAGTTTCTGACCCGCAAGTGGCAGCGCGAGCACGAGTACGCCCTGCGCAAGAGCCTGTGGGCCTTCACCGCCGACCGGATCGCCGTGCGCTTTCAGTACGAATGGCATGACGACGCCGGGCAGTGGTGGCGTAGCTACGGCAACGAGAACTGGGAGTTCGACCCGGACGGTTACATGCGCCGGCGCGAGGCCAGCATCAACGACGTCCCCCTCGGCTCCGGGGATCGCTCGATCTTCGGTCCAAGGCCGGCTGAGGAGCGAGGCGCCGACTTGCCGCTCCGCTAGCGCTCGCGGTCGATTCTGATTGACTTAGCCCATGGGCCGCTTCGACGTCCGGGGGAAGGTCGCGCTCGTCACGGGTGGTGCCCGTGGAATCGGCTTCGGGACCGCTCAGGCGTTGGCCAAGCGCGGAGCGGTGTTGGTGATCGTCGATCTCGACCAGGCCGCCGCCGAGAGCGCCGCCGCGCAACTCCCCGGGAACGCGCTTGGACTTAGCGCCGACGTCACTGACCGTGGCGCCATGCAACGCGTCATCGCCACCGTCGCCGAACAGCGTGGAGGCGTTGACGTGGTGATCGCTAACGCGGGCATCGCTTCGCGCGCCGCGACCGTGCGCGCGATGAATGGAGAGGCCTTCGATCGAGTGCTCGCGGTCAATCTCGGCGGCGTCTACAACACGGTCATCACGGCGTTGCCGCAGATTGCCGAGCGCCGCGGGCACATCGTCGTCACCTCCTCGGTCTACGCGTTCATCAACGGCCTCGGTGCGGCGCCGTACGCGATGGCCAAGGCCGGCGTCGAGCAGCTCGGGCGGGCGCTGCGCGTCGAGCTGGTCCCGCATGGCGCCGGGGCGAGCGTCGCATATTTCGGCTTCATCGACACGGAGATGGTCCGCCGGGCGATAGACGGGGATCCGCTCGCCGACCGGATGAAGGAGACGCTGCCGAAGACTCTGCGCAAGCGCCTGTCGCCGGCCCAGGCGGGCGAGGCGGTGGCCCGCGGCATCGAGAAGCGGGCGCCTCGAATCATCGCGCCCAGGCGGTGGGCAGCCTTCAGCGTCCTGCGCGGGATCGTCAATCCTGCGTTCGATAACTACATGGTCAAGAACGCGGACACCCAGGCGATTGTCAGCGACCTCGACGGGCGCGGAAACCAAGAGCAGCCACTGACGGCATAAAGCGCAGCGAGCGCCGCGCGCGGGGCGCCTCGCGCGCGGCGGTCGTCTCGGCTACATGTCCGCGGGGGGCGAAGGTACTCGCGGCTCGACTCCGCCATCGCGATCCGCTTGCGCGCGCCGGGCGGCCTCTCGCATCTCGAACATCTCCGTGGCCCAATCCCCGAGCTCCCGTGTCACCTCACGACCAGCGCCGGCAACGATCGCGGCGATCTGGCCGACGTGACTGAAAGCGCTCTCGACGGCGACTTGGACGGTGTCCTTGCGGATCTCCAACTTCTCAAGCACGCCCGGATTGTTTCAAGACCGATCGATTCAGGCGTGGCGGGCAGTTTCGTCCATGGACACGCCAGGCGAGCTGAGTGCGTCCGCGTCGTACTCGACGGGACGCTCTGACGGTCTTCACCTGCCGCCGACCTACAATTTCACCGCACGCCCCCATGGTCTAGCGGTTAGGACGCCTGCCTTTCACGCAGGAGATCGCCGGTTCGAATCCGGCTGGGGGTACTACTACTAAAGGAGTCCCTGGTAACCTCGATAATCGTCCGCCTCCAGATCGCCACGTGCGGCTAGTGGAAGCAGATGGGTACCACCAGTGGGTACCAAACGCCGCGATAATGCCGAGACCGGAACAACCGCGCCGAACTGCTGGGCCGCTGGAGCGAGCTGCCCCAGGGTCCGCTGGTCGGGGCCCCAGCGCCCCGGCGATCGGCTTCCGACGAAACGCCCTCCCCCTCTCGGCAAAAGCGAGGCGTCCCATTACGGTGATTGGGGGCGGCTCAGACCACGTACCCAGGGGCGGCGCTTACATCACCTAAATGCTGGCAAACGACAGGCTCGGAACCTTCGAGTCAGCCGGCGCCTTACGCAGGTAGAACACCCATGTCATGCCGGCGAAGACGACGTAGGCCGCGAGGAACGCCCACAGCGCCGGGATCGACCAGCCCTGGTGGGCGTGCGCGATCGCTGCCTTCTTCAGCGCCAGCAGGTGCTTGTCGTGGATCGCCTTGGTCGCGTTGCTCATCAGCACGACGGTCGAGAGGCTCGCCTGGCGGAACACCACCTGGATCAGGAAGCCGCCGAACGCCCCGACCGCACCGGCGATCCCGATCACCGCGGCGGCCTGTCGCTTGAACATTCCTCGGGCGTCGATCCCCTTCTCCTTCGACGCGTTCTCCCCGAGCGCGGCGAAGATGCTCGGGATCATCCGGTAGGTCGAGCCGTTGCCGACCCCGGACAGCGCGAAGATGAACATGAACGAGGTGAAGAACAGCGTGAAGCTGTGGCCGTCTACGCCGGCGATCGCCAGCAGCGTGAACGCTGCCATCCCGAGGAACACTGCGAGCGTGACCTTCGCGCCGCCGATCTTGTCGGACAGCATGCCGCCCAGCGGCCGGGCCAGCGAACCGATCAGCGCGCCGATGAACGCCAGTCCGGCGAGGTAGTTGGCGATGAAAGCGTGGTGTGCCAGGAACTCAGGGAACGTGTTCTTGATCACCAGCGGCAGGGCGAACGAGTAGCCGATGAACGACCCGAAGGTGCCGATGTAGAGGATCGACATGACCCAGGTCTGATGGTTCTTCACCGCCTGGCCGTACGCCTCGGTGTCGGTCTTGGCCTCGGTCAGGCTGTCCATGTAGAACCACGCGCACAGCGCGGCGGCGACGATGAACGGGATCCAGATCAGGCCGGCGTAGGCCAGGTGGACGTGGTGGATCGGCAGCTTGATCGCGGCCGCGGGAACGCCGACGATGATGATGAGGGGGACCAGCAGCTGGGTGACCGCCACGCCGAGGTTGCCGCCGGCGGCATTCAGCCCCAGCGCAGTTCCCTTCTTGCCTTCCGGGTAGAAGAACGAGATGTTCGCCATCGAGGAGGAGAAATTGCCGCCGCCGACGCCGGCAGTCGCCGCGCATAGCATTAGGGTCAGCATCTGGGTGCTGTGCGACTGGCTGTGCAGCCACCCGCTCGGGACGACGACCGCCAGCAGCAGCGCGGGGATCAGCAGCAGTGATGCGCTGATCACCGTCCACAGCCTGCCGCCGAACTTGGCGATCGCGAACGTGTACGGGATCCGCAGCGCCGAGCCGATCAGGTTCGGGATTGCGGTCAGCCAGAACTGTTCCGGCAGGGTCAGGGGGATGCCGATGTTGGAGAGGTTGATCACGATCACCGTCCAGAGCACCCAGATCGAGAAGCCGACGTGCTCGGCGAAGATCGAGAAGATCAGGTTCTTGCGGGCGATCGCCTTCCCCTTGCTCTCCCAGAACTGCTCGTTGTCGGGCTCCCAGCTGTCGATCCACACGGCGTAGCGCCTCCTTTGTTTGGTTAGCGCCATCCCGCCCATTTGGGGCGGGGTGGCGCGCCTCGCTGTCCAGACGACAAGCTAGAACTGGGTGGTGTCAGCTCGGTGTCCCGACTGTTGCCGGCTGATGACGAGCTTTTCCGGCCGGCGTCCGGTCTGTTACCGGCAGATGAACTGGGCCCCCTGGTTCTACACACGGCGCTGCTGGGTGGGGGATCTCAGGCCGTGTGGATATACAGGGATGGCCGCGGCGCGCCTACGATCGAGCGGCGATGGCCGTCCCGGGAACCGACAACCGCGACTACGTGATGCGGGTCGCCAAGCAGCGCTCGGTTCGCTACGTTCGGATCTGGTTCGTCGACGTGCTGGGGCTGCTCAAGAGCGTCGCGATCCCGGTGTCCGAGCTTGAGTCTGCGCTCGAGGAAGGCGTCGGGATCGACGGCTCCTCGCTGGAGGGGTCGGCCCGGCTGGCCGAGCGCGACGTGATCGCGTACCCCGACCCGACGACGTTCCAGATCCTGCCCTGGCGCCCGGAGGGGGCGGTCGCGCGGATGTTCTGCGACGTCTCCTTCCCGGACGGCCGCCCGTTCCCCGGAGACTCCCGCAACGCCTTGCGGCGGGTGCTCGCGCAGGCGGCCGAGCGGGGGTTCACCTTCCTGGTCGGCTGCGAGGTCGAGTTCTTCCTGTTCGCCGAGCCGAGCGACGACGGACCGCCTCGGCCGCTTGACAAGGGCGCCTACCTCGACCTGACGACACTCGACGTCGGATCTGACTTCCGGCGGCTGTCGATCGACTACCTCGAGCAGATGGGGGTGCCGATCAAGAGCTCGCACCACGAGGATGGACCGTCCCAACACGAGATCGATTTGCAGCACATGGACGCCCTGTCGATGGCCGACGCGGTGACCACGTTCCGGGTGGCGGTCAAGGAGGCGGCGCTGGAGCTGGGGGCTCGGGCGACATTCATGCCCCAGCCGCTCGAGGGCCAGCCGGGGTCGGGGATGCACACCCACATGTCCCTGTTCACCGCTTCCGGGAATTCGTTTCACTCCGAGGACCCCGACGAGCCGTTGTCGGAGATTGGGCGGGCGTTCACCGCGGGCGTGCTCGCGCACGGGCGGGAGGTCGCCGCGGTCACCAACCAGTGGGTCAACTCCTACACCCGCCTGGCGGTCGGCCACGAGGCGCCCCAGCACGTCGGCTGGACCCGGCACGGCCGCAGCGGCCTGGTCAGGGTGCCCTCGCGGCGGCCGGGGCGGGAGTCCGCGACGCGGATCGAGCTGCGCTCTCCCGACCCCGCCTGCAATCCCTACCTGACGTTTGCGATCGTGCTCGCGGCGGGACTTCGGGGAATCGAGCGGGGGTATGAGCTGGGCCCCGAGTCGGTGGACTGCTCCTCCTCCGAGTGCGTGGCAATGCCCGAGGACCTGCGGGAGGCGACCGACCTGTTCGAGTCCTCAGAGCTTGCCCACGAGACGTTCGGGGAGCGGCTGTGCGAGTGGTACGTCCGCAACAAGCGTGAGGAGTGGGCCGCCTACCGGACCACCGTCAGCGCCTTCGAGCGCCGGCGCTACCTGGGGCTGCTGTGAGACGCTCGCCTGCCGGCGGGCGCGGGGCTGCGTGCGGCTGGGGTGGGTGCGGATGATCGACGCGTGGATACTCGCTCGCGACCCGGACCTCGGGTCGGCGACAGCGGCTGCCGTCTCTAAGCTGGGGTTCACGCCGCGGCACGCGACTTCGGGAAATGGCAACGGGCGGCCGAAAGCTGACGACGGCGGCTCTGAGCGGATACCCGGCGTGATGATCGTGGTCGCAGCCTCCGACGAGCCGTTCCCGGCCCAGCTGTGCGAGCAGCTGCGCGAGGACGAGGGGCTCGCGGCCGTGCCGGTTGTGCTGGCCGTGGACGAGCACCACCTCCGGTCCCGGCCCGACCTGTCGGGTGTGGCCGAGCTGATCGTGCGGCCGTTCAGCGTGCTTGAGCTCGACTCCCGGATCCGCCGCGCCCGGGCGCTGCCCGACCACGTCAGCGAGTCTGAGGAGACGGTGGGGGTTGGCAGCCTGGAGGTCAACCTCGCGACCTACGAGGTGACGATCGGCGGGCGGCCGGTCAACTTCACCTACATGGAATACGAACTGCTCAAGTTCCTGATCACCCATACCCGCCGGGTGTTCTCACGCGAAGCACTGCTGAGCTCTGTGTGGGGCTATGACTACTACGGCGGCGCGCGGACGGTTGATGTCCACATCCGCCGGCTACGAGCGAAGCTGGGTCAGGAGCATGCAGCCCGGATCAAGACTGTCCGCGGAGTCGGCTACCGGTTCGAGATATGAGCCCTAGGAGGTGCTTGCGATGAATACGACTGCTGCTACCGCTGCTTCGGCCGATGCTTCGGGTTCGGGTGGGGGTCCGCGACGGACCGGGTACCCGGGATTTGCCGGGACGCTAAAGCTGGTTGGCACCGGCCCCCGAGGCTCGCGCGATCTGTCATTCGAGGAGGCCCGGGGAGCGCTTGAGTCGATGCTCGCCGGCGATGTGACACCGGCTCAGGCCGGCGCGTTCCTCGTGGCGACCAGGATCAAGGGCGAGTCTCCCGAGGAGCTGGCAGGGTATGCGCAGGCGTTGCGGGACATGATCGCGCCGTCACTCCGAGCGCCCGTTGGATCGCGCCCGCTGGTCGCCTGCGCCGGCGCCTATGACGGGGCGGCAGAGGCGCCGCTGCTATCGCTCGCGGCCGGGGTAGTGGCGGCGGCGTGCGGGGCGGGGATCGTGATCCACTGCGGCGGCCGGCTCGGGCCGAAGTACGGCGTCACCTCACGTGAGGTGCTGGCCGCGCTCGGGGGGTCCTTATCCCCGTCGGCAGAGGAGTCTGCTGCGATGCTGGCGCGGGCGGGCGTGACGGTGGTCGACACCTCGCGTGCCGTCGCGGGGTGGAAGGAGCTGATGGTCTTGCGGAACGAGGTGGGTCTGCGTGGCCCTGTCCACTCGGCCGAGAAGCTGCTCGACTACTTCGGGGCCTCCAGCTTCGTCGTCGGCTACACCCACTCCGCGTACTCGGGGCGGCTGCTCGGGGCGTTGGGATTCCTCGGCGCCTCGAAGGCGGTGGCAGTGCGGGGGATGGAAGGCTCGGAGGTGCTGAAGCCCGGGCGGCCGGTGGCGCACGGGTTCGACGGCCCGCTCGAGCTGCCCGAGCGGCTCGGCGAGACAATTCGGGCTGCGGGTGGCGACGCTAAGGGCTCGGCGCAGCTCACTCGAGGGATTCTGGATGGGTCGATTCGCGGGGTCGAGCGGGCTGCCGTCGTCTTGAGCGCGGCGGTGCGGCTGTACGCCGCGGGTTTGGTCCGCGATGCCCGCGACGGGTTCGATATCGCCGATGCCGCGATCAGCGATGGGGGAGCCGCGGCGGTGCTGAGGGCGATGGTGGGGCAGTAGGTTGGTCGGCGCCAGGTCGGCATAGCGGCGCTTTCATCCACCGTTCACGCCCCCGAAACGGAGCCACGCCACGATCGCCGCGTGGGCGAGACACGGACTTTGTGCCCCTATTGCGGTGTTGGCTGCGGGCTGATCGCCCGGACCGAGGGCAACCGGTTGCTCGCGGTGCAGGGCGACCCGATCTATCCGGTCAACCGGGGCCGCACCTGCCGCAAGCCGCGGGAGCTCCCGGCCGCTGTCCACTCCCGGGACCGGGCAACGGTGCCGATGCTGAGGGGCTCGCGGGAGCACCGCTTCAAGGACGCCGGCTGGGACGACGCTATCGGGTCGCTCGCCGGGCGCCTCACCGAGATCCGTGAGCGCCACGGCCCGGACTCGATTGCCTTCTACATCTCCGGCCAGCTGTTGACCGAGGACTACTACGCCGTCAACAAGCTCGTCAAGGGCTTCCTCGAGACCAACAACGTCGACTCCAACTCGCGGCTGTGCATGTCCTCCGCGGTCGCCGGCTACAAGGGGGCGTTCGGCTCAGACGGCCCGCCGGCGGGCTACATCGACCTGGATCACGCCGACTGCATGTTGCTGCTCGGCTCAAACGCGGCGGCGTGCCACCCGATCGTCTGGGGCCGGATCGCAGACCGCCGGCGGGAAGGCGCGTTCGTGATCTGCGCCGACCCCCGGACGACACCAACCGCCCAGGGCTCAGACCTTCATCTCCCGGTTAGGCCCGGCACAGACCTCGCCCTGCTGAACGCGCTGCTGCACGTCGTGATCCGCGACGGCCACGTCGATCAGACATTCGTGCGGACACGCACCACCGGATTCGATGAGGCGAGCTCGGTGGCGGCGGAATGGCCACCGTCGCGTGCGGCGGCGGTGTGTGGGGTGCCCGAGGCAGACATCGAGCTGGCGGCCCGGCGGTTCGGCGGCGCGCAGCGGGCGATGGCGCTGTGGTCGATGGGCGCAAACCAGTCGACCGTCGGCACGCTAAAGAACCGGGCGCTGATCAACCTCTGCCTGACGACCGGGCAGATCGGCCGGCCCGGCACGGGGCCGCTGTCACTGACCGGCCAGCCCAATGCGATGGGCGGCCGGGAGACCGGCGGGCTCTCGCATCTATTGCCGGGCTACCGAACTGTGGAGTCAGCGACCGACCGCGCGGAGATGCAACGGCTCTGGGGCTCCCCGGCCCTCTCCGACACGCCGGGGCTGACGGCGGTTGAGCTGTTCGACGCACTGTCAGACGGAACCGCCAAGGCGGTGTGGATCGTCGCGACAAACCCATTGGTATCGATGCCCGATACATCGCGGGTCCGGGAGGGGCTGGAAAATGCGGAACTGGTCGTCGTCCAGGACGCCTACCACCCGACCGAGACCTCGGCGCTCGCCCATGCAGTCCTGCCGGCCGCGGCTTGGCCCGAGAAGACGGGCACGATGACCAACTCCGAACGGCGGGTCGGCCTTCTCCGCGCCGCGGTCCCGCCCCCGGGCGAGGCGCTGCCGGACTGGCGCATCTTCGCGCGCCTGGGTGAGGCGCTTGGCGTCGGCGACGCGTTCGGCTGGGAAGACGAGGCCGCCGTGTTCGACGAGTTCGTCGCCTGCACGACGGGGCGGGTGTGCGACATGAGCGGGCTCAGTCACGCGCGACTGCGGCGCGAAGGGGGAGTTCAGTGGCCGTGTCCGGCCACCGGCCCCGAGGCGCACGAGGGGACCGAGCGCCTGTACGCGAGCCACCGCTTCCCCACCCCCGACGGCCGGGCCCGGTTTGCCCCGACTCCACACGCGGGGCCGGCGGAGGAGCCAGGCCCCGAGTATCCGATGCTGCTCACGACCGGCCGGGTCGCGGACCACTGGCACACCCTGACCAGGACGGCGAAATCGGCGGTCCTGAGCGCAGCGGCGCGTGAGCCCGTGCTGGAGCTCCATCCCGATGATGGCTTGGACGTCGGCGTCGGAGACGGCGATCGGGCCCGAGTCGTGTCGGCCAGGGGCTCGGTGGTGATGCGGGTGTCGCACACCGACCGGATCCCCCGCGGGGTTGCGTTCGCGCCGATGCACTGGGGCGCCCTGCACGCCCCCGCCGGCGCCGGCGCGCTCAACGGGGTGACCCACGGAGAGACAGACCCGATCTCTGGACAGCCGGAATTGAAAGCGGCGGCGGTACGGGTCGAGCCAGTTGGCTCGAGTATGTTGGCGTCGACGCTTGCGCCCCACGGCTCTTCCCGGCGGCGGCTCGTCGTCGTCGGGGCGGGCATGGCCGGACTCGAGGTGGTGGAGGAGCTGCTCAAGCGACGCCCTGCAGGCAGCTGGACGGTGACGATGCTCGGCGAGGAGGCCGAGCCCGCCTACAACCGGATGATGCTGTCGAAGCTGCTGGCCCGCAGCTGCGGCGCCGCGGAGCTAGAGTTGCGTCCGCGCGCGTGGTACGCGGGACGCGGGATCGACCTGCGTGTCGGGCTCGGCGCGAGCGCAATCGACTTGGAGCACCGCGCCGTGCTCGATGCGCACGGGCGGCGCCACTGCTATGAGGCGCTCGTGCTTGCGACGGGTTCACGACCGTTCGTGCCGCCGATACCCGGCGCCGAGCTGCCTCATGTGCACGCCTTCCGGACGCTGCGGGACGCCGGCGAGCTGGCGGCGGCCGCGATCGCCGGCCACCCCTCGGTGGTGATCGGGGGAGGGCTGCTCGGGCTCGAGGCGGCGGCCGGTCTGATGGCTCGCGGGATGCGCGTGACGGTGGTCGAGCTATCAGAGCGGGTGATGCCGCAGCAGCTCGACGACTGTGCGGCCCGGATGCTCGCCGGCTCGCTGGAGGGGCTCGGCCTTCGACTTGAGCTCGGCAAGTCGGTTGCGGAGGTCGGGCCCTCAGAGGTGACTTTGAACGACGATTCACACATACTCGCCGACCTGGTGGTCGTCGCGGCCGGCGTGCGCCCCGAGGTGGCACTCGCCGTCGAAGCCGGGATCGAGGTCGGCCGCGGCGTGCTAGTCGATGACTCGATGCGAACTAGCGCGCCTTCGGTTTGGGCCGTCGGCGAATGCGCCGAGCACCGCGGCGTCGTCCAGGGCTTGTGGGCGCCGGTCGCCGAGCAGGCGCGGGTGGCCGGAGCCTTGGTCGCCGGTGACCCGGCGGCATTCCTTGGTGCGGTGACGGCGACCACGCTGAAGGTCGCAGGTGTGGACCTGTTCGCAGGCGGCGTGTCAACGGCGGGGCCGGGCCAGGACGAGATCGTCTTCTCGGATTCCCGGCGCGGTGTTCACCGCAAGCTGGTGCTCGACGGCGACAGGCTCGCCGGAGCGCTGCTGGTCGGTGACACCGCCGGGGCCCGGCAGATGTCTGAGCTGTTGCGGACCGGAGCCTCTGCGCCGGCTTCGCTGCTCGCGGGGCCTGGCGCCACTCGCTTGGCAGAGTCGGGGGCACCGCCCGACGGCGACGCGCCGGTCGACGCCGAGGAGAGCGATGCGGCGCTTGTCTGCTCGTGCAACGCGGTGACGCGGGGAACGATCGCCGAGGCGATCCGTTTCGGCGGGCTGACCACCGTTGCCCAGGTGGCGCGGGCTACCCGTGCCTCGACCGGCTGCGGCAGTTGCGCACGCGATGTCGAGGCGATGATCGGTTCATCTGCTCGAAACACGAGCGGAACTGCGGCGAAACCGGCTACCGCCACCATCGCTGCATGAGCTCGGGCATCGTCATCGTCGGCGGCGGCATCGCAGGACAGAACTTATGTGAGGCGCTGCGCGAGCGCGACCCGGACGTCAGGCTGACGCTCGTGTGCGCCGAGCCGCGGCTGCCCTACGACCGGGTGCGGCTGTCGGAGATCCTCGTCTCCGGCGAAGATCCGGATGCGTTGGCGTTACGGCCGGCTGAATGGTTCGAGGACCACCGTGTCCGGGTGATGCTCGGCCGGCGGGTGATCGGTCTGGCCGCCGGCTCGAACGGTGACCGCTCGCTTGCGCTCGGCGACGGCTCGACGCTCAGCTTCGACCGACTGGCCCTGGCCACCGGGTCCCAGCCATTGATGCCCCCTCTGGCGGGGATCGACCTGCCGAACGTGCACCCGTTCCGGGGGCCGGAGGACTGCGAGGCGATCCGAGCGGCAGCGATCCGCGCGGAACGCGCGGCGGTGATCGGCGGTGGCCTGCTCGGGCTCGAAGCGGCTCGTGGGGTTCATGCCCAAGGTTGCCCGACGACGGTCGTACACCTGATGGACCGGCTGATGGAGCGCCAGCTGGACGCCGGCGCGGCGGCACTGCTCGAGCCCGCGTTCAACGCACTCGGGATCGAGGTCCTGCTCGAGCGCTCGACCCGGATGCTGGTCGGTGACGAGGACGGGGTCAAGCAGGTCCGGTTTGCCGATGGCTCGGCGATCGACGCTGACCTGGTGGTCGTCTCGATCGGGATCCGTCCGGAACTCGGGTTGGCGAAATCACTCGGCGCGGAGTGCGCGCGCGGGGTCGTTGTCGACGACGCGATGCAGACCTCGCTACCGGGCGTGATCGCAGTCGGGGAATGCGCCGAGCACGACGGCATGGTCTATGGGCTCGTCGCGCCGATCCTGGAGCAGGCGCGCGTGGCCGCCGATACGCTGCTCGGACGCACAGCTGCCTATCGAGGCTCCGTCCTGAGCGCGAAGCTGAAAGTCGCGGGGATTGACCTGGTTTCGATCGGTGATGCGTTCGGCGACGCCGCTGCCGTCTCGCAGGACGGTCCCGCCGGCGTGTACCGGAAGCTGGTGCTGCGCGACGGCAAGGCCGTCGGGGCGATCCTGCTTGGCAATATCCGCGGCAACGAGGCCCTGCTGGCGGCGGTCAAGTCTTCGGAGCCCATCGACGACCCGCTTGCGCGGCTGGCGGCCTCGGCTCAGGTAGGCGCCGAGGACCTTCCTGACGACGCTCAGATCTGCAATTGCAACGGCGTCTGCAAGGGTGACCTGCTGGCGGCCGTCCAGAACCGCTGCTCCACCCCTCGGGAGGTCATGGCAACGACTCGCGCCGGGACAGGCTGTGGCTCATGCAAGAGCATGGTGATCGAGGTCGTCGCGGCAGCGACCGGGGGCCTCAGTGACGAACCGACTTACCTGTGCCCATGTCGTAAACAGACCCGCTCGTCGCTGGTGGCGGAGATCCGGCGTGATGGCCTCGTCTCCGTCAGCGAGGTCGCCGCTGCCTGCGGGACCGGTCGCGAGTGCGGCGCCTGCAAGCCGGCGCTCGCCTACCTCGTCTCCGAGGTCAACGCCAACCGTCACCGCGAGGAGCGCGACGCGCGATTCATCAACGACCGCGTCCACGCCAACATCCAGAACGACGGCACCTTCTCGGTGGTCCCGCGGATCCGGGGCGGCGTCGTCACCCCCGACGCGCTTCGGCGGATCGCCGACGCGGCCGACCGCTACGACGTGCCGATGGTAAAGATCACCGGCGGCCAGCGAATCGACCTGCTCGGCGTACGCAAGCAGGACCTACCCGACATCTGGCGTGACCTCGGCATGCCCTCCGGCCACGCCTACGCCAAGGCGGTGCGCACCGTGAAGACCTGCGTCGGAACGCAGTTCTGCCGCTACGGGCTCGGTGACTCGATCCGGCTCGGGATCGAGATGGAGGAGCTCTGGGAAGGCCTGTACACGCCGCACAAGGTCAAGTCGGGCGTCTCCGGCTGCCCACGCAACTGCGCCGAGGCGACGATCAAGGACATCGGCTGCGTCGCCGTCGAGGGCGGATGGCAGGTGCGAGCCGGCGGAGCGGCGGGCGGCAACGTCCGCGAAGCCGACGTGCTGGCGACCGTCGAGACTCCCGACGAAGCGCTGCGGGTGGCCACGACGTTCCTGCAGTACTACCGCGAGAACGCCGACTACAAGGAACGAACCTACGACTTCATCCCGCGGCTCGGGTTGGACACGATCCGCGAGGCGGTGCTGAACCCCGAGGGCAGCGCGGAGTTGCTCGAGCGCTTCCGGATCGCCAAGGCGGCAGCGCTGGTCGACCCGTGGACCGAGCGGGACGATCCGTACCACCCGCGGCAGTTCGGCGATCTCGATGACCCATCCGAGCTGGACCTACGCGAGCTGGCGGCCGTTGGACCGCCACCGGGAGGAGAGCGATGACGGCACTGGCACAGCGGCTGGCTGACGAGCACGGCCTACGGGTGTGCGCCGTCGGAGATATTCCGCTGGGGGAGGGCCGGGCGGTGACAGTCGCCGGGAGGCGGATCGCGCTGTTCCGCACGCGCGGCGGCTGGTACGCGCTTGACGCCGCCTGCCCGCACGTGGGCGGCCCGCTGGCCGACGGGATCGTCTCCGAGCGGTCGGTGATCTGTCCGCTGCACGAGCGCCGCTTCGACCTCGAGTCCGGCCAGCCGCTGTCGGGCGGCTGCGGAGTCAGGGCGCACCGGGTCACCGTGCACGGGCCAGACGTATTTCTTACGATCGGGGATTAGCAAAGACGGGTGCCGGCCGGTCGCCCGGACCTGCTTTCCAATGAGGGACCAGGCGTGCCGCTGTCGCATAAGCCTGCCTGTTTTGCGCTACTGGGCATCCTTTGCGGATGCCGGGAGAGCGCCTCTTGCGCTGGCCCGTGCAAAGGGCCTATTTGAGACTAGCTCCTCCCGGCGTTCGGTTGAGGTGCCCCGAGTGGGAACAGGGAGTTGCGCCATCAGAGCGCCATCCGTAAGCATCCGCCAGGGTACCTCGCCGCCGACAACACGCCGATGCGCTCGTGAACTCGGCACTTGCGTGAACGGGAAAGCGCTCGTTGCGGGTCGACCGGCGCAGACCACGCGCTCCGCCCGCTTCAGGGATGGTCGGGTTCTCGCCGATGGGGCCACGAGCGCCTGACTTCCGCTTCGGGCGCCGCGATCGAAAGCCGCAGCTCGGCGAGCGCAGACCAATCTCGAACAGATGTCGCTCCTCCATCCTGGGCGCGGCCTGCTCGGCGGCCTTAGGGTGATCGCCCGAGATCTGCGCGCGATCCGAACCGCGGCGCTTGTGCCCGACGGTAGGATCGAGGTGCCGGTTCGGCGTTTCTTCGTTCCGGTCAGCCGATCTACAGGAGAGAGATAGATGCCGATCCCCACGGAGAACGTCGGTTCCCTGCCGCGGCCAGCGAAGCTGCAGGCCGCCATTGCCGAGTACGACACCGGGAACATCACCCGTGAGCAGCTGACCGCCCTGCAGGACGAGGCCGCGCGGGATTCGATCGAGCGGATGGAGCAGACCGGCCAGTGGTGCGTTACCGATGGCGAGCAGCGTGAGTCGAGCTTCGCCACCTACAACCTCACCGACACCTTGGCCGGCACGGGCATCGCCGAGCACCTCGCTGGTGACGGGCAGTACTTCGCGATCTTCGACGACGGTCATCACCGCCAGCTGCCGCGGCTGATTAGCGGCCCGTTCCGCTATAAGACCTATGCCTCCGAGTTCGTGAAGAAGAACAAGGCGATTGCAACCAAGCCCGTCAAGCAGGCGGTGATCTCTCCCTCGATGATGATGCTGCTCTATCCGCTGGAGGGCGAGATCGAGGGCTACTCGCGAGAGCAGTTCCTCAACGACTGCATCGATGAGGCCGAGAAGGACATCCGGCAATGCTTCGAGGCCGGCGCGGTCCGCGTCTCGGTCGACTTCACTGAAGGTCGGCTGGCCAACAAGAACGATTCACGCAACCCGTGGACTGGGAAGAACATGCTGCAGGAGTTCATCGATCTCAACAATCGGCTGTTCGCTCGCTTCTCCGCCGACGAGCGCAAGAACATCGGCATCCATACCTGCCCTGGCGGTGACACCGACTCAGTGCACAGCGCTGAGGTCCCCTACGAGAAGCTGCTGGACCATATGTTCGAGATGAACGCCGGCTACTTCCTGATCCAGTGCGCGAGCGAGAAGGACAAGGAGAAGGTCTACAAGTTGTGCGGCGAGCACCGCCGGGAGGATGCCGACGGAGTGGCGCAGGTGTGCTTTATGGGCGTGGTCAACGGGCTCGACCCGACGATCGAGACGCCCGAGGAGATTCGGGACCAGCTCCTCACCGCGGCCGAGTACATCCCCAAGGAGCGCCTCGGCGCCACCGATGACTGCGGCTTCGCGCCGTTCAGCATCGACATGAAGCCCAAACATGGCTCTCCGGACGTCGCCCGGGACATCGCGTTCCAAAAAATCGCCAACCGGGTCAAGGGAGCGCAAATGGCCTCCGAGGAGCTCGGAATCTAGATCGAGCGGGTCGCGCTCCCGGGCGGCGCAAGGACGGCATGATCGAGCTCGTGGTTACCCATCCCTCGGCGGGGAGGTTGCTGGCTCCGAGGCGCTCGTCGTGGTGTTGCGACCCGCACCGATGGAACCGTCCTGGAAGCCATTGTTCCTGCACCCGTGACGGTGATGGAATGCCAGCCGCTGCCGTCAAGGGTGTGAGCGCAACCGTCTCCTTATGAGCCCACTCTCCCGGCTTCTTCGTGCACGCCGTCCTGGGTAAGTAACTCCTGCTCTTTTGGATCCTGTTGGCGAGTTGGCGCCAGCGGGCGCTGCGGCAGCGTTGTCGACAAATTGGAGCGCAGCCGCGGTAGCTTTGAGCGGTAGGTCGCGTCGCGCGGGCTGCGCGGCGTCGGCGCTGCCGAGCGCCGTCGGGAGCGCGAGCTGGGCACAATGCCGGCAGATGGGGGCCATGCCACAGCGGGGCCGGCCGCAGGTTCCGCCTGATGATCGCCGGGTCGGTTACCGGGCAGACATCCAGGGTCTGCGCGCGGTCGCCGTCCTGGCGGTTGTGGCGAACCACCTAGCTGGCTGGCCGACAGGCAGCTTCGTCGGGGTTGATGTCTTCTTCGTGATCTCCGGCTACCTGATCACCGGGATCCTCGTGCGCGAGTTCGAGATGCGGCAGACGATCTCGTTCCGAGGCTTCTATGCCCGGCGGATCAAGAGGATCCTTCCCGCGGGCCTGTTTGTCATCGGCGCGACCGTGTGTGCCACCCGGGTGCTAGCGGGAATCGACCGCTACCACTTCGCCGCCGCGGACGCGATCGCGGCGGCCCTGTTCAATGCCAACTGGCATTTCGCCGCGACCGGCGTCAACTACTTCAACCAGTCGCTGCCGCCCTCACCCCTACAGCACTACTGGTCACTGTCGGTCGAGGAGCAGTTCTACTTCGTGTGGCCCGGGCTGATGCTGGGACTGCTAATGATTGGTCTCCGCCTGCGGTTCTGGCGACACGAGCACGTCCGTCTGGCCGCGGGGATGGCGATCGCCGTGATCTCCGGCATCTCCCTCGCGTGGGCCTTCGCTCAGACCGCCCACAACCCGACGGCGGCCTATTTCTCCACATTCGTTCGCGCCTGGGAGTTGGGCGCGGGAGGCCTTGTCGCGATCGCCGCTCAGCCGATCGCCCGCTGCGACGCGCGCCTGCGCGGAGTCGTCGCGTTGGTCGGCCTGCTGGGTGTGGTGGGCTCCTTCTTCGTCGTTCCTTCGTCCTCAGGGTTTCCCGCGCCTTGGGCGCTGCTACCGACCCTCTCGACCGCCGCCGTGCTCGGTGTGGGCGCCGGCCTCTCGGGCCGGTCGCTGCTGCCGCTGACCAATCGGGTCAGCCAGTACCTGGGCAAGCTCTCCTACAGCCTCTATCTGTGGCACTTCCCGGTCGTCGTTCTGATCGTCACCGTCGTTCCCCAGTACTCGGTGGCGTACTGGCTGGCGGGTCCAGCGCTCATCTTCGGGCTGTCCGCCGCCTCGTTTCACGTGCTCGAGGATCCCGCGCGGCGCGGGAGCTGGTTTGGACGACGCCCCGGACGCCTTCCGATCCCCGCGACCGGCTGGCTGAGATACGCCGCCGCATGCGCGGTCACCGCGCTCATCGCAGGAGCTGGCCTCCTCGTCACGCGAGCGATCGCTCCGACCAGACTCGTGCTTCCTGCGCCGGTCCTGATCGGACACACGCAGGACGATCCGCGCAGCTGCGTCGGGGCGGCGGCGCTTGACCCCCGCCATCACTGCGCAAGGGTGAACACCGGCAACCGAGTCGCGCCGCTGCCCGGCGAGTTGCCTGACGACACCGGGGGCGCCTACGCCTGCTACGCCTACCTGCGCCAGCCCATGCACCCGTGCGGGTACGGAAGCCGGCGACCCGACGCGATCCGGGTCGCCCTCGTGGGTGACAGCCATGCCGCGGCGCTCCTCGCGGCTCTCGAGCCACAGCTGGACGCGCTGAACTGGCGTGTCACCGCATTCACCGGACAGACGTGTGGATGGCTACCTCCCGCTCTCTCACCAGACTGCCCGGGACTCCGCCTGATCCAGCGGGACCTCCTTCACGGCCGTTACGCGGTCGTCATCGCCACTGAGATTCGTGTCTACACGAGCTCCGTCGTCGACCACCTCAATGCGATGAAACCCATCGCCGCCACCGGCGCGCGCATCGTGGTCGTCGAAGGTGACCCCAGCGTGTCGCCTGCGAGCACGGCGTGCGTCGACCGGATCACGTACAGCGCGACCGGCAGCTGTGGCACCCGCGAAGCCGTCGCCTACCGGGACCCGGATCGCCTGGCGCAAGCCGCCGAACGGATCCCCGGGGCACGCGTCGTCAAAACCCGCCGGTTCTACTGCCACCACAGCTTCTGTCCCGCCACGATCGGGAACGTGCTTGTGTATAGGGACACGGCCGCGCATGTCACCGCCAGCTACGCGCGAACCATGAGTCCGTACATCGTCGAGGCGATCGAGCGCGCGCTCCCCGCGCCCCTCCAGTCACGGTCGAGATCCTGATCCGGCTCGATCGGCCCGATCGTGAGCGTCGGCATCACGATCCTGCAGCTGCCCGCCGTCGAGTGCAGCGCACACGACCGACCACTGGGTGCACCGGAGGAGAGCAAATCGAATTTTGGGGTCTGCGCTGCGGTCGGGCGCGGAACATTGACGAGCGTGCGTGCTCGTCGAGGACCGCGGACGCACGGGGCCGGAACAGGGGGTTGAGCAAACCTCGAGGTCGGGCTGAGACCCTCAGTGACGGCCGCGATCCCGTCACCAAAGTTGACGTGAGTTCCGCGACCGCCGCGCTCGGCCTTCATCCGGACGCCGGCGACAAGCACCTCGTTTGACACCGTCGCGGGACTAGCGATACGGTCCAGTAATCGAATTCTGAAATCGTTTTCTCAACGGTGCCAGAGCACTCTTCCGACCAGTCCGACTCCCAGCCGCCCGCGGGGCCGTGCCGCACCCGGGCTGCGCCTCGAGATGCGCCGCTGCTCGAAGTCTTGCCCCGGCGTACTGGCGCTGAGCGGCGTCTCGATGTCCGTCGCTGCGGGCGAGGTGCGAGCGCTGGTGGGCGAGAATGGCGCCGGCAAGTCGACCCTCATGAACCTGCTCGACGGCGTAGCCCCTGCGGGAGATGGCGAACGCCGCCATGGGCCTGCTGCTCGAGCGCATTCAGGGTGGGCGGGCCGCTCCCAAGCGGTTGGTGTTCCCGTTTGCCCTCAGAGTGCGCGCGTCCTGCGGCACTAAGTCGAGAAGCACGAAGGAGGAAGCATGGCGCGAGTCGGAGTCCTGACGGTGTCCGACGGCCGGCGAGCCGTCCACGACGAGGTGGGAACGTTCGGCCTCGGCGTCGAGGAGCGGCTCGCCGCCGCGTTGGTCGCTGCCGGCCACGAGGTCGTGCGCGCGGAGAGCGACGTGTGGAGCAATGAGACAGCCGTCGCCGAGGCACGGCGGATCGCCGACGTGCGCCCCGACCTCGCAATCATCAACATCCCGGTTTGGGCCTTCCCGCACTTCTCAATGCTCGCGGCACGCGAGCTGACCGGCCCGCTGCTGCTCTTCTCGAGCCTCGATCCCCAGTACCCGGGCATGGTCGGCATGCTCGCGGCCGGCGGCTCGCTGGATCAGATCGGGCGAGTCCACGGCCGGGCCTGGGGTGACATCTCCGACCCGGCCGTCCTGCGTCGCGTCGACGGCTATGTCCGCGCCGGAAGCGCGGTGCGCGCACTCCAGGGGAGCACGTTCGGGCGGATCGGCGGGCGTCCGATGGGCATGTACACGGCGGTTGCCAACTCCGACCAGTGGCTGGCCAAGTTCGGCGTCGATGTCGAGGAGATCGATCAGTTTGAGCTCGTGCGGAGGGCCGAGGCCGTCGACGCTGGCCGCGCCCAGGCGGGCCGCGAGTGGCTCGAGCGCCACACGGCGCGCGTGCACTACGACGGGCGGCAGCTCACGCCCGCGCTGCTCGAGCGCCAGGTCCGCTCCTACCACGCGATGCGCGAGCTGATCGACGAATGGAGCCTCGACTTCTGCGGCATCAAGGCCCAGCCCGAGCTGACCGACCACTTCGCGACGATGGATATCGCCGAGGCGTTCCTCAACGATCCCTATGACTGGGCAGGCGCCAAGGAATCGATCGTCTGCGCGACCGAGGCGGACATGGACGGCGCTCTGACCATGCAGATCCTGAAGCAGCTCTCAGCGACGCCGGTCTTGTTTGCCGACGTCCGCCACTACCACACGGACCTCGGCATCTGGGACCTGTGCAACTCGGGCCAGCACGCGACCTGGTTCGCCGCCCGTAGCGACGATCCGACGGAGAACCTGCGGAGCGTCCACCTTTATCCGGAGGGCTTCTACTTCCCGGCCGGGGGCGCCTCGGTGCATCACCTGGCGGCCGAGGGCGACTTCACGTTCGCGCGGCTGACACGGCTCGACGGTCGCTACCGAATGCAGGTGCTGCGCGGCAGCTTCGTCCGCTACGACGACGCGGAGAACGAGCGGCTGATGCGCGCGTCGACCTTTGAGTGGCCCCACGCCTTCACGCGCTTCGACGCCGATGCCGGCGAGCTCCTGGAGCGCTACGGCTCGAACCACATCCACGCGGTGCCAGGCGACTACGTCCAGGAACTGCGGCATGTGTGTGATCTGCTCTCGATCGACTACGACGGGTTCGGCCGCGCGGCATGAGTCGCCGAGCGGAGTTCAACGACTCCGCCGCCGGTTGCGCTCGGGCACGTGCCGGTGGTTGCGGTGGGGCAGAATGGAGAGGTGCGGTCGATCCCGACTTTTCTCGGTGTCGCTGCCGCGGTGACCTTGGTCCCGGGGCCGGCGTTCGCGCTCTTGTTGCAGGTCGCCGCCGTGCACGGACGGCGGGCCGCACTCGCCAACATCGCCGGCAACTCACTCGGGGTGCTCGCCTGGGGGCTGCTGTCCGCGGCTGGAGTTTCCGCACTGATTGCCGCCAATCAGCTCGCCTACGACGCCTTGCGTCTGAGCGGAGCCGCCTTCTTGCTGTGGATGGGCGGGCGCGCGTTGGTAGGCACCAGGTCGCGGACGCCGGCAATCGCCGTCAGCGGCCCGATCGCCGGTCGCCAGGGTTCTTTGCAGCCGATCTGGCCGGCGGCTCGCCGCGGCCTGGTCAACAGTCTGGCCAATCCCAAGCTCGCGGTTTTCTTTGTGGCCCTGTTCCCGCAGTTTCTAACCCCGGGAACCCAGGTGCTTCCCGCCGCTATGGGCATGGCTGGCGTGATCGTCGCGTTCGACGTTCTTTGGTATGGCATGGTCGCCGTCGTCGTCGACCGCTTCCGGCAGGTCCTGCAGCCGAGGGTGTTGCGACGCGTCGAGCGGGCAGGCGGCGCCATCCTGCTCGCGCTCGGGATACGCCTCGCCACCGAGGCTCGCTAGCCGATCCGGTCCGTCGTCAGCGTCCGGTGAACCCGGTGATCAGCTGGGCGGCTTCGAGTGGGACGTCGAGCTGCGGGCAGTGCCCGACGCCGTCCAGCACAACCCAGTCGGCGTGCGGCAACCAGTCGTTGAGGTAGCGAGCGGCGGTGGATGGCCATGCGAGGAGCTTGTCCTCGGTGCCCCAAACGATCCGCACGGGGCATGTGATCCGCTCCGCGTCGAGGTGATACCACTCGCGGAGCGCGGTCTCGGTCATGGGTCTGACGCTTTCGCAGTTCGCGGTTCCGTTCATCTGGTGGGCGATCAGCTCCGGCGGAATGTGCTCGAAGTTTGAGGTCATCGCCTGAGTCGCTCGCCGGCGGCCTTCTCGGGTTTGCACGATCGCGTCCGCGTGTGGCGCAATGGTCTTCAGAAGCTCCTGCCAGGTGAGGAAGAGGTCGAGAGTGTCCTTGCCCGATTCGTCACCCTCAGCCCACCCGCCGGCCGGGGCGAACGCGACTACCGTCTCCGCGCGGCCACGAGCGGCGAGCCGAAGAGCGAGATAGCCCCCGAGCGAATTTCCGACGATGTGGGCGGTCTTGAAACCCGTCTCGTCCATTGACTGCTCGAGCGCATCGAGGATCTGATCGGTGCTGGGCACTCCCGCGACTCGAACGCCACCCACGTGCCCGGGAAGCGTGAGCGCCAGCACGTCGTGGTGGCGTTCTAGCGCCGGGAGCACCAGCTCCCACACGCGCCATGTGCCCGTGAAGCCGTGCAGGCAGAGCAAGGGCGGCCCAGAACCACCGCGATGCGACCGAGTAAAGCGAGAGACCACGTTCAACCTGGTGTTACCGCCACGCGTCGGGCGTCAGCTCGAAGGAGCCGTCCCTCCCAGCCCAATGACCAGTCCAATCGCCCATTTCCGACCGTGATCCCCGCGAGGTTAGTCGTGCGCGTGCGCCGCCGGTCGCGGCGCCACCGATACAGAGCCGTCGTATCCCGTCGCCGGCGGGCGGTGAGGTCCGCCGACAGCAAGCCAGCTCGAACCAGCCAACCAACCGATCCGTCCGGCCCGGCGTTCTTGCTCCGGGTGCGGCGCCTGAGGTGGCGTATGCCGACCGATGAGAAGAACTCCGCCCATGCCTCCGGCTATTCAGTCGAAGCAGACTGAGGGGGGGTTCCGCTCGGCCGCCTTTGCCGGGCGCCCCGGGCTCCTGGGATCTGCATCAGCGACACCAGCTTGGCGGCGGCCATGATGTCCCCGGCGATCGCCAAGCGTCCGGTGAAGTACGCCCGCATCGGGTCCGAATTTCCGCTGGCGATATTCAGGAATTCTGCTCCGTCGACGGTGATCGTCACGCGCGGCGGTGGCTCCTGGCCCCCACGGATGACTCGGGACTCGCCATCCGAGACGATCAGGTCGTAGACGTCGGTGGCACCATCCGAGCGCCCAGTGATAACCCAGCGGATCGACGAGTTCAGCGTGGCTGATCGCCGGCGGTCCAGGAATTGGGGCATCTGCCAAAAGATCCCATCGAGAACGAGGCGGCGGGCGGGACTGTGCATCACCTGCTCGAGCCGTTCCGGCGAGACGCCTCGGGCAGTGCGCGCGAGGCGTTCGGCAACCTGCCGGGGCGCAGCGGAAACCGCGCGCCCGAGCGACGCGACCGGGGTCAGCCGGTCAGGTTCTGGCGGGCGCATCTAGACCGCCCTCGAGGCTCCGCCGTCCACTAGCAACGTCGTGCCGGTTATGTATCCCGCTGGCACAGAGCACAGAAACGCGGCCGCCGCCGCGAACTCGCTGACGCTGCCAAGCCGGCCGGCCGGAATCTGGCTGACCCGTTCCGGGCTATCCGCGCCCAGCTCCCTCGCCCGGTCCGTCGCGATCACGCCGGGCAGCAGCGCGTTGACCGTGACGCCGTCACCGGCCACCTGGCGAGAGATCGTCTTCAGCGCAGCGAGCAGCCCCGCGCGATGGGCCGAGGACAGCACAAGCGCGGGGTTCGGCTCCCGCACAACGCTGGATGACACCGAAACCACGCGGCCCCATCCCCGATCGCGCATTCCCGGCACGACCGCGCTGATCAGAGCAACCGCCCCCAGGAGCAGCAGCTCATAGGCATTGCGCCACTGCTCGGCGGTGAAAGCCAGCGCGTCCGGGGACGCGGGCGGACCGCCGCCATTCGCAATCAGGATGTCGATTGGGCCGAGCGCGTCCTGCACCCGGCTGACCAGCCCAGGCACTGCATCGACGTCGGTGGCGTCATGAACGAACCCGTGCGCCGCGAGTTGCGCGGCTGCGCGCTCCACGCGCTCGCCCGATCGCGAGCTGACGGCGACAGTCGCCCCCTCCTCGACCAGAGCGCGAGCGATCCCGAACCCCAGACCCTTCGAGGCCCCTGTGACGAGCGCAACCTTGCCATCGATCCCCAGCTCCATCGACCGATCGTACCGGCGAGCTCAGCCGCCGCGCTCTCGCCAGAGGACGGCGACCACAGCACCCGCTGGGCACGAGATTGCGCATAGGAGGGCCGCGGTGTTCCAGCCATTCAGCAGCGCCAGCCGCACCGAGCGACCGCTCCGGGCTGAGGCGATAGCCATCACCCGCGCCACGCCCGCAACGCCGCCGAGATCGCGGAGGCGTTCGCGAGTCCGCTGCCAACCCAGCCGGCCGCCACGGTGGCGACAGCGCCGGCGATTGGTCCAAGGGCGATTCCACCCCCGAGCGCTGCGCCAAACGCTGGTGGCCGGGGCGCGCGGTCGGCCGGGTGCGAACGCAGCGGCTCTCAGACTCAGGGCGGGCGGTGCCGGAAGTGCCGGCTGGCCCCCATCGGGCCGGCCGGCCACGCGTCGTTACCATTTGCCCCCGGCGGGGCGGTTAGCTCAGCTGGTAGAGCGCCTGCCTTACAAGCAGGAGGTCACTGGTTCGAGCCCAGTACCGCCCA
>JRHI01000610.1_pt1 | contig 37087 bp, 34 predicted proteins | sample 215371 | NCBI WGS metagenome assembly JRHI01 (sample SAMN02929681, study PRJNA255918) | sediment metagenome | biome: cave system; feature: Ice Cave; material: Sediment; isolation source: sediment from deep within a dark volcanic ice cave with no known source of... ... | reverse complement strand
TCGACGGTTTGAGGTCCCGAGCGTCAGCGAGGGACTTCGCTAGTGTCCCGTCCCGGTTGTCCTGTGCCGTTCCATCGGACCGACACAACACTTCCGACGCATTAGTTTAGCGCGGCGGCGCGACGTTCCCGCTCGGCCGCCGGAGCGCGGTCGAGCCGAAGACCCAGAGCACCCCGGCGAGCGGAACGGCGAACAGCGCGCCAACGATGCCGCCGATCTCAAGGCCGGCGATGAGTGCCAGCATCGCCGCGAGCGGGTGCAGGCCCACGGCGTGGCCCGAGATCCGCGGCACGAGCAGATTCGACTCGAGCTGCTGGATCACGACGAACGCGACGATCACCCAGAGCACCAGTGGGAATGGCTGGAAGAGCGCGACGAGGACCGCGGGGATCGCCCCGAGGATCGGGCCGAGCATCGGCACGAGCTCGAGGATGCCGGCGAGCACTCCCAGGACGATCGCGTACGGCACACCGAGCAGCAGCAGCGCCGCCGTGGAAGCGATCCCGACGAGCAGCGCGAGGATGAGCTGACCGCGGACGTACGCGCCGAACACTCGGGCGACCTCGGCCTCGACCCGCTCGGCATGCGCGCGCGGACGGAGCGGGAGCAGCCGGAGGAAGAACGTGCGCATCCGCCGCGTGTCGAGCAGCAGGTACAGCGCGATGACGAGGACGAGGAAGATGTCGACGATGGCGGACAGCAGCCCGACGACGATGCTCACCGCCTGCTCGGCGAATCCACCGCCGACCGAGGCGAGCGCGCTGCCGGCGCGCTGCCGGATCTCGTCGGGGACCTGATAGCCGAGCACCGACACCGGTGCGCCGCTCTGGAGCTGCGTCACGTAGCCGGGAAGCGCGTCGGAGAGGCGCGTCGATTCGCGGACGAGTGGCGCGGCGAGCAGGATGAGCACGGCGGTGAGAAGGACCAGGGTGGCGACGAAGGTGATCGCGACCGCGGCGGCCCGCGCCCGGATCGCGCGCTCGATCCGGGTGACGAGCGGGCTGAGCACGAACGCGAGCACGATCGCGAAGAGGAGCACAAGTGCCAGGTGCGCGAGCGGCGCGAGCAGGCCGGCGAGCGACCGCAGCGCGGCGATGACCGCGACGATCGCTGCCGCTCCAACCAGGATGTACGTCGCCCACCACCGTTGGATCGGCGGCCGCGGGGGCGCTTCCTCCGTTTCGGTCACCCGAACAGCCTAGTGGTGGCACCGGATACCCGTGCCGCGGCTAGGCGAACGACCCAGGAGCACGAAAGCCGATGACCTGAACGAGCGCGTTCAGCTGGAAGATCGCCGCCTTGGCGAAGTCCAGGGCCGGTCACCAGGATCGCGAGGTCGAGCGGATCGACTCGGCGCCGCCCCATCAGCGGGTGCCCGGTGCGGCGGCCGGCGCGACAGCGAGCGCGTCCCAGTCCACCGGCCCGAGGCGATCGCTCATGCTGAGCCCACGGCCGACCTTCGCCTGCGCCGCTCCGCCCACCTGAACGATGTCCGCGGTGTGATCGAACCCCGTCCCGCCAACGAGTGCCGATCCGACCCCATAGACGTCCACCGGGACGCCAAGCGCTTCGAACCGGCGGATCTTGTCCACCCCGAAGCCGCCGGAGGCGACGATCTTCACGTGGCCATAGCCGGCGCGATCGAGCGCCTCCCGCAGCAGCTCGACCAGCCGTGGCGTCACGCCGTGGACCGGTCCGCTGACGGCCCCGCGGGCGGCGGTGATCTCTCGGGCGATCGAGGCATCGATGATCGATTCGCTGGTGTCGACACGCACGCCCCACAAGCGGCTGCCGAGGGCATGCGCCACGCCGAGGGACGTGTTCACGACGTCGTTGTCGTAGTCGACCAGGCTCGTGACGTTGACGTGACCCTCGGGGGTGCCGCGAGCGGTGAGATGTCCGATCGCCTCGGGCGCCCGGTTGATGTGCTCGTCGAATTTCAGGGTGGCGAGCGTCGTGTCTCCGCCGTAGACCGCGATGAGCGCATGCGGGACCGTCCCGAGGCCCGTCGAGCCCCACCACTCACCCTGCTCGTCGGTGGACACACCGACCGCGCCGCCAATGTACGCGGCGTAGCCGGATCCGGCCTGCGCCTCGTGTGGCGTGTGGCGCGCCCCGAACATGATCACCGGCTTGCCGCTCGCCGCGACGACGACGTCGCGAGTGTTCGTCGCGACCCGCGTGCCGTCGGTGAGCGCACCGAGATAGAGGGTCTCGAGGTGGGCGAAGGTCGAGTAATCCCCCTCGATATGCATGACCGGCTCGTGCGGCGCGGCCGTCTCGCCGTCGTGCAACGACCGGACCGCCAGGTCGCGCCAGGCCGGCTCCCAGAGTGACGCGAGCTCGGCGGAGATCTCGTAGACCGAGCGGGCGAGCGGCTCGTAGGCGGCCCAGCCCCCGCGGTGCGGGAGCTGCAGCCAGTGCGCGTACGCCCGGCGCTCGGCCACGAGGTATCGGGCGAAGAGCGTTTCGCTGCGCGGCCGGTCGCGGTATCGGCCGGCACCGACGTGGAGGATCGCCAGCGCGTGATCCGTCCCGACGATGACCGCGTCGGCGTGCTTCTGGAAGACCTGCATCGTCACGCGGTCGGCACGCCCGTCACGCTCGAGGATGAGCTTGGTGCGCGCGAAGTAGATGTCGCTCTTGTAACCGGCCCGGACCTTCTCGACCGGGAGGCGGAACGTCGCCGCAGGGAGTCGCTGGCGGACGATCAAAACAGCGACATGAGCATCCCGCCGTCGACCTGGAGCGAGACGCCGGTGATGTAGGACGCGCGCGGCGAGGCGACGAACACGACGGCCGCGGCGAATTCCTCCGGCAGGCCATAGCGGCCCATCGGGATGACGCTGCGCTGGAAGCGTTCACGCACCGCGTCGGGGCTGAGGCCCTCGCGTTGCGCGATGTCGTTGTCGAGCTGGATGATCCGATCGGTGGTGATCCGGCCGGGCTGCACTGCGTTCACGCGGATACCGTCCTTCGCCAGGTCGCCCGACAGCGTCTTCAGCATCCCGTGGACCGCGCCGCGGATCGCGTTCGAGAGGATGAGGTTGAGGTACTGCGTCGGCTGGCGGACCGAGGTCGAGGTCGAGAACACGATCGAGCCCTTCGCCTTCCGCAGCTCCGGGAGCGCGAGGCGCGTGAGGCGCACCGCGGAGAAGAGCGTGAGATCGATGGCCTTCTGCCAGGCCGCGTCGTCGAGGTCGTCGAACCGTCCCGGTTGGGGTCCGCCGGCGTTCACCACGAGGACATCGATGCCGCCGAGCGCCGCGACCGCGCGCTCGACGAAGGCGTGGCATCCGGCGTCGGTGCTCACGTCGGCGGTGATCCCAATGGTGCCGCCGCCGATCTCGCGTGCCACCCGCTCGATGACCGCCGGCTCCCGGCTGCAGATCGCGACGCGCGCGCCCTCGTGCGCGAATTCCTGGGCGACGGCGCGACCAAGGCCCTTGCTCGCGGCGGCCACCAGGACACGTTTGTCCCTCAGTCCGAGATCCATGTCGATCCTTTCTAGAGCGCGCCGAGCGCGACCGCGACGATGATCGCGACCGCCACGGCCAACCGGTATGGCACGAACCAGACGAGGGTGTGGCCACGGAGGAATCGGACGAGGAAGCTGACCGCCGCGAGCCCGGCGACGAACGACACGAGGAAGCCCACCGCCACGATGCCGGGCTCGTCGAACAGCACGGTCCCTTTCCGGAGATCGAGCAGCGTCTTCGCCCCGGCACCGGCGATGATCGGCGTCGACAGGAGGAAGCTGAACGCCGTGGCTTCGCTCCGCTGCAGGCCACGCCCCAGCCCCGCCGAGATCGTCATACCCGAACGTGACAGTCCGGGGATCAGGGCGATCGCCTGGGCGACACCGATGATCGCGGCGTCGGCGACCGAGAGGCCGTCGATCGCCCGGCGCCGTGCGCCGCCGCGCTCGGCGAAGATGAAGATGACCGAGCCGACCAGGAACATCGCGGCGATGAGCAGCGGATTCCGCAGCTCTCGGGACACGACGCCCTCGAGCAGGACACCGGCGACCGCGCCGGGCATCGTGCCGACGACGAGCAGGAGCGGAACGCGCCAGCGGCCGGACCCGAGGTCGCGGGCCAGCCCGAGCCAGGTCCGCGAGAAATAGAGGAAGACCGCGAACAGGGTGCCCAGGTGGAGGGCGACGTCGAAGGTCAACCCGAATCTCTCGGCATCGAGGCCGAGGAGCTTCTGCACCAGGATGAGGTGAGCGGTCGAGCTCACCGGCAGGAACTCCGTGAGCCCCTGGACGAGACCGAGGATCGCCGCGGCGATCGTGTCGTTCATGGGCGAATGCTCGCACGAGCGGACCGGATCGCGTCGTGCGCGTTCCGCTCGTGCTCCAGCGCGCCCTCCAACAGGTTCGCCCAGGCCCGCCGCTGGCCGCCGTCGCCAAAGCGAAGGGCGGTCGCCGCCGTGAACGCGCCGATACCGAATTTCTCCGCCGCGTCGGCCACGTACCCATACGATTCCGCGGCGCGCAGGAGATCCGAGCCGGGGAGCGTCGCGAAGGTCGAGCGCAGCCCGCGGAGAAAGCGTGCCGCCGCGCGTCGCTTGTCCGCGAGGAGCTGGCGCATGGCGTGGTCGGCGAACGCCGCGGTCGCGGTGTGCCTGGCGTCGGACCAGCGGGCGTCGTCCCGCAGCGCGGCGATCCAAGTGCGGATCGCGTCGTCCGATGCGCCGCCGCCATCCAGCGCGGCGTCGAGGCCGGCGGCCGCGAGCACCGCCCGGTCCGTCGCCGGGACCCGGTCCAGGAAGAGCGGGCTCCCGTGGTCGGCATCGAGGAGATCCGCTCCGTCGATCTCGCTCGGGGGGTCGCCCCTGTCGAAGTAGGTCCGGACGAGCAGCCGGTCGCCTCCCGCGGGCCGCTCGACGTAGCCCACGATGACGCCATATTCCGCTGGGCCGACGGCGCCACGGACGAGGGGTGGGAGCCCGTCGTCGATGGCCTCGCGGATCCGCAGCGCGACGAGCTCGCGGAGCTCGTCATCGAACGGCGGCACGAGCTCGTCGAGCCGGACGCCCGCCGCGGCCGCGGCGCGGGCGCGCGTCGCCGGATCGCGGGGCGACGCGGCCAGCGGATCCCAGCCGGTGGCGTCGATGCCGCTCGCGAACGCGGCACCCGAGCAGCCCATCAGCCAGTCGTACTCGGTCTTCGTCGCGGCGGCGAGCGAAGCGGGGAACGTGCAGTCGCGCCCCGCACCGAATCGGAGCGGCCCGACGTCCGACGTGCGCCGGGTCAGGCGGTGACCTCGGGAACGGCATGCTTCAGGACCGCGATCGCCGGCGGGGTGACCCATTCGCTCGCCGCGGTCGGTGATGGCATCCGGCCAGCGTACGGCGCGCGGCCGGCCCACGACCGTGCCTCGTGCCCCTGGTCGTGCGGGACGGAGCGCCACGAGGTCACGCCGGTCTCAGGTCCCGCCGATCGACAGCTCGGAGATGAGGAGCGTCGGGCTCCCGACCCCGGAGGCGCCGAAGGTGAGATCGCGGCCGACGCCGCTCACCGCAGCGAGGAGCGTCGTCAGATTTCCGGAGATGGTGATGCCCTGCACCGGATAAACGCGAACGCCCCGTTCGAGGTACTCGCCCGTCGCGCCGAGCGAGAACTCGCCGGAGATCGGGTCGACGGTGTGCAGGTTGAGGAGCGAGGTGATCCGGATCGCCCGATCCAGACCGGCGGTCATCGCCTCGGGGTCACCGTCGCCGGCCTCGATCCGGATGTTCGCCGGTCCGATCCGGCCTGGCTGCGCGTACGACCCGCGCCGCGCGTTGCCGGTGGGCGCGATACCCATCCTGCTCGCGGTCTTCAGCGACGAGAGGTATCCACGGAGCCGGCCTGCCTCGATGAGCGTGCGCGTCGTCGTCTCGACGCCCTCGCCGTCGAACGGCGCGCTGCGGAGACCGCCAGGCGTCCGCCCGTCGTCGACGATGGTCACACAGTCGCTCGCGACCTGCTCGCCGACCTTCGAGGCGAACAGGCTCTTTCCTTTCAGCACGCTGTCAGCGGAGAAGAGGGGAGCGATGGCGCCGAGCAGTGCCATCCCCATGAACGGATCGAGGATGACCGGGAGCCGCTGCGTCGCGAACGGGCGCGCGCCGAGCTTCGCGGTGGCCTGCTCGGCCGCGCGTCGGCCGACGCCCGCGGCGTCCAGGTCGGCGAATCGCCGGCTCGCCTGCCCGTGCGAGCCGATCTGGCGCTCCTCGCCGTCGGTCGCGACGGCCGAGGTGCCGATGCTGTAGTAGGTCCCGCGGTACGAGCCGCTGACCCCGCCGGTGTTCGCGAGGACGGTCGTCGTCTCCCCGTCGCTGTAGGTCGTCTTCCGGAATGTGGTGACCCGCGGGTCGGTCGAGCGCGCGGCGCGCTCGATGGCATGGGCCACCTCGGTGCGCTCAGGCACCGGCCGCTCGCCGCCGCCGTCGACCAGGCCCAGGTCCGTCGGCGTCAGCGGGGCGTCCGCCAGGCGCAGGTGGGGATCGGGCTCGGTGACCGCGCTCATGTCCCGCGCGCCGTCGACGCACGACGCGATGCCGTCGCGGGTGAGATCGCTGGTGTACGCGAATCCGGCCCGGCCAGCGCGGAGCAGCCGGATCCCGATCCCGCGCTCACCGCGCGAGATCACGTTCTCCGCGGCACCGTCGCGCACCTCGATGGAGGTGGACCAGCCCTCGCGCAGGAACACCTCACCGGTCGCCCCGCCGCCGCGGATGGCGTCGAGGGCGCGCAGGACGGCGGTGTCGTTATCGAGCTTCTCGCTCACGCGCCGACGGTCCCGCCGACGACGACCGAGGGGATGCGGAGCGTCGGCTGCGCGTCGGCGACCGGCGCTCCCTGCCCCTCCTTGCCGCAGGTCCCGGTCGAGTAGCCCAGATCCCAGCCGACCATGTCGATCTCGCTCATGAGCTTCGGTCCCTGACCGACGAGGGTCGCGCCCCGGAGCGGCTCGGCCGGCTTCCCGTCGCGGATCCGGTAGCACTCGGTGATCTCGAAGGCGAAGTTCCCGCTGATGACGTCGACCTGTCCGCCGCCCATCCCCTTCACCAGGAGACCGTCCTTCACCGAGGCGATGATCGCGGCCGGGTCGGAGTCGCCGGGCGCGATCATCGTGTTCGTCATCCGGCAGATCGGAAGATGGCGGAACGATTCGCGCCGGCCGTTGCCGCTCTCCGGGATGCCGAGCTTGGCGGCGTGCTTGCGGTCGGAGAGGTAGGTCCTGAGGATCCCGTTCTCGATGAGGACGGTGCGATGCGTTTGCGCGCCCTCGTCGTCCATCGCCGCGGTCCCCCGCCGGTGCGGGTCGGTGCCGTCGTCGATGACGGTGATGAGCGGGCTCGCGACCTGCTGGCCGATCTTTCCCGAGTACACCGACAGGCCCTTCAGGTTCAGATCGGCCTCGAGGCCGTGGCCGACCGACTCGTGGATGAGCGTCCCGCCGGCCTCGCTGGAGAGGACCACCGTGTACGTGCCGGCCGGGGCCGGCTCCGCCGCGACGTTCTGGGCCGCCAGGCGCGCCGCGGTCTCGGCCGTGGCGACGACCGCGTCCGGGGTGAGCTGCTCGAAGCCCTGGGTGCCGGCGAGCGCCTTGTAGCCGGACTCGAGGATCTCCCCGGCTTTCGCCGTGGCGAGGACGCCCAGGACCAAACGGGTCCGCCGGTCCGTGCGGTGACGGCCCTCGCTGTTCGCGACGATCACGTCCTGCACGCTCTCGCGGTAGAGGACCGTGACCTGCTGGATCCGCGGATCGAAGGCCCGCGCGCGCTCGTTGGCCAGGCGGAGGAGCGCGACCTTCCGTTCGAGGGGCACGTCTCGGGGGTCGATCCGTACGGTCGACGGCTGGGGAAGCGCGTCGCCGCGCAGGCCGGCGAGCTCGCGGACCCCCTGGTCGTCGGCGATCCCGGCGGCCGCCCGGCCGGCGATGGCCATGAGGTCATCGCCGTCGTTCACGTTCCCGTTCGCATACACGCCGCGGTCGCCGCTGGTGACGCGGATGCCGGCTCCCTGGTCGAGGCCGGTGATCGCGTCCTCCATCCGGCCGTCGTCGAGGGTGAGGGTGACGGTGTGCTGGCGCTCCCAGAACAGCTCGGCCCAGTCGCCACCGCGCGAAAGCGCGGTGCGCAGCGCGCGATCGATATCGCGCGCGGACAGGGTCTTCGCCCCGGTCAACGTTGCGCTCGGAATGGCCGCCTCCCCTTGAGGCGGTGAAGTTTACCCCGTCGGATCGCCGAGGATGGTGACGCCGATCACACGCTCCCGCGGTCCGTCGAACTCGGCGAAGAACACGCCCTGCCATCGTCCGAGCCCAAGCCTCCCACCGTCGACCGCGACGGTGCATCCGGCGCCGGTGAGGACCGCCTTGAGGTGCGCGGGTGAGTTGCCCTCGGCGTGCCGATATCCGGCGTCGTCCGGCACGATGCGCGCGAGCGCGGCGATGAGATCGAGCTGCACATCGGGGTCGGCGTTCTCGTTCACGAAGATACCCGCGGTCGTGTGCGGGCTCGCCACGAGACAGATGCCGGTCGCGATGCCGGACGCGGCGACCGCGTCCGCGACCCGGCGGGTGACATCGATCGTCTGGACCCGCCGGGCCGTGCGCAGGCGCACCTCGGCGTGATGCACCGTCACCGGCCGGACAGGATCCGGGCGAGGACCGCCGGCTGCGCGTTCCCGCCGCTGACCACGAGGACCGTCTTGGGGCCGATCCGCGTCGCACCGGAGCGGATCGCGGCGAGCGAGGCCGCGCCGGACGGCTCGACCAGGAGTGACAGGCCTTCCAGATAGTCGAACGTCGCCTGCTCGAGAGCGCTCTCGCTCACCGTGACCAGCTCGTCGACATAGCGTCGCGCGAGCGAGATGTTCAGCTCGGTCGTGCTCTTGGCCACCAGCTTGTCGGCGATGCTGTGCGGGCGATCGAGCGAGATCGGGTGTCCGGCGGCGACCGAGCGGCGCACCGCGTCGGCGCCCTCCGGCTCCACGCCCACGATCCGCGCCCCCGACCCGCGCTCCTTCATCGCCAGGGCGAGGCCGGTGAGGAGGCCGCCGCCGCCGACACCCACCACCACGACGTCCGCAGCGGGCAGGTCGTCCCAGATCTCGAGGCCGACGGTGCCCTGCCCGGCGACGATGAGCGGGTCGGCGTACGGATGGATGAACGTCCTTCCCTCGGCCTCCTCGATCTCGTGTGCAAGGGCGAGGGTGTCGTCGTACAGCTCTCCGCGGAGGAGCACCGTGGCGCCGTACGCGCGGCACACCGCGACGATGGCCGGCGACACGCCCTCCGGCATCACCACGGTCGCCGGCGTGTCCAGGCGCGCGGCGGCGTATGAGACGCCCTGGGCGTGACTCCCGGCCGAGGCGGCGACGACCCCGCGCGCTCGCCCCGCCGCGTCGAGCGCGGCGATCCGATTGAGCGCGCCGCGGACCTTGAAGGTGCGCGTCGGCTTGAAGGTCTCGATCTTCAGGTAGATCTCGGCGCCGAGCTGGGCCGACAGGAGCGGCGAGTGCTCGAGCGGCGCGCGCGGCAGGTACCGGTCGACGACCGCGCGCGCGGCGATGACGTCGCGGAGGCCAAGCATGCCGGCCGACGATAGGTCTCCGCGCCCCATCGCGCCGTGACCGCCGCGCGGCCGGGCGGTACCTTGGAGGTCGTGGTCACCCGTGCCCAGGCCCGTGCCCGCGGCCTGGCGGTCCTCCGCGCGGCGGCGGTGGCGTCGCCGGCGCTCGATGCGGACGTGCTGCTCGCCCACGTCGCCGGCGTGGGGAAGGAGGTCTTGGTCGCCCATCCGGAGGCCGAGCTTCCTCCGGACGCCGCACGCCGGTACGACGCGCTCATCGCGCGGCGCGCGGCCGGCGAGCCGGTCGCGTATCTGCGCGGGTACCGGGAGTTCTACCGGATCACCCTTGGCGTCGACCCGCGCGTGCTTGTGCCGCGCCCGGAGACCGAGATCCTGGTCGATGCGGTCCGTGAATTCGCCGCCGGCAGATCGCTCACGGTCGTCGATGTCGGCACCGGCTCCGGCGCGATCGCGATCGCGCTCGCGCGGCATGAGCCGGCCCTGCGGATCATCGCGACCGATGTGTCGGCGGACGCGCTCGCGGTCGCCCGCGAAAACGCCGCGGCGAACGGTGTCGCCGCGCGGATCGAGCTCCGGCAGGGCGATCTGCTCGGCCCGATCGACGAGCCGGTCGACATCGTGGCCGCGAACCTTCCGTACCTGCGCTCCGACGCCCTGGCCGATCTCTCCGGCGACCGCGCGTCGCTCGCCTTCGAGCCACGGGCCGCGACCCTGGCGGGGGACGACGGCCTCGCGCTCATCCGCCGGGCGGTCGCCGACCTTCCGCGCGTTCTGGCCGCGGACGGCGCGGCGTTCTTCGAATGCGACCCGCCCCAGACCGCGGCGGTCGAGCGGCTGCTGGCGGCGCTGGGGACGACGAGCGTGATCCCCGATCTGGGCGGAGGCGGACGGGTCGTGGCGCTCCGACGGTCGGGCCGGCCGCGGCCCGTCGGACCCTTGCCCTCCAGCGCATCGGCGTGGTAAACATCCATTGTTGACCCAGCCGGTCGGAATTCTCCCCGCTGCCCGAATGCCCCAGCTCGCCTCCATCTGTCTGTAGGCGACGAGGCCGGATCCCCCCGACCTCGGCGCCAGGCCCCGGAGCGATGCCGCTCCGCGTGACCGACGAGAACCCGAAAAAGACAGAAAAGGTCGACCGCCCGATGAACCGATCCATATCGCGCATCCTGCCCGCGTTCCTGTTCGGCGCCGTGCTTGGCCTCGCCGCCTGTGGCGGCGAGGCCGCGCCCGCGCTCGCTCCGAGCGCCGGCGATCCGGCCCTCCCGGAGCTGCGCATCGACTACGCGACCTACTCCCCGCCGTCGCTGGTCCTGAAGAAGATGGGCTGGGCCGAGGAGGCCTTCACCGGCACCACCGTGAAATGGGTGTACTCCGCGGGCTCGAGCAACGCCCTGAACTTCCTTCAGGGGAATGCCGTCGACTTCGGGTCCACCGCGGGCTCCGCCGCCCTGCTCTCGCGGGCGAACGGCAATCCGATCAAGGCCGTCTACATCTATGAGCAGCCCGAATGGACGGCCCTCGTCGTGGCGAGGGACTCGACCGCGAAGAGCATCACCGACCTGAAGGGCAAGCGCATCGCGGCGCAGAAGGGCACCGATCCGTTCTTCTTCCTCCTGCGCACGCTGAATCAGGCGGGGCTCTCGCAGGCCGATATCCAGCTGGTGAACCTGCCGCACGCCGACGGCCGCACCGCGCTCGAGCGCGGCCAGGTGGACGCCTGGGCGGGCCTCGATCCGCACATGGCCGCGACCGAGCTGCAGGCCGGAAGCCGGCTCATCTACCGCAACAAGGACTTCAACACCTACGGCTTCCTCAATGCCCGCGAGGAGTTCCTCAAGAGATACCCCGCGGCGACACGGAAGCTCATCGCGCAGTACGAGCGCGCCAAGCAGTGGATCGTCGACCACCCGGACGAGGCGGCCACGATCTTGGCGGCCGAAGCCCAGCTCGACGTCGCCGTCGCGAAGCGGGAATTGAACGAACGGATGAACTTCAAGACGAGCGGCATCCCCGGGGAGACGCACATCGCGGTCCTACGAGCGGTCGTGCCGATCATCGAGGCCGAGCAACTGGCGAACGCGGGCACGAACGTCGGCAAAGCGGTCACCGACCTGATCGACGGCGCGTATGCCCGGGCGGTGATCCGATAGCCGCGCCCCGAGTCGCGGTCGCGCGGACCGGCGGCCCGCGCGCGCACCGCCGGCTCGCGCTGCTCCCCTGGGTCCTGCCCGCGACGATCGTCGCGGTGTGGTGGGGCTCGGTCGGGGCCGGGGTGTTCGCGTCCTACCAGCTGCCGCCTCCGCCAGACGTGCTTTCGGCCGCCGCGGCGCTCTGGCGGCGTGGTCTGCTGCAGAGCGACATGATCGCCACGACCGTCCGGGTCGCCGGCGGCTTCGCGATCGGTGCGTCGCTCGCGATCGTCGCCGGCGTAGCGACCGGCCTCTCGCGACGTCTGGCGGACGCCGTCGAGCCGACCCTCCAGGCCCTGCGCACGGTGCCGACCCTCGCCTGGGCGCCGCTCCTCCTGCTCTGGATGGGCATCGACGAGGCCCCCAAGCTGACCCTCGTGGCGATCGGCGCGTTCTTCCCGGTGTACGTGAACCTCACCGCCGGGATCACCGGGATCGACCGCAAGCTCATCGAGGTCGCCCGCATCCACCGCCTCGGGAGGTGGGGGACCATCCGGCGGGTCATCCTCCCGGCGAGCCTCCCGAGCCTGCTCACCGGTCTCCGGCTCGGGCTCTCCCAGGCCTGGCTCTTCGTCGTCGTCGCCGAATTCTTCGGCGCCTCGCAGGGCCTTGGATTCCGGCTCACCGACAGCCAGCAATCCTCGCGCGTGGACCTCATGTTCGTCGGCCTCGTCGCGCTCGCCGTCTTCGGCAAGGTGAGCGACTCGGCGATCCGGGCCCTGGAGACCCGCGCGCTCCGCTGGCAGGACACCATCGGCGCGGAGCGCGCCGCATGAGCACCCCGCTCGGACTGTCCGGGATCCACAAGCGCTATGGCGAGGTGGCGGTCCTCGGAACGGTCGACCTGCAGGTGGAGGCGAGCGAGATCGTCGCCCTGGTCGGTCCGTCCGGCTGTGGGAAGAGCACGCTGCTGCGCCTGGTCGCCGGGCTCGACGTCGATTTCGCCGGGCGCATCCTGGTCGGCGAGCGCGAGGTCCGGGGCCCGGATCGGGCGGTCGGGGTCGTGTTCCAGGAGCCGCGGCTGTTCCCCTGGCTCTCGCTCGCGGATAACGTCGGGTTCGGGCTCGAGGACCGCCATTCGCCCGGAGCGCGCGACCGGGTGCGTGAGCTCCTCGAGATCATCGGCCTTGGGGCGTGGCGTGGCGCGCTCCCGAAGGAGCTCTCGGGCGGGATGGCCCAGCGGGCCGCCCTTGCCCGCGCGCTCGTGACCGAGCCCCAGGTCCTCTTGCTCGATGAGCCGTTCAGCTCGCTCGACGCGTTCACCCGGATGCGGCTCCAGGACCACCTGCTGGCGGCCTGGAGCCGCTATCGCCCCACGCTCGTCCTGGTGACCCATGACCTCGATGAGGCGGTCTATCTCGCCGATCGGGTCGTGCTGCTGAGCGATCGCCCCGCGCGGGTCATGGACGTTCTGCGCGTCGCGTCGGCACGGCCGCGCGATCGCCGCGATCCGAGCCTGCTCGGGCTGCGCGTCGCGCTCCTCGAAGCGCTCCATCTCGAAGGGAGCCAGGCCAGTGCGGTCGGCTGACAGCGACGCGGCGGGCGCACGGCGCGGCACCGTCGGGGTCGTCCATACCCGGACGATGGTCCTGCCCGATGCGCTGCCGCTCGACTCGGGACGATCGCTCGGCCCGGTCACGATCGCCTACGAGACGTATGGGGAGCTGAACGACCGGCGTGACAACACGATCCTGGTCTGCCACGCGCTCTCGGGGGACGCGCATGCCGCCGGCTGGAGCGACGACCCATCGGCGCCGAGCGCCGTCGACGGCCTGGGCGCGGCGCAGCGCGCGCGCGGCGGGCTTGGCTGGTGGGACGGGATGATCGGGCCGGGGAAGGCCTTCGACACCGACCGCTACTTCGTCATCTGCAGCAACCTCATCGGATCGTGCCGCGGGTCGAGCGGGCCCGCGTCGCCCGACCCGGACACCGGCCGGCCCTACGGCACAAGCTTTCCGGTGGTGACGGTGGCGGATATGGTCCGCGCCGAGCGGGCGCTGCTCGGTGCCCTCGGCATCGAGCGGATCTTCGCGGTCGTGGGCGGATCCCTCGGCGGCATGCAGGCCCTCGAGTGGGCCGTGGCGTACCCGGAGGCCGTGCGGGCGATCGTGCCCATCGCCAGCACCGCCGCCCTCGGGGCGCAGGGCGTCGCCTGGAACGCGATCGCCCGCAACGCGATCACGAGCGACCCCGAGTGGCAGGGGGGCGCGTATCACGGCACCGGCCGCGGCCCCATCGCCGGGATCAAGATCGCCCGGATGGTCGGCCACGTCACCTATCTCTCCGATCACGCCGTGCGCGAGAAGTTCGATCGCCGCTTCCAGGACGGGACCGGGCCGTCGTACGACCTGGTCGGCGCCGACTTCGAGGTCGAGTCGTACCTTCGGTATCAGGCGGAGGCCTTCGCCGCGCGCTTCGACGCGAACGCGTATCTGTATATCTCCCGCGCGCTCACCTACTTCGACCTTGGGCGGTCCTACGGTGCCGGATCGCTCGAGCGCGCCGTCGCCGGTGTCCGCGCCGCGACCTTGCTGCTCTCCTTCTCCTCGGACTGGCTCTACCCGCCGCGCGACTCCGAGGACATCGCCCGAGCCCTCCGGGCGAATGGGCGGGACGCGACGCATGTCATCATCGACGCGGGATATGGGCACGATTCGTTCCTGCTGGAGGAGGGTCGGATGACCGAGCACATCGCGACCTTCTTCGACCGTGTGTCGGCGAACGCATCGTGACCGACGGCCCTCGTCGCGGCGACGACGGGACCCGCGAGTTCGGCTTCGACACCCGCGCGATCCATGCCGGGCAGCGCCCCGACCCGTACACCGGGGCGCGCGCGGTGCCGATCTTCCAGACGACCTCCTACGTGTTCGAGGACGGGGAGTCCGCGGCGGCGTACTTCAACCTGCAGGAGTACGGGAACACCTACTCGCGGGTGATGAATCCCACGACCGCGGTCTTCGAGGAGCGGGTGGCCAGCCTCGAGGGCGGCGCCGGCGCGGTGGCCTTCGCCAGCGGTCTGGCCGCCCAGGCCGCCGCGCTGTTCACGATGCTGCAGCCAGGCGATCACGTCGTCGCCTCGAGCGCGCTGTACGGCGGTTCGGTCACGCAGCTCAAGCATCTCGCGCGCAAGCTCGCGATCGAGGTCTCGTTCGTCGATCCCGACGACATCGGGCAGTGGCGCGCGGCGCTCCGCCCGAACACGAAGGTGCTGTACGGCGAGACGATCGGGAATCCCGGCGGGAACGTCCTGGACATCGCCGCCATCGCCGCCATCGCGCATGAGCACGGCGCGCCGCTCATGGTCGACTCGACGTTCGCGACGCCGTACCTCTGCCGGCCGATCGAGCACGGCGCGGACATCGTGGTCCACTCCGCGACGAAGTTCATCGGCGGCCACGGCACGAGCATCGGCGGCGTCGTCGTCGAGGCCGGAACCTTCGATTGGTCGAACGGGCGGTTCCCGGTGGTCGCCGATCCGTCGCCGGCGTACCACGGCCTCGCGTTCCACGAGACCTTCGGGATGTACGGCTATCTGATGAAGCTCCGCGCGGAGTCCCTTCGCGACCTCGGCGCGGCGCTCTCCCCGTTCAACGCCTTCCTGTTCCTCCTCGGCCTCGAGACCCTCCCGCTGCGGATGGCCAGGCACGTCGAGAACGCGGTCGCGGTGGCGCGGTTCCTCGAGGCGCATCCGGCGGTCGCGGCGGTGCGGTACCCCGGGCTCGAGTCGAACCCGTATCGTGACCTGGTCCGTCGCTATCTGCCGCGCGGTGCCGGATCGATCTTCGTCTTCGATCTCGTCGGCGGCCGGCCGGCGGGTCAGCGCTTCATCGAGGGCCTCGATCTCTGGAGCCACCTCGCGAACGTCGGTGACGCGAAGAGCCTGGTCATCCATCCCGCGAGCACGACGCACCGCCAGCTTTCGGACGACGAGCTCGCGGCCGCGGGCGTGGGGCCCGGGACGATCCGGCTGTCGGTGGGCCTGGAAACGGCCGCCGATCTCATTGACGATCTGGAGCGCGGCCTCACCGCCGCGACGGCCACGCCGTGACGTCGCCGTTCCAAGACCCGCGGGTCATCACCGCGGTGCTGCGCTCCGCGCGGACCGTGGCGATCGTCGGTCTGTCCCCCGATCCGCTCCGGGCAAGCTACTTCATCGGCTTCTACCTGCAGCGCCACGGCTACCGGATCGTCCCGGTGAATCCCAGGGAGCCGGAGATCCTTGGCGAGCGGTCCTATCCGAGCGTTGGCGACATCCCGTTCCCGGTCGATGTCGTCAACGTGTTCCGCCGTCCCGCCGCGGTGCCCGAGATCGCGCGCGAGGCCCTCGCCGCCCGGGCGGCGGCCCTCTGGCTGCAGTTCGGCGTCGTCAGCGAGGAGGGCGCGCGGATCGCGGATGAGGGTGGACTTGCGGTCGTGATGGACCGCTGCATGAAGGTGGAGCACGCGCGCTTCCTCGGCCGGATGCACTGGCTCGGCTTCAACACCGGCCGCGTGACCGCGCGGCGGGAGTCGTTCCCCGGCTGAGCCCGCTCGGCCGGTATCATCCCTCCATGAAGACCCGCCTCCTTCCGGCCGACGCGCCGGGGGCGGTGGAGGAGGCCGCGAATGCCCTCGCCACGGGCGAGCTCGTCGCCTTCCCGACCGACACCGTCTACGGACTCGCGGCCGGCCACGATCACCTGCAGAAGCTCTACGTGGCGAAGGGCCGTCGAAAGGACAAGCGCATACCGGTGCTCCTGTCGGACGCCTCCAACCTCGAAGCGAGCGCCATGGTGACGCCCGCCGCTCGCGCGCTCGCCGCGCGCTTCTGGCCCGGACCGCTCTCGCTGGTGCTCGTGGCGCCCCGCCGGGGCACGATCGCTTTTCGCGTCCCGGCGAACGACGTCGCGCGGCGCCTCATCGCGGCGAGCGGCGGTGGCCTGCCGGTGACGAGCGCGAATCGCTCGGGCCGGCCCGATTCGACCACCGCCGCCGGGGTGATGGAGCAGCTCGATGGCCGTGTCGCGATCGTGCTCGATGGCGGGACGTGCGCCGTCGGCCTACCGTCCACGGTCGTCGATTGCAGCACCGAGCCGATCAGGATCTTGCGGATCGGAGCGATCAGCGCCGCGGACATCGAGGCGGCGCTCGCCGGCGTCGAGGCGTACTCGTGAGGATCGGCGTCTCCGCCGATCATGCCGGCGTCGACCTCAAGGATCTCCTCACCCAGCACCTCCGCGCGCAGGGGCACCAGGTCGACGACCTTTCGCCGATCACCGATCCGGACGACGACTATCCGTTGCTCCTCGTGCCGCTCGCCCGGGCGGTCGCGGACGGCCGCGTCGAGCGCGCGATCTTCTGCTGCGGATCGGGGATCGGCCCGGCGGTGGCGGCGAACAAGATCGCCGGCGTCCGGGCCGCGGTCGTGGAGAACGAATGGTCGGCCCGCGACGCGGTCGAGCACGTGGACGTGAATCTCCTCACCCTCGGACAGCGGGTCATCGGCAGCGAGCTGGCGAAGAGCATCGTCGACGCGTTCATTGGCGCAACGGTCCTGGGTGGCCGGCACGCGCGGCGCCGCGAGCAGATCGCGGACATCGAGAAAGGGGAGCCGGCATGAGCGAGCTCGAGCGCGCGGACCCGGAGCTCTACGCCGCGATCGAAGGCGAGCGTCGCCGCCAGGTCGAGAAGATCGAGCTCATCGCGTCGGAGAACTACACCAGCCCGGCGGTCCTGGAAGCCGTTGGGAGCGTGCTCACGAACAAGTACGCCGAGGGCTACCCCGGGCACCGCTACTACGGCGGCTGCGAGTGGGTCGACGTCGCCGAGTCGCTCGCGATCGAGCGGGCCAAGGCTCTCTTTGGGGCGCAGCACGCGAACGTCCAGCCGCACGCCGGTGCGCAGGCGAACATGGCGGCCTACGCCGCGGTGCTGCAGCCGGGCGACACCGTCCTGGGGATGGCGCTCGACCAGGGCGGGCATCTCACCCATGGCTCGCCGGTGAATTTCTCGGCGCAGCTCTATCGCTTCGTCGCCTACGGGGTGAGGCGCGACGACGAGACGCTCGACTACGACCAGATCCTCGCCCTCGGGAAGGAGCACCGGCCCACGCTCATCGTCGCCGGCGCCACCGCGTATCCGCGGTTCTTCGACTTCAAGCGCCTGCGCGCGATCGCGGATGAGGTGGGCGCGCTCCTCATGGTCGACATGGCGCATTTCGCCGGCCTGGTGGCGGCCGGCGAGCATCCGAATCCGGTCGAGCACGCGCAGCTGGTGACGACGACGACGCACAAGACGCTCCGCGGACCTCGTGGCGGGATGATCCTCTGCACCGAGGAGCTCGCGAAGGCGGTGAACAAGGCGGTGTTCCCGTACAGCCAGGGTGGGCCGCTCATGCACGTCATCGCCGGGAAGGCCGTTGCGCTGAAGGAAGCCGGGACGCCCGAGTTCAAGACCTACGCCAAGGCGATCCGCAGCAACGCCACGACCCTCGCCGGCGCCCTGGCCTCCGCCGGGCTCCGGCTGGTGTCAGGCGGCACCGACAACCACCTCATGCTCGTCGACGTCCGGCCCCTCCGGACCAAGGGCAAGCCGGCCGAGAAGGCCCTCGACGCGGTCGGGATCACGGTGAACAAGAACACCATCCCGTACGACCCCGAAAAGCCCGGCATCGGCTCGGGCATCCGGATCGGGACCCCGGCGGTGACCACCCGCGGGATGGGCGGCCCGGAGATGGAGCGCATCGGCGCGCTCATCGCCCGGTGCCTCCAGGAAGCGAAGGACGAGACCGCCCAACGGCGGATCGCCGAGGAGGTCCTCGATCTCACCGGCCGGTTCCCGGTCCCCGGGATCACCTCCGGCAGCCGTGCGGCCGCGCGGGCGTGACCGCGGCCCTCGCGGTCAGCACCCACCCGCTCGTCCAGGAAAAGGTGACCCGGCTCCGTGACGAGCGCACGCCGCCGCCGGCGTTCCGGCAGCTCGTCCACGAGATCGCGCTGCTCGTGCTCTACGAGGCGACCGCCGATCTTCCGCTCGCCTCGACCGAGGTGCGCACGCCGCTCGCCCCGTACAGCGGAGCGAAGCTCAAGGAGACCGTCGGTCTGGTCCCGGTGCTGCGTGCCGGGATCGGGATGGTCGAGGCGGCGCTCCAGCTCATTCCCGAGGCACAGGTCTGGCATATCGGCCTGTTCCGCGACGAGCGCACCCTGCGGCCGATCGAGTACTACAACAAGCTTCCCTCGGCGGTGACCGCGCAGGTCTGTCTGGTCCTCGACCCGATGCTCGCGACCGGTGGCTCCGCCGTCGCGACGATCGACATCCTGAAGAAGTGGGGCGCGACCCGGGTGAAGTACGTCGGTCTCATCGCGGCGCCGGAGGGCGTGGCGGCATTGTCGGCGGCCCACCCCGACGTGCCGATCCACGTCGCGCACCTCGATGAGCGCCTGAATGAGAAGGGGTACATCGTTCCCGGCCTCGGTGACGCCGGCGATCGCCAGTTCGGGACGAGCTGATGCTCCCGCCGAGCGACGCTCCCGGGGTGCCGGACCCCTCCCGCTGACGGCGGTCCGACGGTCCGGTGCCGTCCGTGGCCGACGGACCCGCGGCCTTGTGGGCGGCGCGCCGGACGCGTAGCCTCGCGGCCGTGAGACCGGGGTGGTCGGGCCGCGACCGGGCGCTCCTGGTGCTGCTCCTCCTTGCCTATCTCCCGGGGACCCCCGGGCTGGGAGTGGACACCCGGCCCGCGGCGGACGATGCCGTCATCGTGGGGACCGCGTACGGCGCGGCGTTCCTCCTCGCGCTCGCGGCGCTCGCGGCATCATGGAGATGGCCGCGGCTCGCCGGCTGGAGCGCGCTTGGCGCCGGGGCCCTCGCCGTGGTGCTGCCGGTGCTCGATCTGGCCGGTGCGCTGGGCCCGCCGCCACCGGTGGCCATCGTCGTTTTCGACGTCATCGAGATCGTGCTCGGAGTGCTCATCGCGTGGCGACGCTCGGCGCGCGCCAGCGCAGCGGCACCGGTGGACCCGATCCGGTCCTAGTGTCCCGCTAGCCCGTAGAGCCCTCCGCCGCAGCAGGCGCTCCCAGAGGGATGCGGCGAACCGGTCCGGGACCTCGGATCCCGGCCCGAGGACGGTGATACCGAGGCGGTATCGTCGCTCCGGTGATCACCTCCACCGCGGTGCTGTTCGTCGGCTCCGCGCTGCTCGCGTTCGTCGTCGCGGTGGTCGCGACGCCGCTGGTCGGGGCGCTCGCCCGGCGCGTCGGCCTCCTCGACATCCCCGGCGGCCGGCGACAGCATCCCGCGCCGATCCCGCGGATCGGCGGGCTGGCGATCGCGATCGCCTTCGGGCTCACGGTGTTCGTGTTCTGGCTGGTGGACCGGTTCGCCGGCCACCCGTTCCTCATCCCGGCCGAGGTCCGGTCGCCGCAGTTCACCCTCACCGCGCTCGCCGCCGGACTCGGCCTGGCGATCGGGCTCATCGACGACGCGCTCGACCTGCGGGCGCGCTGGCAGTTCCTCGGCTACCTCGTCATCGCCGCGATCATCGTGCTGGCCGGGATCCGGATCGACTTCGTGAACGATCCCCGGGGCGACGGGCTCATCCGGCTCGCTCCGCCGATCGCGATCGCGTTCACGGTGTTCTGGATCGTCGGGATGAACAACGCCCTGAATTTCATCGATGGGCTCGACGGCCTCGCTGCCGGCGTCTCGGGGATCGCGGCGATCGCCCTCGGCGCGACCGCGCTCCTCCCGACGGTGAATCAGCCGTTCGTCGCCTGGATGAACTTCACCCTCGCCGCGTCGATCGCCGGCTTCCTGCTGTTCAACTTCCACCCGGCCAAGCTGTTCCTCGGCACGACCGGGGTCGCGTTCGTGAGCACGCTGCTCGCGGTCCTTGCGATCTTCGGTACCGCGAAGCTCGCCGCCGCCCTGCTGGTCCTCGGCGTGCCGATCATCGACGCCTTCTACGTGATCGTCCGCCGCCTGGTGCAGCGGCAGGCGCCGTTCGCCCCGGACCGCGGCCACCTCCACCATCGGCTCCTGGACGTCGGGCTGTCGCACGCGCAGTCCGTCCTGCTGATCTACGCGATGACCCTCGGGCTCGGCGCGCTCGCGTTCATCACGAGCGCGCGCACGCAGCTGGCGTCGTTCGCCGGCGCGGTCATCGTGTTCGGGGTCGTGGTGCTGGCCCTCGAGCAGCGCTCCGGGAAGTCCGAGGCGCTCGACCCGTCGCTCTACCCCGACGATGCCGACTGAGCTGATCAAGACCGGGACCTGCGGCTGGACCGACCCGACCCTTCTCGCCTCGGGCTGGTACCCGGAGCGCATCGCGAAGAAGCCGGACGAGCGCCTGCGCTACTACGCCGAGCGGTTCCCGCTGGTCGAGAACGACGCGTCGTATTACGCGCTCCCGGATCCCAAGCTGGCGGCGCTCTGGGCCGAGCGGACGCCGGCCGGCTTCACGATGGACCTCAAGGCGTTCGCGACCATGACCACGCACCCGACCGACCCGAAGCGGCTTCCGAAGGACGTGCGGGCGGAGCTCCCGGCGGAGGCGCTGGCGAAACGCCGCGTGTATCCCAGGGACTTCCCGGCGGAGGTCCGGGATGAGCTGTTCGCGCGGTACTGGGTCGCGCTCGAGCCGTTGCGGAGGGCGCACAAGCTCGGCGCGATCCTGCTCCAGTACCCGGACTGGTTCGTCATCTCGAAGGACAACAAGGCCGAGATCGAGCGCGCCCGCGAGCTGCTGCCCGACGACCGCCTGGCGGTGGAGTTCCGGAACTTCACCTGGATGAGCGAGCGCAACAGCGCCGAGACCCTCGCCTTCCTCCGCGCGAACGGCCTCACCTACGTCTCGGTCGATGAGCCGCAGGGCTTTCCCTCGAGCATCCCGCCGATCGCCGCGGTGACGAACGACGACCTCGCGATCGTGCGGTTCCACGGCCGCAATGCCGGGAACTGGAAGAAGCCCGGCCTCACCGCGGCCGAACGGTTCGACTACTCCTATTCGAAGGCGGAGCTCGGGGAGTGGCTCGCGCCGATCCGCCGGTTGGCCGAGGAGGCGAAGGAGGTCCACCTCCTGATGAACAACTGCTACGCCGACAAGGCGGTCCGCAACGCCGCCGATCTCGGCGCGCTGCTGCGGCAGCGCTAGCGCGGCCGCCCGGCGCGGATCCGGATCGGTGAACGACGGTACGATGCGAGACCGAATGGCCCGTCCGCTGAGCGACTTCGGCACCCGCGAGCGCATCGCGCTCGTGCCGCACACCACCCGCCGCTACGCCTGCCGCTCGGCCCTCGCGCTCTCCCCGGACGGCCGCGCGCTCGCGTTCGCCGGCGACCTCGGTGCCGGGACCTACAGCGCCTGGACCCTGCCGCTGGGTGGGGCGGGGAAGCCGGCGGTCGCGCAGGCGATCGACGGCGCCGCGGTGCGGTCGCTCGCCTGGTCAGCGGGCGGCGACCTCATCGGCGCCGCGGACCGGCGCGGCACCGAGATGCACCAGCTCTACGTCACGCGCAGCAACGAGCAGGTGGCGAAGCTCTCCTGGAGCGACGGCGAGCGGGTGCAGCGTCTCCTGTCGTGGAACGCGACCTCGCCCGACGGGCGGCAGGTCGCGTTCTCCTCCAACGCCCGGGAGCCCGCGGATATGGACATCGTCCTCCAGGACATCCGCACCGGCGATGGGCGCGTCCTCGTCGCCGCGGCGGCCTGGCACGTCGCCGGCGGCTGGTCCCCCGACGGCCGCCACCTCCTGGTCATGCGGGTGCAGGACAACACCGATCAGGATCTGTTCAGCGTCGACGTCGAGACCGGCGAGGGCCGTCACCTCACGCCGCACACCGGCACCTGCTCGAACGTCCCTGCCGGGTGGCGGGCCGATGGGAAGGCGCTCGGGATCACCGATGCCGGCGGTGAGTTCCTCTACCTCGCGGCGTACGACCCGGTGACCGGGGAGCGCGAGGTCATCGACGCGCCGGACTGGGATGTCGAGCTCGCCGCGTCGTCCGCCGACGGGCGGACGCAGATCTGGTCGGTGAACGCCGACGGCTATTCGACCCTCCACTGGCAGCGCGATGGGCGCCGCGGCGGCGAGCACGAGCTCCGGGGGGTCTGCAAGGACCTCATCCTCTCGGCCGACGGGTCGCAGGCGGCGTTCCACCGGGTCTCCGCGACCGAGACTCCGCAGCTCTGGGTCCTGGACACCGCGACCGGCGCAGCCCGCATAGTCTTCGAGACGACCCGCGCGGTCCCTTCGACCGATCTTGTCGAGCCGCAGCTGATCCGTATCCCGGCGGCCGACGGCGCCATCCCGGCGTTCGTCTACCGGCCCCGCTCGGGACCGGGCACGCCGGCGCGCACGCCCGCGCTCCTCTATCCGCACGGCGGCCCGGAGGAGCAGTCGCGGCCCGGCTTCGCGCACAACACCAGCCACCTCCTGGCGCTCATCGACCGCGGCATCACCGTCGTCGTCCCGAACATCCATGGCTCGACCGGCTATGGGAAGCCGTGGCAGGAGGCGATCCACCGGGACTGGGGCGGCATCGACCTGCGGGACCTTCGGGCGGTGGCGGATTGGATGGCCGCCCAGCCGGATCTCGACCCGGAGCGCCTGGGCGTGTACGGCGGCTCGTACGGCGGCTTCGCGACGCTCCTCTGCGTCACCCGGATCCCGGAGCGCTGGCGCTGCGCGGTCGACCTCTTCGGCGTCGCGAACCTGGTGACGATCATCGAGCACGCCCAGCCGAACTGGCGGCGCTTCCTGCGGCGCTGGATCGGCGATCTCGAGACCGACCGGGACAAGCTCGTGGAGCGCTCGCCGGTGACGCATTTGGCCAACGTCCGTTGCCCGCTCCTGGTCATCCAGGGGACGAACGACACCCGGGTGCCGCAGGAAGAATCGGACCAGGTCGTGGCGCGCCTCCGCGCGAACGGCCAGCGGGTCGAGTACCTCGTCATCGAGGGCGAGGGCCATGGGTTCACGACCCGCGCGAACGCCGACCGCGCCTACGCCCGGGTCGTGGACTTCCTCACCGCGGAGCTCACCGGCCAGGACGGCTCAGGCCGGGCGAAGCGCCTTTCGCAGCACGTACCGGGTCCCGTAGACCTCGTCGCCGAATGAGAGGATCTTGTTGTCGACCCAGCCGGTCGGGAGCATGGCCTCCTGGAGCGCGTCCCAGGACAGCCGGCCCGGGCGGAGCTTTGGCTTCTTCCAGACCACCACCCAGATCGCGCCCTCCGGGTTGGTGACCCGGACCAGCTCCGCGGCGAGCGCCCGGCCGTCGATTTCCTCGAGCGCGAAGCAGAGGACCAGGCCGAACCGGGCGGCGAAGAAGCGGAGCGGAAGGTCGAGCTCGGCCCGGTCGAGCTGGCCCGCGGTGTGCTCGAGCCGGCGATCGTAGGTCGCGACGTCGCCGATCCGGAGCGCCGGGTGGCCCACCGGGACACCCAGCTTCGACATGACGTCGGCAGCGTCGCGCAGGCCCTGCGGGTGTGGCACGGCCTGAGCATGACGCTTGCATGACCGGTCGGCATGGCGCTCCTCGAACGGAAGTCCCGGCCGATCCTCCTGGTGGATGACGACGCCGCGATCCTCGACGCCGAGCGCCAGGTCCTCGTCGAGCATGGCTTCCGGGTGACCCAGGCCCGTGACGGCGCCGAGGCGCTGCGGGCCATCGACACCGAGCCGCCGGCGCTCATCGTCCTGGACGTCCAGATGCCCGGGATCGACGGGCCGACCTTGGCCCGCGAGCTCCGCACCCGTCTGCGCCGCGTGCCGCTGGTGATCCTCACCGGGGTGCCCGATCCCAAGCGGGAAGCGGATCGCTGCAACGCCGAGGCCTACTTGCGCAAGCCCTTCGACGCCGACGAGCTCGTCCGGCTCGTCCGGCGCTTTTCCACCTGACCGGCGGCGCGGCAGTGGCCGGTGACCGAATCGGCAGGACTCGACGGGAGACCCGGCGCTGTTGTGCGACCGGCAGACTGCGTTGACGGTGGTCGGTTTAGCCGGAATCCACCGTTTCCGAGGCGAAGAGCACGGTCAGCGGGGCGGGCCGGCCCCGATCAGGACCCACCTCATCGGGATCGCGCCGACCACCGTCGCGAGACGGCGCGGCGTGATCGGCGTGGATATCGCGACAGCGCGCGAGCGTGCTGACGCACGGCAGGGACGCGTGATCGTGGAGGGCGCTGGTCCTCAGGTCGTCAGCGGGAGCGCGATCGCGCGCAGCGCCGTGAGCGCGGCGGCGAAGCGATCGGCCCACGGCCAGCGCTGGGGCAGGTGCAGGCAGAGCCGCCGCGCCGACCGCGCGAGGCGTCCGGGCAGGGCGAGGAACCGGCGGCGCAGGGTCTTGGTCGCGATGAGTGCTTCACCCAGGCCGATCCGGCTGGTCCAGCGGGCGAGGTTGTGCGCGAAGATCTGCAGCGCGAGCCAGGCGGCGTTGGCGCCGAAACGCCCCGAGGGCAGGTGGTCGAGTCCGACGCCGTACTTGAGGTCGCGGATCGCGTTCTCGACCTCGGCGTGGCGGCGATGGTCGGCTTCGAGCGCGAGGGTCTCGCCCTCGCGGTCGGTGACGGCGGCGTGGTAGCTGTACAGCGTGAGGAGGGCGAGCTGGCTGCCGGGCGTCGGCCGCACCCGGCGGACGATGAGCCGCACCTCGGTGGCGTCGCGCTCTGTGGCGAAGGGGGTGAAGCCGACCTCGGCCACGTCCGCGCCGCCCTCCTGCCAGTACGGGATCGCCGTCCAGGCTTCCTCGGGGATCGCCGCAATGCGCTGCTGCAGGCCCGCAGAGAGCTTGACGGTGATGGAGAAGCGCACCCCCGCGCGGCGACACGCCCGCGTGACGGCAGCGGAGTAGAAGCCGGCGTCGGCGCGCAGAGTGAGCGCGCCCGCCGCTCCCGCCCGGCGCACGCGGCCGAAGGTTTCAGTGAGGAAGGAGGCCGCGCCGCGGCCGCTGTTCGCCGGTCCGCCGCGCAGGCGGCTGTGCAGGATGTCGCCGGTGCCCGCGGCGACGGCGAGGAGCGGGTGGTACCCGCGCACGTGGGTATAGGTGAAGCGCGCGCCGCCCTCCTTGTGGAGGCCGTACGTCTCGCAGATCGTCGAGTCGACGTCGATGGTGAAGGGCGCCACGCCGGGACCGGCGCCGGCGGCCCAGGCGCGCCGCAGCGCCTCGCGGCTGACGGTGTCGAGCTGGCGCGCGTGGCCCCAGCTGAAGCTGCGCAGGTACGTGCCGAGAGTCGAGGGCGCCCGCAGCTCGTGAGCGAGCACGGCGGCCGTGCCTCCCGCGCGCAGCGCGCCCGCGTCGTCGATGCAGTCGCCGCCGGCCAGGGCCGACATGATGAGCGTGAGCGCCTTGGCCCCGACGTGCGCGTGTCCCGCTGCGGGTCCGAGCGAGACGTGCTGGTCGAAGAGTGCCTTCAGGCCGAGGTGCTGGGCCAGCGTGGCGGGCAGCAGCAGGCCAGCATCGGCTATGAGGTGGCGGTCATCGAAGGCGGTGGCGATCCGGTCAAGGGTGTGGGAAGATTGCATCTGACGGGTGCCCTTCTTTCTGAGTGAATGGTTGCTTGAACAACCCCATTTTCTCAGCAAAGAAGGCGCCTGTCGATTCTTTTTATGACGTCATCGCGCGACTCATCGGTGGATCGCGGCTTAGTACCTCTACACGGCGGCTTTGCGGGAGGCGAGCTAAGGACATTCCTTTCCGACCGACTGCCCGATTACATGGTGCCTGCGCACTTCGTCGAGATCACTGCGCTCCCGCGAACCACCGCGGGGAAGATCGATCGGGCTCGACTGCCAGCGGTACCCGACACTCAGTCCACCGAACGCAAAGGCTACGTCGGCCCGCGCGACTGGATCGAGTTTCGTGTGCGGAGCCTTTGGGAAGAGATTCTTGGTGTAAGTCCCATCGGCGTGCGTGACGGCTTCTTCGAGCTTGGCGGGAACTCGTTGCGGGCGGCCTATCTCCTCACCAGGGTCGAGCAGGAGTTCGGCCAGGCTTTTCCTCTGACGCTGCTCTTTGACGCCGGCACAGTCGAAGAGATGTCCATTGTGATTGGAAACCACCAGCCAGCGGAGCCCAAGACCCCTCTCGTACGTCTTCAACCATCCGGCAGTCGGTCACCGCTCTTTGTGATGCACACGGGAGGGGGAACCGTTATCGACTTCGTGGAACTTGCCCGGACGCTGGATGCCGATCGGCCGGTCTTCGGCCTTGCGCGTGTGGCGGAAGGACCGATGAGCATCGAGGACATCGCGACGCATCACGCCCAGACCGTGCGCGCCACCTCGGCAGGCCCGTATTATCTCGCCGGTTGGTCCTGCTCCGGCGGCGTGATCGCAATGGAAACGGCTCGTCGGCTCGTGGCCGAAGGAGGGGAGGTTCCGCTGGTATTTCTGCTCGACACCCCTCGGCCCGCGGGCTGGCCCGTGACGGTCGTCGACGACGCGAGTTTTTGGGTCTGGCTGCTTGGTGATTTGATACCGCTGTCTGCTGACGAACTTCGGCCATTCGACGCCGAGACTCAACTCGATGTGGTTGCCCGCAAGCTCACGTCGGAGTGGCGCCGGCCCCCCCGCGATCTGCACGCAAACGAGCGAGCCCGCCAGAGCCTCCTCATGAGCAAACAGAGCACGGAAGCGCTCTGGCGTTTCCAAGTTCGTCCATACGATGGTCGTGTGGTCCTGTTCAGGGCCAGCCACGTCGCGGCGGAAGATGGCCGCTGGGCGGCGTACGTACCGAGGCTCGAGGTTGTCCGTCTGCAGGCGAACCACAACGAACTGCTGCTGCGGCCGGCCGTCATTGACCTTGCGAGACGGATTCGTGTCCTACTAACCGATCATGATCAGTAGCGCGCACGTCCCGCTGATTCGCCGCGACCCGCGGCCTCCGACCCGAGCTGGGCATCGGCGCTCGATTGCGAACTGCCCTCGATGGACCGGAACGGCAGACACGAATTCAATCGATACGCTGCACTGATGAATAAAGCCGTCCTGACCTCTCAACGCTCCGACTTTGCCAAGTGGTACCAAGAGGTCCTGGCCAAGGCCGAGCTTGTCGAGCACGGACCTGTACGGGGGACGATGGTGATTCGTCCATACGGGTATCGGTTATGGGAGCTGATGACGGCGGAACTTGACACGCGGATCAGGAACGTGGGGGCCGAAAACGTTTACTTACCGCTGTTGATACCTGAGTCCTTTATCCACAAGGAGGCTCAGCACGTCGAAGGGTTCGATCCGCAAGTCCTGGTCGCGACCCACGCTGGCGGCATGCCGCTTGCCGAACGACTCGTCATTCGGCCCACGAGCGAGACGCTGTTCGGCGAAGTCATGGCGAGGTGGATCCACAGTCACCGGGACTTACCGATGCTCCTAAACCAGTGGGCCAACGTCGTTCGTTGGGAGCTTCGACCCCGGCTCTTGCTTCGTACGACCGAATTTCTTTGGCAGGAGGGCCACACGGCCCACGCGGACGGAGAAGAGGCCGCTCGATTCGCGCTGCGCGTGCTCGTGGATGTTTACCGCGACTTCTTAGTGAACGTGTTGGCGGTACCTGTTCGGGTCGGCCGAAAGACCGCTGCCGAGCGATTTCCAGGCGCGATCAATACATTGACTTGCGAAGCGATGATGCGTGATGGAAAAGCGCTCCAAATGGCGACGAGTCACGAGCTTGGGCAGAACTTCGGTCGCGCGTTCGACATTTCCTACACGGGGCGCGACGGCACTCGACACGTAGCTTGGACGACCTCTTGGGGCTCATCAACCCGGATGCTGGGCGGCCTCATCATGGTGCACGGCGACGATAACGGTCTCCGAGTCCCCCCACGGGTCGCACCGATTCAGGTGGTCGTCCTCGTCGTTCACGAGGACCCGGCTGCCACCCTCCGAGCTCAACAGATCGTGACTGATCTGCGAGCGGGTGGCATTCGAGCGTCCGTCGATGCGCAGTTTCACAAGAGCTTCGGCCGACGCGTTGTCGACTGGCGGCTGAAGGGCGTGCCCATCCACATCGAGCTGGGGAGCCGTGAGTTAGCGAACGGCACCGCTGTCGTCATCCGACGCGACAATACGGTCAAGCAAACAATGGATCAGAGTCAGTTGCTTGGCGCGGTGCACAAGCTCCTGGCCGACATCCAGCAGACGATGCTGGAACATGCCCAGAGCGCGCTTGCGTCGGCGACGGTCGAGACCTCGTCGCTGGACACCGCGATCGACGCGGCCCAGGTTGGGTTCGCGCGCGTCTCGCTGGCGCTCGTGACCGGCGCTGATCCTAGCCTGTTGGCGGCCCAGGCTGTAACAGTCCGCTGCATCGAGCGGGCGGATGGGACGGTCCCGATGACCGAGGATGAGCCTGACCTCTTTGCGATCCTGGCCCGCGCGTACTGATTGCCGAGGAAAGCGCATCGGTGCCCTCGCCAGGACGTCACGATAGGCGCAAGATAGCGGCCGTGTGGGCGCCACGAACGGAAGCTAGCAGGACCATGACAGCCGGCCGAGGCCAATGGCTCCTTGTCGACAGCGCGCGCTCCAGCGGCACTCGATGCTAGTTCTGGGGCTGAACTACGGAGACCACGATCCGGCGGCGGCACTTGTCAGAGACGGTCGTCTCCTCTGCATGATCGAGCACGAGCGAATCAGCCGTATCAAGCATGCCAAAGCACAAGTTCCGACCGAGTCGATCGCACTATGCCTCCGCCACGCCAACGTCGCCGCCCGCGACATCGACGCGATCGCGTTCGGCTGGGATGCCTCGGTCATCGATCTGTATCGCTCGGACGACCCGCGCTGGGCGATCGAAAATGTTCTTCCGGCGGCCTTCTCCCAACTTCCACGCATGCCACCCGTTGTCGGCGTGCCTCACCATCGGGCTCACGCGGCAAGCGCGTTTTGGTGCTCGGGATTCGAGGAAGCGGCCGTGCTCGTGGCCGATGGTCAGGGCGAAGAAGAGTCGAGCAGCCTTTGGTTCGGATCTCGTGACGGCCTTACGAAACTGCGGGAGTATCCGGGAGCGCTCAGCCTGGGGCATTTCTATCGCGCGGCAACCGTGTATGCGGGCTTGGACAACGAGGATCTCGGCGGAAACGAAGGAAAACTGATGGGCTTGGCGGCGTATGGCAAACCCGACCAGGCAATGCCACTCCGAGTAGCCGCTTCGGGCCTGGTTCTGGAGCGGGGCCTTGAGCCAGATGGCGGTTTCAACCTGCGGCGATCCTTAAAGCGGAACCTTCTCAACTGGTGGGAGCGGCACTCCTTCCCGTATGTCTGCGGCGATGGAGGAGAAGTGACCGCCTATGTCGACTTCGCCGCGTCGGCGCAAAGGGCGCTCGAGGAGTGCTTGGGCTATTTCGCGCACGAGTTGAAGAAGCTGACGGGCTCATCCAACTTCAGAGGTCATGACATCGAGGTCAAGGGACGGCGATAATTGATGGTTGACTTTGGTCGACGAAGGGGTTATCGTGGGATGTGTCGCTCGATCAGGTTGACTCTGCCGATGAGCAGCTGTTCCCGTTGGAAGTGCGCCCCGGAACGGAGATCAACCGCCGGCTGACCCTGGTGCGGAGCGACGGCCAGAGCGCGGTCTTTGCTCGCGGCGCCGCGCTGTACTGCTGGGACACCGCCGACACGGTCAGCGAGCGGATGGTGATCGTGTCGCTCGCGCGCGCGGCGCTGGCCAAGCACCGCCATCTCGCAGCGGCCTTCGCGGTCCACGAGAACACCGTCGCGCGCGCGGTGCGGCGGGCGGAGTCAAGCGGCCTCGCGGGGCTGCTCCCGAGCAAGCGCGGGCCAAAGGGGCCTTCGAAGATCACGCCCGCCGTTCGCCGGGAGATGGAGCGCGGGCGCGCTGCGGGGCTGCGCATCACCCAGATCCAAAAGCGCGTGGCCGAGCGCTGCGGCGTCGAGCTCTCGCGAACCCATCTGGCGCACGTGCTCAAAGCGCTGCCGCAGCGCCAGGCGGTCCAGCCAGTCCTGCTGCACGAGCTTGGGCCCGATGCGGAACCTGCATCTGCCGCGCCCGCGAAATCGGCCGCGCCCAGCGCGGACGGCCTGGAGCCGCCGGTGCTGATCGCCCCCGCCGCCCGCGGACGCTACGTCGGTGCCTCCCTCTATTACGGCGCGCTTGAGGCGCTGGGACTGCTCGAGGCGGCGCGGGACTGCTTCCGGCTGCCGGGCGCGGAGCGCTTCGGCGTGCGCGCCGTCACCCTGACCCTCTTCTATCTCTGCCTGCTCGGGAACACCACGGTGGAAGCGGCCAAGCATCTGCGGCGCTTCGAGTTCGGCCCGCTCATCGGTACGGGCCGCGCGCCGGTGGTGCGGACGCTGCGGCGCAAACTGGCGGAGCTGGTCGGGCAGGGCGGGGCCGGCCGCTTTGGCGAAATACTCGGCCGGCGGTGGGTGGAGCAGGGCGTGGTCGCCACTGCCTACCTCTACGTCGACGGGCACATGAAGGTCTACTCAGGCAAACGAAAGCTCGCCGAGGTCTGGAACGCGCAGCGGCGCATGCCGCTACCCGGAGTGCTGAGCTATTTCGTGAACGATCAGCAGGGCCGACCGCTGTTGTTCGTGACCGAGGAGGCCAACGCGCCGTTGGGCCGCGCCATGCCACACATCGTCGCCGCGATCCGCGGCGTGCTCGGCGACCGGGCCTTCACCGTGATCTTCGACCGCGGCGGCTACGACAGCAAGCTCTTCAGCTGGCTGCGCGAAGAGAAGATCGACTTCATCACCTACCAGCGCGGCACCCCGAACCTCACGCGCGAGCGCTTCAGCCGGCGCGAGGCGCGCTTTGAGGGTCGTCGGGTGCGCCTGGCGCTCGCCGAGGACCAAGTCAAGGTGGGCGGATCGGGACCCTGGCGGCGGATCGTGGTCCGGACCAAAAAGGGCCACCAGACCCCGATCCTCACCTCGCTCGGGGGTGAGATCGGCGCGGCGCGCATCGCCTGCCTGATGTTCGCGCGCTGGCGCCAGGAGAACTTCTTCCGCTACATGCGCGAGCATGCGGGCCTGGACCAGCTCCTCGGCTACGCCTTCGCTCCTTCCGACGGACAGCGCCTGGTCGCCAACCCCGAGCGCAAGGCGGTCGAGGGCGAGCTCAAGAGCTGCCGCGCAGAGCTCGCTGCGTTCCAGGCGGAGCTGGGCCAGGCCGTCCTGAACGAGCCGCGCGCGCGAAGCCGCAGCGCCCACGGGCTCAAAGTCGCACAGCAGGGAGCGGTGAAGAAGGTCAGGGCCCTCGAAGCCCAGATCGCGGAGCTGCTCGCGCGTCGGAGGGCACTGCCGGCGCAGGTCCCCCTCGCCCAGGCCGGGGAGCGCGAGCGCATGCGCCTCGAAGAGAAAGCGATCATCGACCGGATCAAGATCACCGCTTACAACGCCGAAGAGTGGCTGCTCGAGCGGTTGGTCCATCACTACAAGAACCCGCATGATGTGCGGGCCCTCCTCCGCTCGTTCGCCCAGCTCGGCGGCGAGGTCCGCAGCGGCGGCACCGGGATCCTGATCACCATCGACCCGCCCGATATACCGGCCCACCGCCAGGCCCTACGCGGCCTGTGCGATGACCTCAATCAGCTGGGCACCACGTTCCCCGGAACCGAATTACGGGTCCGCTACGACGTCGCAGTCCATCATTCCGAGCTCGCCGCTTGACCTCGATGTCATGATTTCTGATCTTGAACGTGGGCGCTACGACCTAGGGCGCCCCGTCGAGCGTGATCGGAGGCCGGCACGCTAGCGCCTGATCGGAGACACACCAGCCGGCCTTCCGCGTCCGACCTTGTACAGCTCGCCGACATCCTCGCGCGTGCTGGTGCGAAGATGCCGACAGCGAAAATCGCTGCGTACGCGGTAGTTGTCGCCGACAGCGCAGAAGCTGCGAGTGTCGACGTATTCCTGGCCGCGCTGTCTGCGGTCCAGGTGCGCTCGACTGCGGGCACGAGCCTCGCGGCGGCCCGAAGGGCGCTACAGCAGGGCCGCGAGGCAGAGCACGTCGAACTTCTGCGCGCGGCGCAGCTGAACGTGGATCCAGACGACGAATGGACCGTAGCGCGCATCGCATTCCTGCTCGGCGCCTCCTCGCTGGCCAAGGGCGAGGTCGAAGGAGCCGAGATTGCGCTTGGCTGGGGCGAGGCGACGCTGGCTGCCAAGACGGAAAGCCTGGCGGACATTGAGCACCTTCGAGCCCTGGTCCATGAGGCGCATGGCGATCGCCGGCTGGCGCTCGATTCTTACCGGCGCGCGATCCGCGCCAGCGATGCTGCGTTGACTGGGCTCAGTCGCGTACTCGCGCTGCGGAACCTCGCCGAGGCACTCTCTCACGAGGAACCGAGGGAGAGCGTCGCGCTGTATGCCATGGCCCGCCATCACGTTGAAGCCGACGCTGTCGACCCCAGCGTCCTCGCACCGATCGATAACGGGCTCGGTTACGCGCTACTTTGCCGAGGCGATCTCAGCGAGGCGCGGAAAATCTTCTTGGCCACAAGCGCGACGGCTGGGCAGACTGGGCACACCCGCGCAGAGTTGAACGCCCGCTTTAACCTCAGCATCGTCGACGAACTCGCGGGCCACTTGGCTGCGGCAGAGCGTCATCTACGCAGTGTCGCCGCGGAGGCGCGACGACTGGATTGGCAAGACACCGCCCGATGGTCCGCGATTCGCTTGCTGTGGGTCGCGTTCCGGGCCGGTGACCTGCAACGATTCGACCGCGACTTCGCTCAGTTCCTCACGACACAGCCCCCGCGGATGTACCGCGACACGACGGCCACACTGTTCGCAATTCGCCGATCGTTGGACGACCCGGCGCAGGCAGCCGAGGATCTCATCGCGTTGTCACGCCGCTATCTGCGACGGCGCGACCTGTTGACCGCGTTCGCGCTGCAGCTGTGGTCGGCGCACGCGCTCCTGTTGGCGGGCAGAAGGCAGGCGGCAGCGAAGCAGGCGACCGCAGCCCTCGAAGCCGGGGCCGAAAATGGCTTCGTGCTCTCCCCGAACTGGTGGTCACCCGAGGTGGTCGCCACCGCGCGCATGCTTGGGGGACCACACCTGCGGGGTTATACCGAACGTCTCATCACCCCAGGCGTCACCGTCGGTGCTTCGCGATCGCGAGTCGAACTGCGAGGTGAAAGCATTTTCGTCGACTCCATCGCGATTGCGGAGGAACGTTGGCGAGTCGGTCGTACTGGTCGACGGGTGCTCCATCGCTACCTCGGGATATTGGTGCGCCACCATCCCGCAGGCGTGACACGCGACGAGCTGGTGGATGCTCTGTGGCCGGAAAGTGATGGCGATGCCGCTGTGCGGAACCTCTACGGCGCCACGCACGACCTTCGGACACTCTTGGGGACGGTCCCCGGCGTCGACCTAGCGGTCAAGGACGGCTGGCATCGCGTGCGCCTCGGAACATCGGCATCTGTGTTGGGCACCTCAGGTACTGCCAAGACCGTCTACCTTCCGGTTCACGACACGTCGGACCCTTCATGACTGACGTGCTAGCACCGCACCGATCGGATCTCGGCGACCCTGAACCGTCGGATTTCCGCGGCCGGTCGGGCATCGTCGCGGAAGGCCCAGGCGAAAAAGCCGACACCGAGTGCCGGCCACGTTTCGGTGACCTCGGCCCCCTGGGGGAACTTGACGATGCAGTTGTCCAAAGGCCGACCGAGTCGCATCCCGCCATCCCGGGGCGTCGTGACCATCCATGTCACGAACGGCCCCTCGGCGTGCGGTTGCTCACCGGCGCCGAGCGCGATCACCGCGCCGGTCGCCAGTGCAAAGCTCGCAAGTTCGCCGACCTCGTACCGCTCCGAGCGCTTGAAAACGATGAACCCCTCACCCACTGACGGTTCGGATGATGCCGCCACACCGAGATCGTGCTGCGCGCCAGTCGCAGTGAGGTAGCGCACGACCGTCTTGGGCGTGCCGGTCTCGACCGAATACTCAAAGGCAACAACGCCACTGCTGGCGCTCGGATACCCGATGACCGCTCCGACTGGTGCTTGGACTAGCACGGTCATATCGCCGTTCGGCAGGTGGCGCCGCACCAGCGTGCCATGCCACGCGCCATTCTCCATGCGCGGCACCGTCCAGTACACGTCGGCGCCGTCGAGCGTGGCTTCTGCCAGCTGCGCGAGCTTCGGATGGTCGTGCCAATCATCCAGGACGATCCGCGTGCCGTCGCTGCGGCGGAGGGCAATTAGGGTGCTGTCGTGCGCGGTGCGAATGTCGCCGTACTCGAACCACACGATCCAGTCCTCGGACACACCTTTGATCGTCATCCCACCGGGCGCTTCGTAGAGCAGACGCGTCTGCGCCGTCTTGCGTGAGTACTCAAAGATCTGCGCCCGGCGTTGCGCTGCGCTGAGATCGCAGCCCTGCCATACGACCGTACCTGCGGTGACGAACGCCCGGTCGGAGTTGCAGGGCGAGGCGATGTCGAGCATCGGGCCGAGCACGACCCCGAGAGCGGGCGTCGCGGTCGGAGTGGAGAGCGCCGGAGCCTTCGTTGCTGCCGTGGCCGTTTCAGCGGTTGCCAGCGGAGGACTGGGCTGATCCGCCCGCCCGGGCGCGTTGGGCGCTGCGCAGGACGCGACCGTGGCGAGCGTAACGACGCTCACCACGATCGCGCGTGCCATCACAAGTACCAGGGTGGCCACTACCAGACGATCTTGTCAAACGAGAACAGGCCGTTCGGCTGGATGTGCGTCCCGTAGAAATCCGTAAGTGACCAGACGTGCCATCCGATGGTCTGGCCACTACCGCTTTGCGAGAACCCGGCGGTATCGCCATACGTCGTTGTGTTGCCGCTGATCCAGTACTGCTTCACGGTCACGAAGTGCGCCAGATTTGTCGTCCATCCGGCGAGTCCGTTGGCGTTGACGACCGGCGCCAGGGGGTGGTGATCCTTCGCGATGTCGAACGAGTTCATGTCGTTGTAGCGACTCTGGCCACCGACAGCCTCGGCGACGTAAAAGCTCGATAGCGTTTCGGCGTTGACTACGCGGACGTAGTCACCGTAGGAGGTGGCTTGGTTAACGATCTCCCCGTAGTCGCCGACGGCGGTGCGCGCGAGATGGCCCATGTATGCGTCGGGCCCGAGGCCATTGCGGGGGTCATAGTAGTTGTCAACGTAAGCGTTCCCTCTCCATTGACCTACCACTGCCGTCGTTGACCCGGGGCCACACCAGTTGCGCGCCTCGTAGGTCTGCGGCTCGGACCAAAGGGACATAGTCACCTCAGCGAAATCCGCAAATGGCACACCTGACATCAGCCACCTGTCGAGCTGTGCGTGCTTAGCGGCGGCGCGCGTCTGCTCGGCGGGAGAAATGTAGCCATCGCTCGGGCCACCTTCTGCACTCGCCAATTGGGGTGCCCCGGTCAGTATGAACAAGCTCGCGCATGCTGCGACCGCGATTTGCTTCAGCATCCTTGGCCTTTCAAGTCTCGCCTCTTTCTTGCCACCTATCGCGGTGGCGGCTCGGTGGAACGCGATTAGTACGCCACCCGCGAGATTCCTCCTTCCGCCGAGATCGATGGGCGCAGACTCGTCTGCAGGTTGGGGGGAAGGTTGGGGGGCGACCGCACGCTTGCTTGGTCCAAAGATTGGGAGTCAGCCGCGTTCGTGGGAATATCACCAAGGCCTTGGTTTTCGGCTCGGAGCGGGCTAGGTAACTAGTTAGATGCAGATCGGCGCCGGTTCAGGAACAGATGCGGCTCAGACGGAGCGAGGTCGCCCGCTATTGAGGGGCCGCAGGTCTGACGGGATGGCGGCTGCCGCGGCCTGCGTGCCAAGCCGTTCCTCTCTGATGCGACGGAGGAGCGTCCGTCGATCGTGACCGGCCTTAACGAGCGAAACGTGGAGCGAGCCTGCGGCCGTCGTGTTGAGCCGAAGCAGGGCCATCAGTAGCTCGATCGGTGGTACGACACCGCCCGACCGCTGCAACGTGCCGATACGGTCAAAGACGACGATCTCCAGCGGCACGTCGCGCAGCTTGCGCGCCCGTAGATGGCGGAGCTCCCGGGCCCAGCGTCGGTTCGTGATAAGGAAGGCGGGCACTGTGGTGGCGACGCCTTGAGCGCGAAGGTCCTGCGCGCCCACGATCCAGATGGGCGCGTTGAGACCGCGGATCCACTCCAGCGGATCACCGCGGTACGGCTGTGTGATCCCGAACGAGCGGCGAAGCTCAGTGCGATCGTCGGGTCGCAGACGGATCACGCGCGTCGCGGGAGGACTGTGACTCTGACGGCCAACCAACAGGATCCGACGCCGATGGAGGTCGTTGACAATCCGCAGCGGAGCTACAACCAGAAAGTGTGTAAACGAACGGGGCGACTACCCTTCCC
>JRHI01000609.1_pt1 | contig 37110 bp, 28 predicted proteins | sample 215371 | NCBI WGS metagenome assembly JRHI01 (sample SAMN02929681, study PRJNA255918) | sediment metagenome | biome: cave system; feature: Ice Cave; material: Sediment; isolation source: sediment from deep within a dark volcanic ice cave with no known source of... ... | reverse complement strand
AGCGGTGAGCCTCAAACATGTTGACAGCAGTGGTCAGGAGACCGTGCCACAACTGGTTGACGAAGCGAAGGTGCGGGACATGGACGCGGTAGTGGACCGGTTCGTGGTCAGCCACAAGCACGAAAAAGCGATCAAGGCCGGAGTCGCCGCCACGCTGCTGGTGGGCGACGGGCTGTTGCAGGCCCACGTCGTCCGGGGCGCGAGCAAGGCGGAGGCGGAGCGGTTCTACCGCGGACTATGCAGCCCGACACACCACTTCGTCTACGGGGACATCGCGCCGGAGTGCTTCGTGTTCAACAAGCCCGAGGGCGCCTGCCGCACGTGCGGCGGCCTCGGGGTCCACAAGCTGACGCATCCGGAGCTGCTCGTCCCTGACCCGCGGCGGAGCATCCAGGGTGGTTGCTTCGTCCGGGAGGCGTTCAAGTACAACCCGGACACGTGGGACGGGCGGGTGATGAACAGCCTCGCGAAGGCGCTGCCCTTCTCGCTGGAGGCCCCGTGGGAGAAGCTGCCCGAGGCGGTGCGCAGCGCCCTCCTCTACGGGATCGACGGGAAAATCACGCTCGCCGTGCCGCCGGAGTCGAAGGTCAAGCGCGAAGAGTGGGAGGGCAAGGAGGTCGGCTTCAGCGGGATCGCGCGGCGGATCGAGCGGCATTACCGCCGCTACCGGCAACGCGGCGAAGCGAGCTCCGGCATGGAAGCCTGGCTCGACAAGGTCATGGTGGAGCACACCTGCCCCGATTGCCAGGGGGCGCGAGTCCGTGCGACCCGGCTGCTATTCACCGTCGCAGGCATGACGATCCACGACGTCGGCCAGCTCAACTTCGACGAGCTGTACGCGTTCCTCGGCACCCTCGAGCCGGCCGGCCGCGGCGCCGACGCGGGCCGGCAGGTGGTGAGGGAGATCCGGGGCCGGCTAGAATTGCTCCTGGGCATCGGGTTGGACTACTTGAACCTCAACCGCCGCTCGGGCACGCTTTCGGGAGGGGAGTCGCAGCGGATTCGACTGTCCACGCAGATCGGCTCGGGGCTGATGGGGATGCTCTACGTGCTCGACGAGCCGAGCATCGGGCTGCACCCGAAGGACAACGCGAAGATGATCGGGACGCTGAAAAGCCTACGCGACATCGGCAACACGGTCCTCGTCGTGGAGCACGACGAGGACACGATCCGCGCCGCCGACCACGTCGTGGAGATGGGCCCCGGCCCGGGCGTCCACGGCGGCAACGTGGTGGTGCAGGGAACGCTCGATGACGTGCTGGCGTGCCCGGCGTCGCCGACGGGGCAGTTCCTCTCCGGCGCGCGGTCGATCGCGACGCCGAAAGCGCGGCGAAAAGGCAATGGCAAGGCGCTCGTGGTGCGCGGGGCGCGGGAGAACAACCTCAAATCGGTGGACGTGACGTTCCCGCTCGGCCAGCTCGTCGCGATCACCGGCGCCTCCGGGTCAGGTAAAAGCACACTGATCAACGAAATCCTCTACAAAGCGTTGTGGAAGCGGTTGGTGGACACGCGCACGCTGCCGGGCGAGCACGACGGGGTGGAGGGCATGGAGCACGTCCACAAGGTGGTCAACATCGACCAGACGCCGATCGGGCGGAACAGCCGGTCGAACCCCGCGACGTATATCGGCTTCTACGACGCGATCCGCGACCTGTTCGCCCAGGCGCCGCTGTCGGTGGAGCGCGGCTACAAGCCGGGGCGGTTCAGCTTCAATGTCAAGGGCGGCCGGTGCGAGGAGTGCCAGGGGCAGGGCGTGATCACCACGCAGCTCTACTTTATGCCCGACGTGGAGGTTACCTGTGGCGCGTGCAAAGGCGCGCGGTTCAACGGCGAGACCCTGGAAGTCGCGCTCCGCGGCAAGACGATCGACGACGTGCTGAACCTGTCGGTCGAGGAAGGCGTGACGTTCTTCGCCCCCGAGCCGGCGGTGGGCAAAAAGATCGAGGTGCTCAGCGACCTGGGGCTGGGCTACCTGACGCTGGGCCAGTCGGCGACGACGCTTTCGGGCGGTGAGGCCCAGCGGATCAAGATCGCGACGGAGCTGAGCAAGCTCCAGCGGGCGAAGCACACGCTCTACATCCTCGACGAGCCGACCACGGGTCTGCACCTCGCCGACGTCGAGCGGCTGTTGGAGTCCTTGAACCGCCTCGTCGATGCCGGGCACACGGTGCTGTTGATCGAGCACCACCCGGACGTGATCAAGACGGCCGACCACGTGATCGACCTGGGGCCGGAGGGCGGCCACGCGGGGGGCGAAGTGGTGGCGGCGGGCACGCCGGAAGACATTGCTGCGTGCCAGGCATCACACACGGGGCGCTTCCTCAAGGCGCACTTACGAGCGGAGGCACAGAAGGCTTCTCAGTCCCCCGGTGGCCTGGTCCGTCGGAAATTGTAGAAGGACCTGGAGCAGCCGGAGGCGAAGGAACCGGGCCGTTGAGCTTGCTGGTGCTGTCGGACCCAATGTGCTGCGTGATTGAGGTAGTGGGTTGGGGTTGCATGCGAGACCACTCTCCCTTCGAGACCAGCACCAGCGTCGCATGGTTCATGTGCTGCCCCATGCCGCCCGGAGCCATATCCCACGTGACCTTGCTCACTAGGTCCGGCGGCTTCATTCATTTGCCGAAGCGCTTCAATGCTTCGCGGTTCAGCTCGATACCCAGACCCGGCTTCGTCGGGACCTTCAGATAACCGTCGGTGTCCGGCCGGAACGGCTCGGTAATCAGCTCATCCAGGTAGACGCAGGGTGTCAGGTATTCGACGTAGCGCGCCACCGGCACCGCGGCGGTCAGGTGCAGGTCGGCGGCCAGGCCGACGGCGGTGTTCCAGCCGTGCGGGACATACAGGATGTTGTGGTCGTACGCCATCCAGGCAATGCGGATGGATTCGGTGATGCCCCCGCACTTCGTGCAGTCCGGCTGGATGATGTCCACGGCGTGCCGCTCCAGGAATGGCCGAAAACTTTGGCGGCGCGTCAAGACCTCGCCCGTGGCGATCGGCAGCGGCGCGTGGCGGCGCAGCTCAACATAGCCTTCCAGGTCATCGGGAGGCAGCGCTTCCTCGAACCAGACGACGCCATAAGCCGCGAGCATTTTCGCCGTTTCGAGAGCCCACTTGTAGCCGTGCGGCCAGAACTGTTCGCTGCCGCCCGCATCGACCATGAGCTCGACGTCGGGGCCGACGGTGTCGCGGGCCGTCTGGATGAGCAGCTCGTCGGTCTTGCGGTCGCGGCGGCCGAAAGGGCGCCAGCCGAGCTTGATCGCCTTGAAGCCGCGCGCCACCGTCTGCAGCAGTCGTTCGCGCAACACCGGCGGTTCCTCGAAGAGGATGGATCCATAGGGCTTGATCCGGTCGCGGTAGCAGCCGCCGAGGAGACGCGCGACGGGTTGGTTGCAGATTTTGCCGAAGAGGTCCCATAGCGCGATGTCGATACCACTGATGGCGTGTTCAACGGCGCCGCCACGGCCCTGCCAGAAGGTGAACTGCCGCAACTTTTCGGTGACGCGGGCCGGCTCGTCGGCGCGTTCGCCGATGAGGATCGGTCGCAACAGCCTGACGCTGGCGTCGGTCAGGGCTTTGCTGGTGAAGACGCTGCCGATGCCGGTGAGGCCCTCGTCGGTCAGGACTTCCAGGATGGTGCTGAGGTCTTCCTCCGGCTTCATGCCGTCGGGCCAGCCGCCATCGACCGTGCCGCCGGACAGGCCCGTGAGACGCACCTCGGTGATCTTCATGCTGTCCCTCGCAAAACAACTTTCGTGCGGGTTACCCAATCATTGGCCGCGCCGCCCCGGTCCCGGAATCTCGTCAGCCACCGACCGGGTGCGGTTCTTCTCGTCCACGAGCACCACCTTCGGCCGGTGCGTTCGCGCCGCCGCATTATCGAGGAGGGTGAATGTTGCCACAATCACCAGGTCGTCCGGCTGGGCCAGGTGTGCCGCCGCGCCATTGACACAGACCACTCCCGAACCCGGTGCGCCGGCCAGGGCGTAGGTGCGGAAGCGGGTGCCGCGCGTCACGTTCCAGACGTGGACCTCCTCGTAGGGCAGAATGTCTGCCGCTTCGAGCAGGCTGGCGTCGAGCGTCAGGCTCCCCTCGTAATCCACGTCCGCATGCGTGACGGTGGCCCGGTGGATCTTCGATTTCAGCATGAAGCGGTGCATGGCGCCCTCTCTCTGTTGGAGCGACAGTCCTTTGTCCTTCCTCCCTTATTCTACGGGTAGCCGCGGCGCGGCAATGGTGCGAGCGTATCGCTTTTGCAACAGTTTTCCTTGGCGTTGTCCGCCGCAAAACTGTTTAATCGGGTGTCGCCTGTCCCTGGGTGCTGGAGGTGCTGTGATGAATCGTTGCGTGTTCCTGCTGCCGCTCGCCCTGATCCTGGCGTTGGTGCCCCAGACTCGGTCCGCCGACGAGGGGGCCCCCGAGGGCTTCGACTCGCTTTTCAATGGCAAGGACCTGGCGGGTTGGCAGGTAAACAAGGGCGGGAACATGAAGGCCTGGGGCGCCGAGAACGGCGTCCTCTTCGTCAGCGGTGGCGGCGGCGGCTGGCTGATGACGGAAAAGGAATACAGCGATTTCGAGGTGCGCCTCGAGTTCAAGCTGCCCGAAAAGGGCAACAGCGGCGTCGCACTCCGGAGCGTGATGGAAGGCAATCCGGCGTTCGATGCGGGCATGGAAATCCAGCTGCTGGACGACGCCTGGCACCGAGAACACCTCGCGGACCTGAAGGTGAGCCAGCTCACCGGCTCCGTTTATGGCATCCAGGGGCCCTCGAAGGACGCGCTCAAACCGATCGGCGAATGGAACGCGATCCGTATTGTAGCCAAGGGACCGCACATCACGATCGACCTGAATGGCGTGAAGACTGTGGACGTCGATCTCGAGAAGCACAAGAACAAGGCCAAGGAGCACCCCGGCATGCTCCACGAGAAGGGACACCTCGGCCTGCAGAGCCACGACGGGCGGGTCGAGTTCCGTCACCTGTACGTCAAGCCGTTGTGACGCAAGCCCCGGTGTAGCCGCGACGCGCAGCCCGCGCTCCGTTCCGCGTCGCGGCTACACCGGGGGCATTAGCTGGTCAGCCGCCAGGTGCTTGATTGGTCCCGGCGACTCCGCCTTGCCTGGCTCTGGCTGCTGGAAGGTGTGCGGCACACCTGCTACATCTGGCGGGACCGGCACCGGGCCCGGGAAGGGTCGCGCGCTGCCGAACTGATGCCGGCACGGCGGTCTGGCCAAAGCCACAAGCAGCTCGCTGGTCGATTCGGACCGACCTCACAAGCAGGCCGCTCGTGGCTACGAAGTCCTGCTTGTCTCAAACTTCACCTTGCCGCCGACGATCACCGTATCCGCCCGGCCGCGCACCTTCCAGCCGGCGTATGGGCAGTTACGGCTCTTGGAGCGAAATTCGCTCGGGTCGATGGTCCACTCCACTGCCGGATCGACGATCGTTACGTCGGCCATGCTGCCCGGCCGGAGGGTGCCGCGATCGATGTTCAGGACGCGCGCCGGATTGACCGTTAGTTTCTCGATGAGCTGCGGCCAGGTGAGGTGTCCCGTCTCGATGAGCGCGGTGACGCACACGGGCAGGAGCGTCTCCAGGCCGATGATACCGCTGGGCGCCTGGTCGAGTTCCCTCATCTTTTTCTCCGGCGCGTGGGGTGCATGCGCGCTGGCGAGGACCTCGAGGGTGCCGTCTTTCAGTCCGGCCAGGAGGGCCTGCACGTCTTCCTCGGTGCGCAGCGGCGGCGTCACCTTGTAAACGCTGTCGAAGCTGCGCAGACACTTGTCGGTCAGAGTGAAGTGGTGTGGGCAGGCTTCGCCGCTGACGCGGACGCCGCGCTGCTTCGCGCGGCGGATGAGATCGACGCTGCCGGCGGTGGAGACGTGCAGGATGTGCAGCCGGCCGCCGGTCAGTTCGGCCAGGGCGATGTCGCGGTAAACGACGACCTGCTCGGCGGCAGCGGGGATACCGCGCACACCTAGGCGCATGCTCTCGAAGCCCTCATGCATGATGCCGCCGCGCGTCAGGTCGGGATCGTCGCAGTGGCTGAGGACGGCCCTGTCGAACATGCGGCAGTATTCGAGGGCGCGGCGCATGATCTCGGCGCTGACGATGGGCGAGCCGTCGTCGGTGAAGGCGACGGCGCCGCCCTCGACGAGGCCGCCGATCTCCGCGAGTTCCTTGCCCTCGCGGCCCTTGGTGATAGCGCCGACCGGAAAGACGTTGGCGTTGCCGGCGCGTTCCGCTTGGAGGTAGACGAACTCCGCGGCCGCCTGGCTGTCGAGGGCCGGTTCAGTGTTGGGCATGCAAGCGACCGAGGTGATGCCGCCTGCGAGTGCCGCGGCGGTACCGGTGGCGATGGTTTCGTCTTCTTGGCGGCCCGGTTCGCGCAGGTGGACGTGCATATCGATCAGGCCCGGACAGACGATCTTGCCCGTGGCGTCGAGGACGCGGTCGGCCTGGAGGTGCGGCTGGGCGCCAAGGGCGAGAATGGTGTCGGCGCGAATCCAGAGATCGGTGAGCTGGTCGATGCCTTGCGAGGGATCGATGACCCGCCCGTTGGTGATGCGGAGGATGCTCATGGAGGGCATTCTAGAGAAGAGCCGCGCGGAAGAAATCGTTGCTCCGTTGTCAGAGCCGGAGTGCGAGCGACGGGAACGTTGTCGGAGCGCAGAGCGTCATCGACATGAACCACGAACCGGGCGCTGACGCTTCCGGCCTTGATTTGCGACGGGAACCATGAACCGGGCGTTGACGCTTCTGACCCGGGAGCGCGGTCATCTCCCGAGCGGCGGCGTCAGGCCCAGGGCAAGACTTTTTCCTCCAGCGACAGCGGCACGACGTCGTCGCCGACGACACGAGCCCGCCACGAATGATCGCAGCGCGGACATTGGAAAAGAACGGTCTTGCAGGTCGGGGCCGCCGCGCGGAAGAATTGCGTATCCGTTTGCGGCAGCAGGTCGCCGAACCAGTGACACTCGGCGTTGGGACATGTGACCCAGTAGCTGGTCAGCATGGCAGTGCCTCCGGTGCAGAAGAAAATAGGACGAAGGGCAACGTTGAATCTAACATCGGCGCTGGGCGATTGCAAAAAGATTTTTGCGGTTTTGACGACGCGCACCGGCGTGCCCCTTGCGCGGGCCACTGGGCTTTCCGTGCAGCCGGTGTACAATACTGCGATTCCCCGCCACAGTCTCGCAGGGGTGGCCCGTTAACGCGCACCGTTTTCCGCGGTTCGCTCCCAGGAGAACCACGATGAGTTACGAACCAGAAGCGTATGGAGAGGATCGGTCCCAGGCTGCGAGCCGGACGAATGCCCCGGGTATCCTGCTGATCGTCGTCGGCATCCTCAACGTACTGGGCGGCATTTATTTCATCGTGAATGGCGCCATAACGCTAGCGAATCCGGAAGCCGCCATTCAGGCCATGGAACTCTTCAATCCCGGCGGCGCCGCCGATATGGACAAGCATGGCATCTCGGTGGAGGGCATGACCCACGGAGTTGCCATCGGCTATCTGGTCCTGGGTGCAGTGGCCGTGCTCGCCGCCATCCTGACGATCCTCGGCGGCGTGAAGATGCGCGGGCTGCAGTCTTACAGTCTAGCCATGTTCGGCTCCGTGCTGGCGCTCATCCCTTGCCTGTCACCCACCGGCTGCTGCCTGCTGGGCGAAATAGCCGGCATCTGGGCCATCTATGTCCTGATGAACCCGGAGGTCAAGGCTGCCTTCCACCAGCTGTCCGGGCCACCCGCATCCGAGTTCTGAGCGTTCGCTCGGGGAGGTATGCACTCCTTGACCCGACGTTTCCGCTCTGCTTGCTGCCTTGCCGGGCTGATCGTCCTGCTCCTTGCCGCCATGACCGGTTATTGGTCGGCTCAGGGCCCGACCGATAAGCGACCGCTGCGCTGGGGTGGCGACAGCAACGGCGGTGGACCGTACATCATCGAGAAGCCGAACGGCGGCCGCACGGGTTTCGAGGTCGAGTTGGCCCATTACCTGGCCACGGCCCTGGGACGCAAAGCCAAATTCGTGGAGGGCTCCTGGCCTCAGCTGCCCGACCTGCTCGGCCGGGGTTCCATCGACATGGTGCTCAACGGCTACGAATGGTCGCCGGCGCTCGAGCGCCAGTACTCCTCCACCATTCCGTATTACATCTACAAACTACAGCTGATAGGTCGCAAGGAGGACGCCATCCTGCGCGACTGGGACAAGCTGCGCGGCAAGAGTGTCGGCGTCCTCAAGGGTTCAGCGGCGGAACGCTACCTGCAAAAGCGCTTCGGCAAGGACATTGACCTGCGGTCCTACGACACCGGCGTCACGGACGTCATGGATCTCGTGGGTCGCCAACAGGAGTTGCAAGCCACTGTACAGGACGTTCCCGCGGCCATCTTTTACCTGCCCGATTACCCGGCATTGCACTCCGTGGGCGAGCCCGTCGATCCCGGCTATTACGTCATCTACGTCCGCAAGAACGACAAGGAACTGCTGGAGCAGCTGAACGACGCTCTGCGCCGCGGTATCGCGGGAGGCAAGGACGGGGACCTTGGCCGAATCTACCAGAAATACCACATCTGGAATCAGGATCAGGATCAACTCGCGGAAGTAGCGCAGCGGCCGTGGCCACCGCCGGTCGAGCAGCGGACGTGGGTAGAGCGGCTGCGTGAACTTCCCTCTCTCGGCCGGACCTTGATGCAATCGGCCGCCATGACCGTGGTGCTCTCGTGCCTGTCGATGCCGCTGGCGATGCTCGTCGGACTGCTCGTGGCGGTCGGCCGGCTCTACGGTCCGCGCTGGCTGAATGGGTTACTAGTGGGCTATGTCGAGTTTTTGCGGGGCACCCCCTTGCTGCTGCAACTCTACTTCATCTACTTTCTGCTGCCCAACGTCGGCATTTACCTGCCGGCGTTCTGGGCTGGGGTCATCGGCCTGGCAATCAACTACTCGGCCTACGAGGCGGAGAACTACCGGGCTGGCTTGCTGGCGATTCCGCGCGGTCAAATGGAGGCCGCCCTGGCCCTGGGTATGAGCAAGTGGACCGCCCTGGGCCGCATCGTCATTCCGCAGGCGGTGCGTCTTGTCATCCCGCCGGTGACGAACGATTTCATCGCGCTGTTCAAGGACACCTCCGTCTGCTCCGTGATCGCCGTTAGTGAGCTGACCGGCAGTTACTCCCGGTTGTACAACAACAACCGCGACATGCTCCTGGAACTGGCGCTCCTCACGTCCGTGTTGTACCTGCTCATGAGCATTCCCCTGTCGCTGTTGGCGAGACGGCTGGAACGCCATTCCGCGCGAGTCATCGTTTGACGAGGGATTGGTCATGATCGACGTGCAAGGTCTGGTGAAGCACCATGGAGCCGTGCGCGTGCTCGACGGAGTTTCCCTCCAGGTACGCCGCGGCGAGGTGGCGGCCATCATCGGCCCGTCCGGCGGGGGCAAGAGCACGCTGCTGCGCTGCATCAACGGTCTGGAGACCTTCGAGGAAGGCCTCATCCGCGTGGACGAGGTGCGTCTGCTGCCGGGCGAGGCCCAGCGTCCGAGCAGCGACACCCTCCGCCAGGTGCGACGGCGCGTCGGCATGGTGTTTCAGCAGTTCCACCTCTTCCCCCATCTGACCGTCCTCGATAACGTGCTCAGCGGTCCGCTCTGGGTCCTGGGCCAGCGGCGTGAGGAGGCCGAACCGGAGGCCCGCCGACTGCTCGAGCGCGTCGGTCTCGCCAATAAGCTGCACGCCCATCCAGAACAGCTATCCGGCGGCCAGCAGCAACGCGTCGCCATCGCCCGCGCGCTGGCCGTCAAGCCGGAAGCGATCCTCTTCGACGAGCCGACCAGCGCCCTCGATCCGCACATGGCCGGTGAGGTCCTCGGCGTCATCACCGACCTGGCACGCTCCGGACAGACCATGGTTGTCGTTACGCACGCCATGGGGTTTGCTCGTCAGGTGGCCGGCACCGTTCACGTCATGCATGCAGGGCAGGTTGCCGAGTCGGGGCCGCCGGGACAGATCTTCGAGGCGGCGCACGAGGAGACGACCCGGCAATTCCTCCGGCAGGCGCAGGCGAACTGATCCGCGAAAACAACCCGAGAGAAGGAACAACATGGCACCGCAACTGATTACCGTGGGGCACAGTCCCGATCCCGATGATGCGTTCATGTTTTACGCGCTGGCCCACGACAAACTCGACACGGGCAACCTCCGCTTCCGGCACGAACTGCAGGACATCGAGACGCTTAACCGACGGGCGCTGCGCGGCGAGCTTGAAGTGACAGCGATCAGCATTCACGCCTACGCTCAGCTCCTCGACAAATACGCGCTGCTGCCGAGCGGCTGCAGTATGGGCGATCGCTACGGCCCCATGGTCGTCGCGCGCCGGCCCATGAGCATCGCCGACTTGAAGACGGCGCGGATCGCGGTGCCGGGAACAATGACGACCGCATTCCTCGCCCTGCGCCTGCTGCTGCCGGAGGGTTTCACGCATGAGGTGCTGCCGTTCGACCAGATTCTCGGGCCGGTGGAGGCGGGCAGGTACGACGCCGGGCTCATCATTCACGAAGGACAGCTGACGTTTCAGAACCAGGGGCTGCACCTGATCGTGGACCTGGGCGTGTGGTGGCAGGAGCGCACGGGACTGCCGCTGCCGCTGGGCGGCAACGTCGTCCGCCGCGACCTCGGACTCGACACCATTCAGCAGATTAGCCGGCTCCTCAAAGAGAGCATCCGCTACGGCCTGGAACACCGCGACGATGCCCTGGCGTACGCCCTGCGCTATGCGCGCGACATGGACAAATCCCTGGCGGATCGCTTCGTCGGCATGTACGTCAACGACTGGACGCTGGACTACGGCCCGCGCGGCCGGGAGGCAGTGCGTCGCCTACTCGAAGAAGGACATCGCGCCGGCATCATCCCAAATCCCGTCGCCGTCGAATTCGTGGAATGAGGAAGGGCCGCCGCTCGCGATTCGTCACGCCGCCACCCCTTGCAGGTGAAACGCCGCGTTGAGGGTGTTGACCGTCGTCTCATCGCCTTGCCGTATGACGACCGAGATGCCGCAATTGTCAAGCGTCACCTGCCGTGCTTGGTCCGGCGTCAGGCCGAGCAATCCCGCCAGGTAAGTACGATTGACGACGTGGTGCGCCACCAAAAGGACCGATTGGCCGACGTGCTGTCGCAGCAGTTCTTCCAACGCCGGCGCGACGCGCTGGTGGACGTCCGCAAATGACTCGCCGCCGGGGTAGCCGCACTCCGCCGGGTTGCGCATGAAGCCCCAGTAAGCGTCGGGGTCGCGATTCCGAATGCTCTGCCAGTCCAGCCCCTCCCAAAGGCCAACGTCGCACTCGGTCAGTGCCTGGAGCGCCTGCGGGGCCAGGCCGTGCGGCGCGGCCACGATCGACGCCGTCTGCACGGCGCGGAGCATCGGACTGGAGTAGCAGTGATCGATCGGCCGAATGGCTAGGAAGTCGCGCGTGGCTTCAGCCTGGCGCACGCCGAGACGAGCCAGCGGTGGATCGTGGCGGCGGCCTTGCAGCCGCGCCGGCCGGGCCAGGTTGGCTTCGGTCGCTCCATGACGGATGAGATACAAGATCGTCTTCATGACGAATTCCCCTTCGTTCGATTCCGTGGCTGGCCCGCAGGTCGAGCAAGGAAAGAGAAGAATCCTTGGCTGCGCTGAGGGCTAGTGGACCTCGAGCGGTCGAGCAAGTTGGGCAGCCACGCGGGCCGCTTCGAGCAGGCTCGTCGCGTCGGCCACGCCGCGGCCGGCGATGTCGTAAGCGGTGCCGTGCGCCACGCTCGTCCGCACCAGCGGCAGGCCCGCGCTGATGTTCACCGCCCGCATGCCACCGAGCAATTTCAGGGCGATGTGTCCCTGGTCGTGGTACATCGCCACGACGCCGTCGAACTCGCCCCGCCGTGCCCGCACGAAGAGCGTGTCGCACGGCCACGGCCCACTGACTTCGATCCCTTCCGCCTGCGCTACGGCGACCGCGGGCTGAATGAACCGCGTCTCCTCGTCGCCGAACAGGCCGCCGTCGCTCGCGTGCGGGTTCAGGGCCGCCACACCAAGCCGCGGCCGGCGCCCCACCAACCGCGGCAGCAGGCCGTCGAGCAGACGTATCTTCTCGACGATCGCCTCCGAGGTGAGGTGGCGGAACACGTCGCGCAGACCCATGTGCAGCGTGACGTGGACCACCGCCAGGCCGTCAGCGTACAGCACCATGGCGAATTGCCGGGTGCCGGTGCGTTCGGCCAGTATCTCCGTATGCCCGGGATAGGGCAGACCAGCGGCGCGAAGTCCTTCCTTGTGCAGCGGCGCCGTCACGATGCCATCGGCGGCGCCGGCCTGCGTCCAGTCGATGGCGGCGCACAGATACTCGAAAGCAGCCTGTCCCGCGGTAGCACTGACCCGGCCCGGTTCCACCGCACGCAAGTCGGCGGTGCTGGCGCGCAGGCAGGGAACTGTGTCAGGCGCCGGCTCAATCTCGGCCGGGTATTGCACCGGACAGATCTGGGCCGGCAGCTGCGCGAGGTCGAAGGCCCATTCCAGCCAGCCCGGATCGCCCACGACCACGGGACGGCAAATGGTCAGTAGTGCCGGCCAGCCGCGGGCAATGATCTCGGGCCCAATGCCCGCGACGTCGCCCATCGTGAAGAGCAGGCGGGGAGCAGGCGTGGCGGGTGCGGCTATCATCGGAGGATGCATCTCAATCCCTCGCAGCGCACGGGCCGGAGGGAACCAGGTCAGCGAAACATAGCCAAAGGACGACGGCAAAACAAGATCAGCAATGGCCATCAGGACCCGTAGCGTCAGCGAAGGAAGACGACTCCGTCGCTGACGCTACGGGCTCGTCCGGCTGGCTCATCAAGCCTTCCGCGCCAGCCGGACGACGAGCCGTTCCAGCAGCGTTCGCGGCGGCAGCTGGCTGCCCCCTTTCAGACCGAGGTCGGTCTCCAGCAGCCAGTCGTAGAGCCGTTCCGCGCGGCGCCGGCCCAGGTGGCGGAGCTGTTGTTCGCCGTTGCGGACGGCGAAGGGCGGCACCCCCACCTCGGTTAGCGCGGCGGCCAACGGCCGGCCCTGTTGCGTCAGCCGATATGCTTGCGCCAGGCGGCGCAACTGCATGCTGAAGGCGCCAAGGATGCGCAACGGGTCCTCGCCCTGGTCGAACAGGCGCTCCAGGATTGCCAGGGCCTCGCCCGGCTGACTGGCCGCCATGGCGTCGAAGATCTTCCAGGTGTTTTCCGTCCGGCTGCTGCCGACCAGACGATCCACGTCGTCGGCGTCGATCCGGCTGCCCTCGCCGACGTACACCGCCAGCTTGGCCAGTTCCTGGTCGAGCTGACCCATCTCGGGACCGACGAGGTCCACGAGCAAGCGCGCTGCCGGGCCCAACAACTGTTTGCCGTGCGACGAGGCCGCCCGCTGCACACACCACTCGGGTAGCCGGTTCGCCGGTGGCGTCTTGCAAACCAGCGTGCCGGCGTCGGGCAGCGCCTTGGCCAACTTCGTATTTGCCGGCCACGTCTTCACGTCGAGCACCAGGACGCCGGTCGCGGCGGGCCGGGCGAAATACCTCTCCAGCACCGCGCGATGGCGGGTGACGAACGGATCCGCGTTCTCGACGACAACCAGACGGCGCGGGCTCAAGAACGGCAGCGTTCGCAACTCGTCGTGGATCGCCGAGTAGGCTGCCTTGTCGCCCGCGTGGGTGGAGAGGCCAAACGAGTCGTCCGCCCAGCCGAGGATCAGCGTCTGCAGCATGGCCAGTGCCTGCCGCTTGAGAAAGTCCTCGTCGCCGTGCAGGACATAGATCGGCTGAACCTTGTTGCGTTCCGCGCGTTCCAGGAAGGCGAGACTGTCCATGGGTGGCTCGTGCTCCGGTGGGGCCGTCGGAGTTCACTATGGCAGAATCGCTTTGTGGTTGCTACGGGAGTTTCGGTCGCCTATCTTGCCGGGGGACGCTCGACGGACTGGCCTGAAGCTCCAGCGAGGACAGAAGAACATTCTTGCTGGCGCTGTGGGCTGTCATGGACCATCTTCATGAAACATTACGCCTGGGCACGCACGGGAGACGTCAACGCCTTCTTCGGGCTGATGCTTGACAACGTCGCGGTCATGGTGCTGTTGGTCGGCACTATCTGCAGCGCGATGCCGCCGGAAGAGCAGGCAGGCCGCTACACCTTCACCCGCGACTTCGTCCTGACGCGGATGATCCCCGGCACCGCGCTGGGCGTCCTCATTGGCGACCTCGTTTATACCTGGATGGCCTTCCGCCTGGCGCGGCGTACCGGCCGTGACGACGTGACCGCCATGCCGCTCGGGCTCGACACGCCGAGCACCTTTGGCGTCGCCTTCCTCGTGCTCATGCCCACGCTGCAGGAAGAGGTCAAGCGGCTTCTTGGCGATCAACCCCACCTGACGACGGCGCAGCATGAAACCGCCATGCTCTTCGCATGGCACGTCGGCGTCGTGGTGCTCGTGCTGAGCGGTCTCTTCAAGGTGGTTTGCGCCCCGCTTGGCAACGCGGTGCGCCGCTGGGTGCCGCGCGCCGGACTGCTCGGCTCGCTGGCGGCCATCGCCCTCGCCCTCATCGCTTTCTTGCCGCTGCTGCTCGACATCGCGGCCCTTCCGCTCGTGGGCCTGCTGTCGCTGGTCGTCATCTTCGTCACGCTTGTTGCCCACCGTACCCTGCCGGGCAAGATTCCCGGCGCCCTTGCCGCCGTCCTCCTCGGCGTCTTGCTCTACTGGGGCTGTCACGCCCTGGACGCGACGTTCCACTGGTCACTCGTGCCCCCGCCGGAGAAGGTCGCGGCCGCCCCGTCTTGGCGGCCGCCACTGTTGCTGCCGTTTCTCAGCGGCGATCTTAGCTGGTGGGGACGAGTCTGGCTGGCGGCGCTGGAGAAACTGCCGGTCGCACTACCGTTCGCCCTGGCGACCATTGTCGGCGGCATTGACTGTACCGAAAGTGCGGCAGCCGTCGGCGACGAGTACGATACGCGGATGATCCTGCTGGCCGAAGGGGTGGCCTCGGTGCTGGCGGCGGGCCTCGGCGGCGTCATCCAGACGACGCCGTACATTGGTCAACCGGCGTACAAGGCGATGGGCGGCCGGGCGGCGTATACGCTGGCGACGGCGCTGTTCGTCGGGCTTGCAGGTTACTTCGGCTGGTTTGCCGCGCTGTTCGACTGGCTGCCGCGCGCGGCGATGTTTCCGATCCTCGTGTTCGTCGGCCTGGAGATCACGGCGCAATCGTTCAAGGCGACGCCGGAGCGGCACTATCCCGCCCTCGCCTTGGCGGTGCTGCCGGCGCTGGCGTATCTCATCACCATCCCGCTCGGCATGGCGTTGGGCCAGCATGCGCCGGAGCCGGATGCTGCCCTGATGGTACAGACGCTGCGCTGCCTGGCAAATGGCTTCATCATCACAGGTCTGCTCTGGGCGGCGGCGCTGGCAGCGCTGCTCGACGGCCAAAATCTCCGCGCGGCGGCGTATCTGCTCGTGGCGGCAGTGTGTGCGTTCGTGGGGATCATCCATTCGCCGTTGCCGAGCGGCGCGATCGATCTGCCGTGGAACGTGCTGGCGCAGGTGCCGGCGGAGTTCGCGGACGCCGTGAAGGCGCAGACGCCGTATCACTGGGCGGGAGCATACCTGCTGGCGGCGCTGCTGCTCGTCGCGCTGGGACGCAAGAAGCCGCTCGCGGCTTAGTGGGCCGCCAGGCCGCAAGCGGCAACGATTACCGAGCGAACTCAACCGCGCGCGTCTCGCGCACCACGGTCACCTTGATCTCGCCGGGATAGTGGAGCTGCTGCTCGATTGCCCGGGCGATGTCGTGGCACACGCGCAGTGCTTCACTATCGCTCGTMTTCGACGCATCGGCGATGACGCGCACTTCACGCCCCGCCTGGATCGCGTAAGCATGCTCCACGCCGGGGAAGCCGCAGGCCAAAGCCTCCAGCTCTTCCAGCCGCTTGACGTACTTCTCCAGGGTCTCGCGCCGCGCACCGGGACGGGCCGCGCTGATGGCATCCGCGGCGGCCACCAGCACGGTGTAGACGTGATCGATCGTCACGTCGTCGTGATGACCGATGATGGCGTGCAGCACTTCCTTGCTCGTCTCGCCGTAGCGCTTCGCCAGTTCGGCGCCGATCTTCGGATGGCCACCTTCCATCTCGTGATCGGCCGCCTTGCCAATGTCGTGAAGCAAACCGCAGCGTCGAGCCAGTCGGCCGTCGAGTTTCAGCTCGTCGGCCATCATGCCACACAGATAGGCCACTTCCAGGCTATGGTTCAGCACGTTCTGACTGTAACTCGTGCGGAATTTCAGGCGGCCGAGGAGCTGCACGAGCTTCTCGTGCAGCGCGCCGATGTTCGCCTCCTGAACCGCCTGCTGGCCAATCTCCAGGATGTGCTTCTCCATCTCTGCCTGCGTCTCGGCCACCACTTCCTCGATGCGCGAGGGATGAATACGTCCATCCTGGATCAACTGGGTCAGCGCCAGGCGAGCAGTCTCGCGGCGGATGTTGTCAAAGGCGCTGACGATGACGACGCCGGGTGTGTCATCCACGATGACGTCCACGCCGGTGGCCTTCTCGAAAGTACGGATGTTCCGGCCCTCACGGCCGATGATCCGTCCCTTCATATCGTCACTGGGGATGTCCACGGTGCTGACCGTGGTGTCGGCGGTGTGTTCGGCGGCGTAGCGCTGGATGGCGGTGCCGACGATGCGTCGTGCCTTCTCCTCGCAGGTGGCGCGCAGCATCTCCTCGTGCTTCTGGATGCGGCTCGCTACCCGGTCGGACAGTTCCTTCTCCAGCCTTTCCAGGAGAATGGCCTCGGCCTGTTCGCGAGTCAGGTTGCTGACCTGGTGTAGCAGCTGCGTCTGCTCGCCGATTAACGTTTCCAGTTCCTCGTGGCGTTTCTCGAGTTCGTGTCGGCGTTCAGCCAGCTTCCGCTGGCTGTGTTCCAGGTTCCGCTCCTTCTTTAGCAGAATGTCCTCGCGTTTACCGAGGCGGACCTGCTCCTCACGGGCCTCGCTGCGTGACTGTTCGATGCGGCGTTGCTCATCCTGGAACTCGCTGCGTTTCTGCTCGATTTCGCATTCGGCCTCTTCCCGACGCTTGTAGGCTTCTGCCTTGGCATCGACTTCGGCCTTCTTGAGGTAGTTTTCGGCTTCTCTCTTTGCCTGTTCGGTGAGCTTGGCCACCTCGGTCTGAGCGTTGCTGAGTTGAAAACGGTCCAGCAGGCGGGCGGCGCCGAAACCGACCAACAACGCGACCAGGGCGACCAGGCAACTGATGACGAGACACCAGTGCCACTCGATTGTCATGGCCGCTCCTTACCAGCGGCCCGCAAAGCTTCTCGGAAAACACGGGAAGAGCCGGGCGCGCACCTTCCCGGTCCACCATCTAGCGGGTTGGTGCGTTGGCAGGTGCTCAGAAGAGACCCGTATGTGCCGTCAGGCAACGCCAACTGAGAGAACAAGGGGCCGAGTCCGGAGCGTCAGCGATGGGTTGGTATTTCCGTCGCTGACGCTTCAGGCTCTGACGTCCCCTACCATCGCGGCGAACCAGGCCGGGTAATGACCTGGGCTAAGGGCAAAAAAGGCCCCCACTCAGGCCTGCGCCGGACGCCCGCACTTCGCCACCGCTCCAGGGGTTGGCGCACGCGCGCCGGCACCCGTGCAAGCCGTGGCCCCAGTTCGAGACGCTCGGCACGCAGGCAAAGAACGCCGGCTACTCCTCCCACCAGCAGACTCAGCCACAGCAAGCAAAAAAGGATCATGCGTGACTCGTGGGTTGTTCCGTGCGAGGCAATGTTCCAACGGTTGGTGTTCGTCTACCACACGCCCGCTCTTTTGGATCGGGCAGAAGGCTTCTGGCCACACGCCAACGTGTCTTGCCCGAGAAGCGCGGACCTCGTTTGACTGTTTTTAATCCACCTCCAGCCCACAGACCGGAGGGAAATACACCCTCCCGGATGCGTCCTGCCACGAGGCGGGACCACCAGGACGTTTGCCAATCCTTGCTAGCGGTCGCTTGTGCGACCCCGTGAACCATCTCATTATGCGGCAGGTGGCAGGTGCAGGTCAACAAAAAAGGTTACTTCTTTTCCTCTCGCCCCTCCCGGGTGTGGGGGTGTTGAGGGGTATGCTATGAACGGGCGCCGAAATACCAGGCAACGAGACCGGTCAGAATGCACTCGAAGACTAGCGGATTGATCGGTTCCTGCAGCTGCGAGTTGATGAGCAGATGGTAGATTGCCAGGACGCTGAGGCCGAGCATGCCCATCAGGCAAATGGCGGCCTGGATATCCTGGAAAACGGCGGCCTGCCGCCACTTGCCCAGCAGGTGGGCGATCCCCCAGCCGGAGCTAAAGCCCACTGCCACGGCCGCCATCAGATGGGGCAAGTGGCGCAGCTGATCGTCCGGCGGTGTCAGCCGATCGACGAGGCGGGCGAAGTCCCGATCCTGATACCAACGCCAGGCGAGCACGCCCAGGGTGACCAGGATGAACAAGATCCGCAGGGTGCCGCGCGGCAGGTGCAAGGGAGACGGGTGGTCCTCGATGTGCTTGGGGGCAATGGTGCCGCCGTGCGAGGCGAAGAAGACGAGGACCAGGCCAAGCAGGAAGTAGAGGTACAGCGGCATGGGCGCGAGCGGGTCGGTGACCGCCACGAGGATCCAGAACGGTAGCATGATGAGCAGCACCAGCGACGCGCGCACGGAGCCGGCGGGCAAGTTGAGCGGTTGGCGGTGGTACAGCAGGGGCTCGTCGGTTTCTTGGATCTGCGTCATGGTCCGGTCCCACTAGAATGGCTTGTCAGCCCGCAGGCTTGCAAGGGCCACCCTTGCTGGCGTTGCGAACTGGGCAGCAGGTACAACCCCGGCGGAGCGATTGCCGCCAGGTCTGATATTCGCGCAGCACCTTCGCCCGGCTGCAACGCTCGCGGGAGACGACACGGGCGCGAAAGGTGTACTCACTCTTCACTTCGTACCGTGGCGGCGGATATTGGAAATCCCACGCCGGATTGGTCGTCTGACGCTCCGGGTTGACACCGCCGCCACACGTCATCAACCCATGTCGCCACCTGGGAGTTCCTTCATCTTTTCTTCGCCGATGTGGACCTGCTTGTATCCGCCCTCGCTCATGAAGTAGAGGATCAGCAGCAAGTACAGGATGGCCATCGTCGCCGGGACCGCGGCTGTCCATTTCAGGGCCATCCGCCCGCCAAAGAGGGTTGCCGCGTCGATTGGCGGTTTGTCGGTCGTGGCGAATTCCCTGGCTGCTTCCCACCACGCCGCCACGCTGGGCTGGGATAGTGCTTGTGTCAGTTCCTTCGCCGTCTCCTTCTGATCGACCTCCGACTCGTTCTCCTTGGTCCCCAGTTCGAGGACGGCGACCTTCGAGCCGTCCAGCCCCTTGACGTGGAACACACCCAGAAAGGTGTTCTCCTCCGGGACGACATACCGATTGTAGGTGGCCGGGGCCTCTTGCTTGAGCTGGCCCGAGGCGTATACGTCCTGCTGGAAGCCGATGGCCGGACTGCCGAGCAGGCCAGCCGAGAGCATGCCGACGCCGCCCATGGCACCGATCACCAGGGCGCCGCCCTTCGGGAAGCGCTCGGAAGCAACTGCCAACATCGTCGGCCAGAAGAATGTCTTGCCGCAACCGTACACGGTGGCGGCCAGCACGCAGATGATCACCGTTTCCGAGTTGCCCAGCAGTGTCAGGCCTATCGCAGCCAGGACAGCGCTTACGAGGAGCAGCCCCAGCGGCGAGATGCGATGAACGATTGGACCGGCGAAGAATCGAAGCGCGAACATCAGCATCGAGGTGTAAGCCAACAGCAACACCCCGCTCGCCTTACTTTTCATAATGGTGCCGGTGATCTTGCTGATCCAGCTGTCGGTGCCCAGCTCGACGTAGCCAACCATGGCGTGAATGACCAGCAGCAGCAACAGCAACGGCGCGGCGAATTGCGTCAACATGGTCCAGAAGTCAATCCCCGCCTCGCCCGCCTCCGACCGCGGCATCCGCTGCCCGAGCAGCATGATGCCATAAACAGCCACCGGGATGAGGAAGAGCGACATCTGCACCATCCAGTGAACCTTGCCGAGCGGCATCCAGGTGCCAAGGGTACCCTTGTTCATGAAATAGGAGAGCAGGCTGCCGGAGGCCAATCCGGCTGGCCAGCCGGCGTGCAGGATGTTCAGATAGTGAGTCTTCTGGCGGGGGAAGAGCGTCGCCGTCATCGGGTTGACCACGGTCTCGCAAATGCCATTGCCGATCGAGAACAGCACCATGGCAACTACCAGGGTCCAGTAGGTCACGTCCTTGCCGAAGGCGTGGAAAATCTCGCCGGTGGCCAGCTGCAGGATCGCCGAGAGGACGTGCATAAGAAAGGCAACGCCCATAAGCCGGCCGTAGCCGATCTTGTCGGCAACAAGCGAGCCAAGGAGGATGATGATGCCGAAGCCCCAGAGGCCGCCACCCGTGATGCCTCCCAGCTCGGACATCGTGAAGCCGTAGGCGCCGGCCCAATCGCTGAGGATGCCCGAACGGACCGAGAAACCCACGCCCGATGCAAAGATGGCAAAGAAGCCCGCCCAAAGGAGACGCTTGGCGTTTGGTGACGTGCCGTTGTCCATGGATAGTACACTCTACGAGGATTGGAGGTTAGAACGAGCCGTCAGAGCGGTAAGAGTAAGCGAAGACGAAGGATGTGTCAACTGCCGGGACGTGGCGCCTTCGCTACAATACCGGGAAGGGAATCCGCGCGCGGCGGTCCTCTTTCTTCTTCCTTGGCAAGGGATGCGATGGCTCTCACCCGAACCTTCACTTTTCTCGGCACCGGCACTTCCGTCGGCGTTCCCATGCTCGGATGCGACTGCGACGTGTGCCGCTCAACCCATCCGCGCAACCAGCGCCTGCGCTGTGCCGCCCTCATTCGTGCGCCCGAGGGGAACCTCCTCATTGACACGCCGCCGGACTTGCGGACGCAGCTCCTCCGCGAACGGGCCGGCATGGTGCATGCCATCGTCTTCACGCACTACCACGTCGATCACCTGTTCGGTCTTGACGACGTGCGGCCGTTCGTCCGCCTGCTGGGGCGACCCCTGCCGATCTACTGCAGCGACGAGGTTGAAGAGAAGATCCGCGGCGTCTTCGACTACGCCTTCGGACCGGAGGCCGACCGGCTGCCGTTTGGCTTCTTGCCGAAGATGGTCATCAACCGTATCACCCGCGAGCCGTTCACGGTCCTCGGCCAACGTGTCGTGCCGATCCCGCTGCAGCACGCCCATTTCAATGTGTTCGGGTACCGCATCGACGACTTTGCCTATTGCACCGACGTCAATCGCATTCCCGACGAGAGTTGGCCGTTGCTGAAGGGATTGCGTGTCCTCGTCCTGGACGCCCTGCGGCCGCGGCCACACCCCGCCCACTTCGGCCTGGACGAGGCGCTCGCCGTCATCGACCGGGTCAATCCTCAGAAGGCGTACCTGACCCACATGAGCCACGAACTGGAGCACGAGGCCACGAACCGCCTCCTCCCGCCCGGGGTCGAACTCGCCTACGATGGGTTGAAGCTGGATTTTTGAGTCATTTGTAGGGACAAGCAGCCCTGCCTATCCCTACGGACGCACCGCGTCATCTTGCCTGTGTGTGAGAAGAGGAAGTCTCATGGTCACCGTGCCCCAGGATCTCCAGCAACGCTTGCACCAGTACGACCAGAAACACATTCTGACCTGGTGGGACCGGCTCAGCGACGCCAAGCGCCAGGAACTGCTCGACCAACTCGAGCGGCTCGACCTGGAGCAACTCCGCCGACTGCACGCTCGGCACCGCGAAGGTTTTCACCTGCCAGAACGCGACCGCATTCAACCGATTCCCGTGATCCGGCGCGGCGCCGACACCGGAGCGGCACGCCTGCTCGGCGAGGAAGCATTGCGCCGCGGCGAGGTGGCCGTCCTGGTGGTCGCCGGCGGGCAGGGGAGCCGACTCGGCTTCGTGCTGCCGAAGGGGATGTTTCCCATCGGTCCCATCAGCGACAAGACACTCTTCCAGATCCACGCCGAAAAAGTGCTGGCGCTGAGTCGGCGCTACGGCCAGCCCATCCCGTTCCTCGTCATGACCAGCCCGGCGACCCACGCTCCCAGCGAGGCGTTCTTCCGCGAGCACGACTGGTTTGGCCTGCCCGCCGAGGACCTGTGGTTCTTTCAGCAAGGGACCATGCCGGCCGTGGACCTGGCGACCGGCCGGCTGCTGCTCGACGAACCCGGCCGCCTGTTCACCAGTCCCGATGGCCACGGCGGGACCCTGGCTGCGCTGATGAAGAGCGGCCTGCTGGCCAGGTTGCGGCAGCGCGGCATCCGTCATCTGTTCTATTTCCAGGTGGACAATCCGCTGGTAAAGGTGGCTGATCCGGTCTTCCTGGGCCAGCATCTCGAAGCCCGCTCGGAGGCGTCGTCCAAGATCGTCGCCAAGGACGGGCCAGGCGACAAGCTCGGCAACATGGTGCTGATCGACGGCCGTTGCAGCGTCATCGAGTACAGCGACCTGCCCGCGGATCTGGCCAACGAGACCAACGAACAGGGCTGCCTGCGCATCTGGGCCGGCAGTCCCGCCATCCACCTCTTCGAAGTTGGTTTTCTGGAACGCATGGCCGCCGACGAGCGTTGGCTACCCTTTCACCTGGCTCGCAAGAAGGTGCCGTACCTCGATGAGCGGGGGCAGCGCGTGGAGCCGGCCGCGGAGAACGCGCTGAAGTTCGAGAAGTTCATCTTCGATGTGCTTCCCCAGGCCGAGCGCTGGGCGGTGGTGGAGACGACCCGATCCGAGGAGTTCTGTCCACTCAAGAACGAGAGCGGCCCCGACTCGCCCCCCGTCGTGCAGCAGGCGCTTGGGCGGCTCGCCGCCGACTGGATCGAGGCGGCCGGCGGCAAGGTGCCGCGCGACGAGCGGGACAATCCGCTCGTGCCGTTGGAGATCAGTCCTCTCTTTGCGCTGGATGCCGAGGAGTTTGCCGCCAAGGTGGGCAAGCCGGTCCGGATTGACGGGCCGGGGTACTTTGAGTAAGGGAAGGACGGAAGTCATCCGACGAGCCGCTTGCGGCTTGGCGTCAAGGAGAGAATCATGCTGCATGCGTCGATCATGGCGGGCGGTGGCGGCACGCGCTTCTGGCCGCGCAGCCGACAAAAGCGCCCGAAACAGTTCCTGGCCCTCGGCGGCGACCGTACCCTGCTCCAGCAGGCCGGCGACCGCATCGAGGCGCAGGTCCCCCCCGAGTACACCTGGGTCATCACCGCCGCCGCCTACGTCGCGGAGACGCGCACGCAGCTGCCGCAGCTCTCGGCCGATCACGTCATCGGCGAACCGTGCGGCCGCGATACCGCCGCCTGCATCGGTCTTGGCGCCGCACTGATCGCTCGTAGCGATCCGGACGCCACGATGCTCGTCATGCCGGCCGATCACGTTATCGAGCCGGTCCAGGAGTTTCGCCGGGCCGTTCACGTCGCCGAGCAAATGGCCGAGGAACATCCCGACGCCCTCATCACTTTCGGCATCCAGCCCAACTTTCCGTCCACCGGCTATGGCTACATCCACCGTGGCGCCGAGTTGACCACGCGCCAGGGGGTGCCGGTGTACCGGGTACAGGGCTTTCGCGAGAAACCGGACCAGGACCTCGCCGAGCGCTACATTGTCTCCGGCGAGTATTTCTGGAACAGCGGCATCTTCGTCTGGAAAGCGGCCACCATCCTGAAGGCGCTGCGGCAACGGCAGCCGAAGCTGTTTGGGGCGGTACAACGCATCGCCGAGGCCTGGCCGACGCGCGACCGCGACACAGTGCTCCACCGCGAATACGAGGCGCTGGAGCGCATCAGCATTGACTACGCCGTCATGGAACAAGCAACAGAGGTGCTGGCCGTGCAGGCGCCGTACCGCTGGGACGACGTCGGCAGCTGGTTGGCGCTGGAGAGGATGCATCCGCAGGACGAAGCCGGCAACACGGTCCTGGCGATGCACTGCGGCCTGCACACACACGAGTGCGTCATCGTCTCCGATCCCGGTCACCTGATTGCGACGGTCGGCGTGGACAACTTGCTCATCATCCAGGACGGCGATGCCACCCTGGTCGCGGATCGCCGCGAAGAAGGGGCGATCAAGAAGCTGGTCGAGTTGCTCAAGGAAAAGGGACACCGCAAGTATCTGTGAAGCGTGATGTAGCCATGACGCGGCCCGTCCGTGCAACCTCAGCCGCGCATTTCCGCCAGCGCAAGATAGACCCGACCCAGGTGGTGCCAGGCGTTCTCCTCCGGCAGCTGTTCCGCTGCCTGGCGCAGGCACTTCCGGGCGTCGTCGGCCTTGCCCAGAAACAGCGCCGCCACACCGCGGTTGAACAGCACGGGTGTACTTGTCGTTTGCTTCGCCCAGAGCGCCGCCGCCTCATCGGCCTTGCCGCGGTGCCACGCCAGCGCCGCCTCCTCATTGGCCCAGGCCCCGATCCACTCTGCCGGCACCTTCTTCCGATCGCGCTGCAGCAGTTCTGCCGCCCGATCGTACTGCCGCGCCAGACGCAACACACCGGCGACGAGCAAGGTTTGCGAATGCCGCTGCGTGTGCAGCATCTGCTCGGCCCAGTCCAGGAGCAACGGCACCGAGGGCGCCGGTGCCGCCGGTTTGTGAATCGCCGTGAGGTCGGGGGCGTGCAGCAGCGGCTGAAGATGGCGGACCAGTTGCGGAAAGTTGCCCACGCAGAACGGCAACGCCGCTACCGGCTCGTGGCCGGCGACCATTGCCGGCCAGTCGGTGGGCGCCTTCAAACAGCGCGTGTCGAGCTTCGGCTGGAAGTGGTGCAAAACGGTCAGCGCCTCGTCCCAGGCGAGACGGGGATCGACGGGTTGCACCGGGACCGCCTCGTGCGGTACCACGTCGGCGGTGTCTGCATAACCCAGGCCGCTGGCGTACGCTTCCACCCGATGCTGAAGGTAGCGTGCGAGCAGTTCGGGCAGCGCTTGCTGAACGGGCGTATCTGAAGGTTCCGGTGTCCGATTCATGGCCTCGCTCCTGGAGGTAGGCGTACTATTCCATCAGGTCTGGTCACCGGAAGAACGCCAACAGCGGTGGAACTTGCGCCGAGGCCCACCACTCCGCGACGCAAGCCCGGTGAAGTCATTTCTTCTCTTTGACCGGCGGCAACGTCTGGAAGTCCTTCAAACGCTCGCCCGTCAACCGAGCGCTTGGCCGCAGGCTGCCCATGACCAGGGCCGCGTTCGCCCGCAGCGTCCCATCCGTTTCCTTGCTCGCCAGCAGGGCCTCCAGCGACTTGACATCGTTCGCCGCCAGAACCGACCCATGCTGCTGAATGTGACGCACCAGTTCCGCAGCGGCGGCATTGCGGACCGTCGCGTCACGCTTGGCGTCCACGATCACCGCGGCCAGCTCGCTTTGCGCCTTCGCACCGGGCAACCGGCCGGCGACCTCGATGGCCGCTCGCTGGCCCTCGGGACTCAGGCGGCCGTCGTGCAGAGCGCTCAGCACTGTCTCGCCCGCCGGTTGTACGTCGTAGCCCGGCACCTCGCCGCGAGCCAGCCGTGCCAGCCAGCCCACTGACCGCTCGGCGTAGTCCTTGAGCTGCGCTTCGCCCAACGACCGCCCCATCGCCTCGGTGACGAGCACTGGAAGGATGCGCTTCATGGCGTCCACGTCAAGAACCAGCGCGGGCGGGGCCAGCGACACGTTGCGATAGTGTTCCGTCAGCCGGCGCAGATGGTCTTCGCGCTCGGCGGGCACCAGCACGACCACCGGCAGCAGGCCCGTGTTCACGTCGGACCGGAGATTGCCCAGCAGCGACGCGAGGCCGGGATCGGGCAGGTCGGCGTCCACGAGCACCAAGTCGATGTCGGCGGCCTCGTTCAGCCGGCGCAGCACGTCGCGGCCGCTATTGACAACGACGGGCTCAAAGCCGACCTTCTCCAGCGCCTTGCTCGCCTCGACGGCCAACGCCTGCTGCCTCAGTCCCAGCACGACCTTCGGTTTCCCCTTCGCCAACGGTTCCGCCGCCACCGCTCGCCGCAGCACTTCGACGACCCTGGCCGAGGCTGGCGCCGACGGCCGCACGGTGCGGCCAGACGCCGCGCCAGCAGGCGCATACGCCACACGGAGCAGCGTCACGGCGGCAGCAAAATGAATACGGCGATCCGGATAGTAGAGAGCACGCAGCAAGGCCGATTCGCCGTGGCTGGTCGGCCGGGTGGCGCGCGTCTCGGCCAGGTCGCCAAGGGCGCGGACACTGCCGAGGATGACCGGCAGGTTCTGATCGGTAAGGGCGCGGTCGAGCATGTTCGTGACGAGATCGGGATTGACCCGGGCAAGCACGTCATGGACCTCCGGCGCCGCCTTGGCCAATGGCTGATCCAGACCCGCTCGCTCGACGCCCTTCTCCAGCGCCAGGCTCAGGAAAACCACCTGCGCCGGCTCGTAGCTTGGGTCAATGGCCAGCGCCTGCCGGGCGAAGCGCAACCCATAGTATTCCTCCGCCTTGCTCGTCGTCACCGTGGCAGCTCCCGGCCAGCCGGCTACCAGCCGCTTAGCGGTCGCATCCCAGCGCCAGATGGTAACGGCACCCGGATCGAGGAACTTGACCTGATGCTGGTAGTAGCGCTCGGCCTCGCGCGTCAGGGCCAGCTTGGCGGGCGGCAGCCGTGACGGTGACACGTCGAGCAGATCGCCCACCGCCTGCGCCGCCTTTTGACGCACACGCGGATCGGCGGCGGCGGTCAACGGCCACCAGTACGGCGCCGGATCGGTTTCCGCCCGTCGCCGCAGGAGGGGCAGGTCTGAACGGCGTTCCACAACCGTCTGTTTCTTCAAGGGATCGTACACCTGCCGTTCCTCGACGCGGTCGTGGACGGCGTCGATCAGGTCGAGTTGGAGCGCTGGCTCGCCGCCGTCGAGCGCGGCGTTGATGGCAGGCACCGCGTCCGATCCCAGATGCCTCAGGGCAAAGAGAATGTTGCCTCGTTCCTCGCCGGAAGTCCCTTCCAGCGCCGCCACGAGGTACGCCACGGCGTTCGCCCCGGAACGATAGAGTTGCTTGACAGCGTACTCTCGTTCTTCCGGCGTGGCATTGAGGTTCTTGATGAAACGGCCGATGCGCTCTGGATCAGTGAGTAGTTTCTTCTGTGCGGCGGTGACCAGGGTGATCAGCTGCTCGACGTCCTTACGGGCCTGGGCGGTGTCCTTGGGGTCGTCGCCCCACTTCTCGAAATTGCGCAGGCGGAGGAACCCCGACAGGCCCTCCTTGTCAAGGATCTCGAGCAGGTCCGGGTCCGCCGGCTTCTGGTCGAGGAGACCGTGCAGCTGCCGGGCAGCCAGGTCGAATCGGCCGACCTCGATCTCGAACTGCATCGCCCGCCAAAACTCCTGGGGCGTTTCCGGCTTCTTGAAGAACTGGCGATAATCCTCATCCGCCTGGGCAGCGGTCTTTTTCTTCGGGGCCTCCTTCTCCTTGTCCTCCTTGTCGGCCGCCTCCTTTTTCGGTGGCTTCTCCTTCTCATCTTGCGCCGGTAGCGGCGCCAGCAGGGCGAACAAACAAAGTACGCTCAGGGTGATGTGCAGAGCGGAGCGGAACACGAGATGCCTCCTCGAGGTGCAAAGCGGTACCCCACGGCTGCCGCTGGCGACTTGGCAGAGTTGACGCCAGGCCGCAAGAGGCAGATTTCGCAGGGGATCGCCTCACGATCCGATGTCGATTTCGGGTCGAACCAAATCTTCATACGTTTCACGCCGGCGAATGAGCCGATGGCTGGTACGGTCCACCAGCACCTCGGCGGCGCGCAGCCGGCTGTTGTAGTTGCTGCTCATGGCCATGCCATAGGCGCCCGCGCTGAAGGTCACCAGCAGGTCGCCGCGCTGTACCGGCGGCAGACGGCGTTCCTTGGCCAGAAAGTCGCCCGACTCGCACACCGGACCGACCACGTCGCTCTTCATGGTGCCGGGGATGTCCGCCTCATAATCCTCCGGCGGCGCCGGCAGACCCGGTGCCGGAGAGACGGGCCAGATGCGATGGAACGAGTCGTAGAGCGTCGGCCGGATCAGATCGTTCATGGCGGCGTCCTGAATGACGAAGTGCTTGCCGCCCGAATCCTTGGTGTAGATGACCCGGCTGACGAGGATGCCGGCGTTGCCGACGATGAAACGCCCCGGCTCCAGGATGAGGTGGCAACCAACCGCCTTAACGGCCGGTCCGATGACCGCGGCAAAGGCGTCGGCCGGCGGCGCCTCCTGCTTGCGATAGTGGATGCCGAAGCCGCCGCCCATGTTCAGGTACGCGATCGGATGGCCCTGCTTGCGCAGCCGGTCGATCAGCACCAGCCCCTTGTCCACGCCCTGCTGATACGGCGTCGGCGACAGGATGGGCGAGCCGAGGTGCATGTGCAGGCCGCGCACGCGCAGATGCGGATGGCCAACGACCGTCCGGCCCACTTCCAGGATGGTGTCGATGTCGAGGCCGAACTTGACGCCCTTGACGCTGGTATCGGTTTTGGCGTGCGTCTTGGGCGGCAGGTCTGGATTGACGCGCAGTGCCACGTCGGCCGTGCGGTTCATGCTCCGGGCGACCTCGCCGATCGCATGCAGTTCGCCGGCGCTCTCGACATTGAACAGGAAAACGCCGCTCTCCAGGCCGTAGCGGATCTCCGCGTCGGTCTTGCCAGCGCCGGCGAAGACGATCTTGTCGCCGGTGCCGCCGGCTGCGAGCGCGCGGTACAACTCGCCGCCGCTAGTCACGTCGAAGCCGGAACCGTGCTCGGCCATTAGCCGGCAGATGCCGAGGTTGGCGTTCGTCTTGATGCTATAGCAGAGGAGCGGCTGCACCTCCGCGAAGGCCCGTTGCAACTCGGAGAGATGGCGCACCAGCGTTTTCGTGCTGTAGACGAACAGCGGCGTGCCGTACTGCTCGGCCAGTGCGGCGACGGGGACATCTTCACAACACAAACTGCGGTCGCGATAAGCAAAATGATCCATGGGTAACGTCTAGAATGGTTTGCAGAGCAAGGCTCCGCGGGGAATTCTCAGGCCAGGCGCTGCCGCCACTGCTCGACTTGTCGTCCGACTTCCGCCGGCGCGGTAGACCCCGCGCTCCGGAAAGCGGCGAGTGCGTTGGCCACTCCCAATACTTTGTATACCCCCGAACCAAGGCCGGGGCGCACCGATTCGTACACCGCAAGCGGCAAGTCGGCCAGGCGGCAACGGCGTTCCTCACACAGGCGCACCAACCTGCCCACCGCTTCATGCGCGGCCCGCATCGGCACGCCCTGCACAATCAGGAATTCCATCAACGTCGTCGCATCCAGGAAACCGTCCTCCAGCCGGGCGGCGATGACGTCCTTGCGGAAACGAGCGCCCCGCACCACTGCCGCGGCCAGGTCCAGCGACGCGGCGACGATGTCGTGGGCCTCGAACAACGCCAGCTTGTCGTCTTGCAAGTCTCGATTATACGCGAGCGGCAGTCCCTTCACCAGCACCAGCAAATGCTGCAAATCAGCGATCACCCGTGCCGTCTTGCCGCGAATCAGCTCTAGCACGTCCGGGTTTTTCTTGTGCGGCATGATGCTGGAGCCGGTGCAGTAAGCATCCGGCAGGTCGAGAAAGCCGAATTCGGTCGTGGACCAAAGCACCCACTCCTCGGCCCAGCCGCCCAGGTGCAGGGCGACCGTAGTCAGGTCGAAAACGAACTCGAGGATGAAATCGCGGTCACTGGATACATCGAGGCTATTGGCGGCCACGCGGTCGAAGCCCAACTGTCGGCAGACACTCTCGCGGTCAATCGGTAGCGAGGTGCCGGCCAGGGCGGCTGCGCCGAGCGGCAGGACATTGACGCGCTTCCGGCAATCCGCCAGGCGCTCGCGGTCGCGCTGGTACTTCTCAACGTAGGCGAGGAAGTAGTGGGCCGCCAGCACCGGCTGAGCGCGTTGCAGGTGGGTGTAACCGGGCAGGACGAGGTCCCGATCGCGCTCGGCCGATTCGACGAGGGCGGCTTGCAGGTCTTTCAATTGGCCATCGAGCGCGTCGAGGGCCCCGCGCACCCACAGCTTGACGTCGGTGACGACCTGATCGTTACGGCTGCGACCGGTGTGCAATTTGCGGCCAACGTCACCGAGCCGCGCGATCAGGGCGCTTTCGATGTGGGTATGAATGTCCTCCAACTCTATCGAGAACGGCATCTCACCGCGCTCGATCTCGACCGCAATGTCCTCGAGGGCGCCGACGATCTGTTCGGCTTCCTGGGCGGTGAGGAGACCGACCTCGGCCAGCATGCGCGCGTGCGCCTGGCCGGCGATGATGTCCTGGCGATAGAGGCGGCGATCGAAGCTGATCGATTCGGTAAATGCCTCGACGCGGTCATCGGTCTCGCCGGTAAAGCGACCGCCCCAGGTTTTCTGACTCACGATGTCCTCATTCGTGCCGTGTAGCCGCGCCGCGCAGTGGCGCGGCTGCACGCTAAAGTCCCAGTTCCTTCAACTGCCGTGCGTCCACCGGCCCCGGCGCTCCAGTCATCAGGTCTCGCGCCTTCTGGTTCTTGGGGAAGGCAATGACGTCGCGGATGTTGTTCGTGCTGGTCAGCATCATCGCCAGACGGTCGAGGCCCAGCGCGATGCCGCCGTGCGGCGGGGCACCGAACTTGAGCGCGTCGAGCAGGAAACCAAAACGCGGCCGGGCCTGCTCCGGACTCATGCCGAGCAGCGAAAACACGCGCGATTGCACCTCCGGACTATGAATACGGATGCTGCCGCCGCCGCATTCGTCGCCGTTAATGACGAGGTCGTACGCCTTGGCCCGCACCTTCGCCGTCGCGCTCTCCAGCTGATCGAGATCCTCGTCGACCGGGGCCGTAAACGGATGGTGATTCGATGCCCAGCGGTTCTCGTCCTTGTCCCAGGTGAACAGTGGAAAATCGATCACCCAGGCGATCTTGAATTCCTTTTTTGCCGGGTCGTACAGCTTCAGAGTGAGAGCCAGGTGCGTGCGCAGGTTGCCCAGCGCCTGGCAAACCGTGTCCACCGTGTCGGCGACGAACAGCAGCAGGTCCCCCGCCTCGGCATTTAGCCGCTGCCGCAATCCTTGCTGCACCGGCGCAGGCAGGAACTTCTCGATCGGCGACGTGAACTTGTCGGCCTCGACCTTGATCCACGCCAGGCCGCGAGCGCCGTAACGCTTGACGTATTCGCCGAGGTCGTCCAGGCCCTTGCGCGAGAACTTCTCCGCCGCAGCCTTGGCGTTGATGCAGCGAACCACGCCGCCGCGCTCCAGGTTGTCGCGGAACACCTTGAACTCGCTCTGTCCCGCCAGGTCGCCGACCTCGACAATCTCCAGGCCGTAACGCAGGTCCGGTTTGTCGCTGCCGTAGCGGAGCATCGCGTCGGCATATTTCAGCCGCGGCAATGGCAGTGACACCGTGGCGCCAATGCACTTCGCGAAGAGGTCGACGGTCAGTCCCTCGATGACGTCGAAGATGTCGTCCATCTGCACGAAGGACATTTCCAGATCGAGCTGGGTGAATTCCGGTTGCCGATTGGCACGAAGGTCCTCGTCGCGCAGGCAATGAGCGATCTGGAAGTACTTGTCGTAGCCCGCCACCATGAGCAGCTGCTTGTACAGCTGCGGCGACTGGGGCAATGCATACCAGCTGCCCGGAAAGACGCGACTGGGGACCAGGTAGTCGCGGGCGCCTTCCGGGGTACTGCGGCCAAGCAGCGGCGTCTCGATCTCGAGGAAGCCGCGGGTGTCGAGGTAGTCGCGGATCACCTTGTTGAGACGGTGGCGCAGCATGAGTGTCTGCTGCAGCGCCGGGCGGCGCAGATCGAGGAAGCGGTATTGCAGGCGCAGATCCTCGTTGGCCAACTCCTGCCCGGGGAACTCGGTCACCTCGAAGGGTGGTGTCGGACAACGGTTGAGGACTTGCAGGGTGCGGGCGTGGACCTCGATCTCGCCCGTCGCCAATTTCGCGTTCTCCTTGCCGGACAGGCGCTGCCCCACCGTTCCCTCCACGGCAATGACCCACTCGCTGCGCATCTCCTGGGCGGTGGCGAACAATTCCTTACCGGCATCGGGCTCGAACACGACCTGGGTGACGCCGTAGCGATCGCGCAAATCGACGAAGACCATGCCGCCCTGGTCACGGTATGTGTTCACCCACCCGTTAAGAACGACCGTTTTGCCGGCGTCGGCGGCGCGCAACTCGCCGCAGGTGTGGGTGCGCCGCAGAAAATGCCCCATGAGGATGTCCCTTGCTCGTGCCCGTCCATACCTGTCGCGGCCCGGGTCCACGGACCGCGGCCGATGTGGTGGATTATAGCGAACGAAGCAACTTGCACAGGGCGCTTTTCCCCTTGCTTTTACACGGTGGCGCCACGACATTACCAGCATCGCCAGGAGTTCTCCGGTAGTACACACACGAGGGAGGAGACGCATGAAGAAGTTTCTGGCACTGGCCGCTCTGGTCCTGCTGACCAGCGCGGGGCGGGCTGCGGATGAGGAAAAGGCGGGACCAGCGGACAACATGCCGCCGCCGGGCTTCACGGCCCTGTTCAACGGCAAGGACTTGTCTGCCTGGCAGGCCGTCATCCCGATCAACAAACGGCAGAAGATGACAGCGGACGAGTTGGCCGCCGCCCAGAAGATCGCCGACGAGAAGGTGCTGCCGCACTGGAAGGTCGAGCACGGCATCCTCATCAACGACGGCCTGGGCGACAATCTGGCGACGGCCAAGGACTACGGCAATTTCGAGCTATACGTCGACTGGAAGATCGAGGCCAAGGGGGACAGCGGCATCTACCTGCGCGGCAACCCGCAGGTGCAAATCTGGGACTCGGATTCCCTTGATCCCAAGCGATACCCGAAGGATCTCGGTAAGGGCTCCGGCTCACTCTGGAACAATCAGAAGAACAACGTGCCGCTGGTCAAGGCCGACAAGACGCCCGGCGAATGGAATACATTCCACATCAAGATGGTCGGCGACAAGGTGGTGGTGGAATTGAATGACAAGCTCGTCGTGGACAACGTGGCCCTGGAGAATTACTGGGAACGCGGCAAGCCTCTGCCTGCGGCGGGACCGATCGAGCTGCAGCGTCACCAGAAACAGGACGGCAAACCGGGCGTACTGTGGTTCAAGAACATCTACATCAAGGAACTGCCCGCGGAGAAAGACAGGTAGGCGGAGCGGCAAGGGGAGCAACAGTGTGACAGAGCCACTCGTCTACCTGAACGGGGCCATGGTGCCGGCGTCGCAGGCGCACCTGGCGATCTATGACGCCGGCGTCGTCCTCGGGGCCACGGTCACCGAGCAAACGCGTACTTTTCGGCATCGTCTGTTCCGGCTGGACGACCACCTTGACCGCCTCTTCCGTTCGCTCCGCTACGTGCGCTTCAAGGTTGGGTTAACGAAGGAAGAACTGGCGGCGCTGTCGCAAGAACTGGTAGCGCACAACGCCCAGCTACTGGGACCGGACGACGATCTGGGCCTCATCCACTTCGTCACAGCCGGCGAATACGCGAGCTATGCCGGCCGGGCTGGCTTGCCTGCTCACACCCCGCCGACGATTTGCCTACACACTTTTCCGCTCCCCTTCGAGCGCTGGGCCGCGCAGCTGCAAGGCGGCCTTCATCTCGTTACGCCGTCGATCCGGCAGGTGCCGGCGCAGTGCTGGGACCCGCAGATGAAGTGCCGCAGTCGCATGCACTATTTCCTCGCAGACAAGGAGGCTCAGCTCGTTGATCCCCAAGCGGCGGCGTTACTGCTGGATCTCGACGGCAACGTCACCGAGACGGCGGCGGCGAACTTCCTGCTGGTCGAGCGCGGCGTCCTCGTGTCGCCGCCGGAGGGCAACATCCTGCCAGGCATTAGCCGAGCCACGGTCCGCACATTGGCTGAAAAGCTGGGCATGCCGTTCGTCGAGAAGACTATCAGGGTGTTCAATGTTCTCAATGCGGACGAGGCATTCGTAACCAGTACCCCGTACTGCCTGTTGCCGGTGACGAAAGTGAACGGTGTTCAACTCGGCGAGGGTCGGCCAGGACCGCTGTTCCGCCGACTGCTGGAAGCGTGGAACCAGGAAGCGGGGTTGGACATTGCCGCACAAATCCTCGACGGAGCGAGGCGACGAACGTCCGTCTAGCCGTGGCACGTTGCGGCTTCACAGGATGCCATCGTGGCGGCGGGAGCATACACTTTTGTGCAGATGACCCTGCCAGCCGACAAAGATGGCGAACGCCCGGCCGAGGGCCGGACCTCCTTCCTGCCGTATCTGTGGATGCTGTACGGCAGCCTGGCCTTCGCCCTGATGGGCACCCTGGCCCACTCCCTCGCCGCCGAGTGCGACTGGCAGGTGATCGCGATCGCCCGCTCCTTCCTGCCGTTGACCCTGGTCGCAGGCCTGGCACTGGCCAGTGGCACCCGCTTCGTCTTCCTCCGGCCGCGCATCCTCTGGCTGCGCAGCCTCGCCGGCAGCATCAGCCTGGTCTGCACGTTCTTCGCCCTGACGCGCCTGCCGGTGGCCGACGTCCTGACCCTGACGAACATGTTTCCGATCTGGGTCGCCGTGCTCTCGTGGCCGCTGCTGCACGAACGACCGTCGGGGCGCGTCTGGGTGTCGGTAGTGTGCGGCGTCGCCGGCGTCGTGCTCATTCAGCAACCGCACTTCGCCGAGGGGAACTTCGCCTCGCTGGTGGCGCTGGTCAGTTCGGTTTCGACGGCTTTCGCCATGCTTGGACTGCATCGGCTGCAAGGGATCGACGTGCGGGCGATCGTCGTCCACTTCTCGGGAGTGGCGCTGTTCTTTTCGCTCACCACCTTTTTCGTCTTCGGCCGCACGGTGCCGCTGCCGGCAGTGCTGCACGGTCACATTCTGCTGGTACTGCTTGGCGTGGGCGTCACAGCAACGCTGGGCCAGCTCTTCCTGACAAAAGCGTTTGCCAGCGGACCACCGGCCAAGGTGGCGGTCGTTGGCCTGACGCAGATCGTCTTTGCCATGGTCCTGGACGCCCTGCTCTTCGAGCGGAGCTTCAGCGGCCCGACGTTGCTCGGGATCGGCCTGGTGGTGGCGCCGACTGCCTGGCTAATGGCAACCACGACGAACACGGTGTAGCCGCGACGCACTGCGGCGCGCGCACTTCGTACGTCGCTGCGTGTCGCGATCACACCGAGGAGGGCAAGCCCCATAGGCGCATCGTCCGATCCGCGCTGCCGGACAGCGCGAACCGCCCATCTGGAGACAGGGCGACGCCGAGCACCTCGGCCGTGTGGGCCGCGAAGCAATGCACGTCGCGCCCCGTGGTCATGTCCCAAAGGCGCACCGTCTGGTCGAGGCTGCCCGACAGTGCCCGCCAGTCGTCCGTGGCCAGGGCCACGCTTGTCACTCCCGCGTTGTGCCCGCGAAACTGGCGGATCTCCTTGGCGGTCTGCACGTCCAGCAGATGGACCAGCTTGTCCATGGAACCAGCGAGGGCCTGCCGGCCGTCGGCGGAGAAAGCGACGCTGGTAACGGGCCGCGGCTCCTTGACGCGGCGCACCCCCCGGCCAGTGAGTCGGGCCAGAACCCCGCCGAGGGAGCCGGCGCCACCCCCCAGTTCACGGCCACTGGCCACGCTCCACAATCGAATCGAACCGTCCAGGCTGCCGGAAAGGGCGTGGCGCCCATCCGGTGAAAACGCAACCGAGAGGACCCAGTGCTTGTGATTCTGGAAGCGGCGAATCTCGCGGCCGGTAGTCGCGTCCCACAGGCGTAGAGTCTGATCGCAGCCGCCGGTGAGAACGCGCTGTCCGTCCGGCGAAAACGCGACGCCACGGATCCGATCGGCGTGGCCGACGAGACGACGAATCTCCCGGCCTGTCTCCAGGTCCCAGATCCGCGCCGTGGCGTCATAGCTGCCGGAAAGGCAGCGCCGGCCGTCTGGTGCAAACACCACGCACATGACCCGATCAGTGTGGCCGATCAGGCTGCGCTCCTCGCGGCGCGCGAGCAGGTTCCAGAGGCGGATACTGCAATCTTGTTCGGGATGTTCTCCGGTTGGCGGTTGGCCGCTGCCGGAAAGTCCATAACGCCCGTCGGGGGAGAATGCCACGCTCAGCACCCACGAGCGATGGCCGGCGAAACTGTGCAATTCCCCGACAGGGTGGCGAACCAGCGAGTCTGTCATGGTATCACCTGCCGCTGAGCCAGGACCGCGGCCCCGGGCGCCAAAGTGGTGACGCGCCCTTATCATTGCCACGTACCGCATGGAAATGCAATCATGAATCAGCCATGATCCCTGGGTACACAAGGTGCCAGGCCTGGCTGTGTGTCCGTGAACGGCGACCCACAGAAGTTCGAGGGTTCGCGCGAAGAGTGGAAGAGAGCGGGGAAAGGTCGATGGCGTGGCGGTGATCTGCTATCATCGCTGCGCAGGCCGAGCGGTATCCTGTTTCTGCCAACAGCAGAACCACAATTCAGGATTATTAAAGATCATGACTCCCTCGCAGGATCGGGCAGTACAGGCGTCGCCGGAACAAAAGCCTGGTCCCACCATGGCTGCAGGTTCCCTACCGCTTGCTCCGCTCAGCGCCGCCGCGGCGGCGACAAGCACACCGCGCGGCCCGCACGGTGTCGACCACTTTCTGACGATCCTGGTTCTTGTGCTGGCTTTCCTGACCGCGTCATTTCTCGCTCGCAACAGTGATTTGTGGTTTCACCTGGCCACGGGCCGACTGCTGGCTCAGGGGCACTTCTCCTTCGGCACGGACCCATTCGCCTACACAACCCAGGGGATTTACTGGTGCAATCACGCCTGGTTGTTCGACCGGCTGTTCTATGCTCTGCGAGGCCGGATCGGCGACGCCGGCCTGGTCGTGCTCAAGGCACTGCTCGTCACCGCACTGGCTGGCCTGCTGCTGAGCGTGCGTCGCCCTGCCGGGGCCGCCTGGGTGCCGGTCGTTTGCACGACCCTGGCGGTGCTGGCCATGAGCCCGCGCCTGCTGCTGCAGCCGGCGTGTGTTTCGTATTTCTTCCTCGGGGTGACCTTCTGGCTGCTGTCTCGAATTAACTGCACTTTCCCAAAAAGCCTAATTCCGAGTGTGGAGATCGCTTG
>JRHI01000608.1_pt1 | contig 37114 bp, 32 predicted proteins | sample 215371 | NCBI WGS metagenome assembly JRHI01 (sample SAMN02929681, study PRJNA255918) | sediment metagenome | biome: cave system; feature: Ice Cave; material: Sediment; isolation source: sediment from deep within a dark volcanic ice cave with no known source of... ... | reverse complement strand
AAATGGCTGCAAGTGCGTGATTCAAGAGAGATAAGTGGCGCGCCCGGGGAGGCTCGAACTCCCGACCCTCTGCTTAGAAGGCAGACGCTCTATCCAGCTGAGCTACGGGCGCGTCGTGTGTAACTGACTCACTGTAATTCGCCTGTCGCATGTTTCGCAAGGGCCACTGGAAACCGACCCGGTACATGTCCACGCTGGACGGCGCGGCGTCAGTTCATTACACTTGCGCGGAATTCGGGACTGATTCCACAAATTATGGGAGGCATTGTGAATTCAAGAATTGCATTTTTATTCGTAGCGCTGGTTTCCGGGGGAGTTTTGATTGCGCAAGGAGCGTTTTCGCAAGCGCCCGTACCGGGCGCGCGGCGCGCTATCAACCTGCCCGACGATAATCGCGAGCTGCCGTTCAGCGGCGCGGTGCTTAGCGGCAATACGCTGTATCTCTCTGGACGCATCGGTCTGGATGCCAAGACTGGGAAGGCTCCGGGTGAAATTGATGAGGAGGCCCGACTTCTGCTCGATCGCGTCAAGGCCACGCTGGTGCAAGGCGGGATGACCATGGACGATTTGGTTTATGTGCAAATTTTCTGCGCGGATTTAGCGCTGTACGATAAATTCAACGCAATTTACCGTGGGTATTTTTCCACCAAAGATTTACCAGCGCGGGCTTTTATCGGCGCAGGTTCGCTTTTGCGTGGCGGCCATTTTGAATTGCAAGCGATTGCAGTTCACCGCTAGACGTGTGAACGGGGAATCAGCCACGCTGAAAAGGGGATCAATCCTGGCGCGCTCCACCGTGTCCATCGGTTTATGTGGTGTACTGCTTTCATTTTTTTTGGCGAATGGCGCCGTAGTCCCCAGCGAGCACGAAATCAGCGCGCGATTTCTGTCTTACGGCGAAGCCAGCGAGACAGTAAAGCTGTACGCGAAATCGATGCCGGCGGACAGCGGCTTTGCGGGTGAAATCGAATGGGACCGCTGGGTCCGCGCACAGGACAAAGAAGTGCGGTCGCGAATTGATCGAGGTATAGAAGACTCCATATGCAATTTTATTTTGTATGGCACTTCGTTCACGAACCTTGCGAGGGTGGAAGATGCTGAAGACGCCTCACACTCAAGCGAAGGAAGTTTGACGAAAGCTGCGAGTGACCGCGTGCGAGCGGTGACGAAAGCGCTTGCGCACGGGCAGAGCAACGAGCGCGTCGAGTTTGCGCGCGAATACTTGAAGCGTAAAGGAATCGCAAGCGACCAGGTGGAACAATACTTGTCGGAAAACCTGGTGCGATTCGCGGCCGAACAGCGCGAATATCACAGCAAGCTGGAACAAGCCAACAAGAGCGGTGACGTAACTGAGACGATGGCGACCCGCGGAACACTGTATGCTCAACGCGGCCTTTCGGTGGACACGTCGCTGCTTCCGAACTACGCGGTCGAAGACACGCTGCGGGTGATGAAGAAAAAAGGTGTACTGAAGGAACTCAGCATCCGGCGAATCGCGGTGATCGGGCCAGGGTTGGATTTCACCGACAAGCGCGACGGATATGATTTTTATCCGCTGCAGACCATTCAGCCGTTTGCGGTGATGGAGGCGGTGGAGCGCTTGGGGCTGGGAAAAACTTCGGAACTGCGCGTGACGACTCTGGATCTGAATGCGGCCGTGAATGCGCATGTAGCGAAGCTCTCGGAAAATGGCAGGCAGGGACGAGCGTACACGCTGCAACTTCCGCGGGACACAAAGGCGACGTGGTCGATGGACGCGGTGAACTACTGGGAACACTTTGGAGAAATTGTCGGGAACCCGGAGAAGCCGCTCAGCGTACCGGGGCAGTTGGCTGAAGTGAAGCTTCGCGCGGTGGCTGTAACGAGCGAACGTGCCGCGCGTGTGACGCCCATCGACCTGAACATCGTGGCGCAAACATTGGACGCAAAAGACGGAGAAGGATTTGATCTGGTGGTGGCCACAAACATTCTGGTGTACTACGACCGTTTTCAACAAGCGCTGGCTATGAGCAATATCGCCAGAATGATGAACACCGGCGGAATTTTTGTGTCGAATACAATCTTACCGGCAGCGCATGATGAGAGGCTGAAATTTCTGGGTGCAAGAAATATTAAATATGAAAAAGAGGGCGCGTATGGCGACGACATCGTGGTATATGCGCGGCAGTGATTTTTTCGGTGGGTGTGTTTCTATGGCGCAGTATCTTCTCCAGATTAGCTGCTCGCTCACAGATTAATTTTTTCTTCATGCTCAGGGAATCAATGAGGTAGCGCCGTTTAACGTTGCGTTGATCCGTTTTTCTTAAGAACAGCCAGTTCGGGAAGATCGGGATCGGCTTTTCCCCAAAGGCTCTGTGCCTTGGCAAACAAATTGTGCGCGGCTGCCGTTTCGCCGGAGTGTTGCGCGACCAGCGCCAGCGCGAAGTAGCCCCCAGCGTAATTGGGATTGTGTTCCATCATATTGTGAGCGGTGAAACTGGCCAGCTCCCAATCGCCGGCTTGTCGGGCGTGCTGCGCAATTGTTTCCAGTTGAAAATTGGCGGCGCTCCAGGCATCCGGTCCGGGCATGGCGCGAATGGATTTCTCCACATCGAGGAGCAGCGCTTCGGCGTCCTGAGTTTGGTTTTCGCGAAGCAAAATTCCTGCGCGCAGCACGGATGGATAGGGAAGGGCGGCGGCAACTCTCGCCGGGATCGATTCACTCTCACGCTCGGCGGTATTTAGTTCGTCTTTGGCCTCGTCGAGGCGGCCGAGGGCGAGCAGCGCGTCTCCGGCCAAGGAGTGGCCTGCCAACCGCGCGATGGCCGCGGAACTTTTCGTGAGTTCGCGCGAAGCGTCAAGGGCTTCCTGAAAACGCCCGCGGTTCAACAGAAATTCCGGCCACGCGCGGCGGTTGTACTCAAGGAATTCGGTGTACGCGGGGGAAGAGAAAGCTTCACGCAGAATAGTGGAAGCAGCTTTGATCTGCCCGAGAGATTGATAGGCCAGCGCAAGCAATTGCAGATTGTGGGCATGGTGCCAGTCGTATTGCGCTGGAATGTTTTCCGTCCGGTAATAGGCGTCTTCCAGCTGCTTCGTTTTTACAAATTCCTGAACAGCATCTTCGGTGCGGCCGGAGCGCAGAAGTTCGTGACCATGCATGTGGCGTGCGTGCGGAATTGCGGGCGCCCGCCGCGCGTAGGTGGCGGTAAGTTCCAGCGCGTCTGCTATGCGCCCAATGTTTTCGCAGGTGTGCGCGTAATAGTGGAGCGCGGGGAGGTTGTCGGGCGCGAGCGCCAGAGCGGTTTTGTAGAAAGCCAGTGTATCCACTCCGCCGCCTTGGCCGTGAGTGAAGGGAGAATTTTCGTCCGCGATGCCACGTTGGATCCACAACCAAGGATCGTTCGGGTTTTTTTTGAGGGCGTCAGTTACCGACTTACGATAGGCGAGATATGTATCCCCATTGGAACTGTCTTCGGCATAGGCAATTTCCGCGTCGCGGATGTTGAGCCAGGTGCGCTCGCGATCGTTTAGTTTTTTCTCGGACGACCGTGCCCGTTCGAATGCCGCGCGCGCGGTGGCAGGATCCTGGAGTCCGATGTAGGCGTCGGCCAAGCCAACATAAGCCATGGCGAGATCCGGATCAACGCGGAGCGCCTGATGAAACGAGCGAATAGCCTCTATCCAGACAAAGGAATGAACATACGCAAGACCCTGATCGTAGAAGGCCTGCGCTTCAGCAGAAGCGGTTGAGACTTTTTCGTGAACGGTGCCAATGCCGGTGCGTAGAGTTATCGCACGTTCGAGAATTTCGCGCGGTACCGGGCCGCCAGAGTTGTGCGCCGTGTGATTGGGAGCTTGCGCGTGAAGAGGAAATGGGCTCACCACACAGAATAAAATCAAATTTAATATGAACGCATGGTGCAACGGGCTCACTCCCGGTATCAAAGTTCTTGCTGGAATGTTCACCATTTTAGCCGGAAACAAACCATCGCCTTATTTATTCGAGCGCGCGTTGCCAGGCGAATAGGAGCGAGCCCTTTGGTATGGTCCGACTTGAGAAAGTGCCTACGATCCGCTGGTTCCCGACTTAGCGTTAGCGGCGTAAATTGTGCGTGAGATTTGATGTCGGCCAACGCGGCGACTGGCGGATGATACCTTCGACAAAGACCACCGGTTGGTTTGAAACCATTATCGACACAGACTTAGAGTTCTAAAACAACGGTAAATTACTTGTTAACCCGAACTAAATTTTATGTTTGACACCTCAACATGCTGGGGAGTATACAAGCGGTAACTGAGCGCCTGTGGTGGGCCTCAAATCTAGATTTATCCGAAAAAACTAAGACAAGCGTAAGCGCCGAAGACCAGACCGTTAGCAACGTAAGGTTCTCTACCTGGCCAACGCAGACGCTTTCAGGGGCGGGAGGAAACTCTGATGAGCAAATATGCTCTATACCTGTTGGGCGCCGTTGTGTTGGTGTGCATGCTGGGCTCTGGGCTCAGCGCACAGACGGTACAAGGCGTGGTTACTGGCACGATCACTGACCCGACGGGCGCGTCTGTGCCCGATGCGACAGTGACCCTTACCAATTCTGGCACGAACGCCTTACAGACCACTACCACGGCGTCTGACGGTGCTTATCGTTTCGGCCTCGTGCCTCCCGGTACGTACACAATTGATGTCAAGACCGCAAACTTTACCGAAGTCCGAGCGGCTGGGATTGTGGTAGAAGCCAGCCAAACCGTACCGTTCAACGTCAAACTGGAAATAAAAAGAGCTAACGAAGTTATTGAAGTGAATGCGGAAGGGTCGCTGGTGCAGACGGCAACGTCGGAGCTATCGACGCAGATCGATCGCGCAACCATTGAGAACGCGCCGCTTGCGGATCGCGATATTTTTGCGACGCTACCGTTTCTGGCGCCGCAAGTCACCCCTGGGATTGATATGTTGCCCACCTCCGGAGGAGCCAGGGAATCCGGTACGGCGTACTTGCTGAACGGCAGCGATGACAACGATAACTTTAGCGAGGGTGCCATCAACGTTCATCCGCCGCTGGAATCAGTACAGGACTTTTCAATTACTACCAACAGCATGAGCGCGCAATATGGGCGCGGTGCGGGAGCGGTTGTCAGCGCGAACCAGAAGTCTGGCTCGAACAAGCTGCACGGTGCAGTGTATGAGTTCAATCGCAATGCTTTGCTGAATGCGAATGGTTTTTTCTATGACCGCGACCTGCATAACGACACGCAGGGGTTGCTTTCGAAGAGGCCGAAATACATTCGCAACCAGTTTGGGGGGGAAGTGGACGGTCCGATTCGCAAAGACAAAACATTTTTCTCTTTTGCCTACGACCGCATCAAGCTACTTGCTTCCACGACCTCGGCGAACAACTTTGTCCCAACAAGTGCTGCTCTCGCGAATGTCCTGGCACATGGCGGACCGATTGCACAACAAATTCTCGCGGCCTACCCTCCGGTAACTTCCGATGCGCCTTGTCCCGGCACTTCATTAACCGGCGCAGGTACAGATTATTGGGGGAATGGTTTGCCGAATCCGGTGGGATGTCTTTCGTTTACGGACCCTCAAACCGACACGGAGGATACTTATTACGCCCGGGTTGACCATAACTTCAGTTCGAAGGACCGCCTCAGTTTTGCGGTGAACATTTACCGGCAGTCGTTCATTGATAAATTTGGTGGCGGCCCTCTCGCCACTAACGGACCCATAAATGGAACCACCGCCAACCACTTTCACAACCTCTCCTTGAACGAGACCCACATCTTCGGGCCGCGACTGGCGAACGAACTGACTATTTCCCATAACCGCCACTTCAACGTATTTCTTGCGGGAAGTGGGCAAAATACAACCCCTAGCATTACTGTCGATAATCAGAATGGGGGGTGTTTGGCATTCACGTTGGGTGGCCCTTTTGAAGGCGGCCAGGTGCAAGGCTTCGTGCAGGATCGCTGGAGTGCCACGGACAATCTGACCTGGACCGTGGGGCGTCATTCAATCAAGATAGGCGGCGGTGGTCAATCCGGCATCCTTTATCGCAACTGGGATTTGGGGCTGCCGGGTAACTACGAGTTTGGCGAATTAAACACCATAAACGTGGATACAGGATCGGGATCGGGATTGCCAGCCCCTGGTTGTCCCGTGGGTGGGCAAATTAAACCTGCGTGTGATATTGGTTCGGATGGAAATCCGGTGCTGCAACCTAACGGCACCCTCGCCAACGTCCTCAGCCAAACCAACGCGAATTTCGCGGCTGACTATCCGTACTTCTCTGAGACGTCTATTAATCCCGCAACCGGGGCCAAAGCCAGCGCGTATCGCCATTACACTTATCACGACTACTACGCGTTCGTGCAGGATGATTGGAAAATTACGCAACGGCTTACACTAAACTTGGGACTTCGTTGGGACCGCTACGGCGCCCCTAGCGAAGATCACGGGATTTTGGCGCAATTTACGAACATAAACTGCAGCATTCTTGACCGTGCCTGCATCGCAGGTTTACGAGTTGGTCCAGTCAGCCGCATGTGGCACACCCGGAACAAAGATTTCGGTCCGCGTATCGGTTTTGCGTGGGATCCTTTTGGCCGGGGGAAGACAGCGGTTCGAGGCGGCTACGGTATCTCCTTTGATCGCATCTTCGACAATATCTGGTCGAATGGCGCCTGGAATCCTCCCTTCTACGGTCTGGCCGACTTTGAAAATGATAATGGCGATGCGGTTTTTTACTCGAACCCTGCGTCGCTAGGTCCTGCGTACGACCCCACCAATCCGATACCGAACTCTACACACCGGGTTTCTGTCCGCACCATGGATGTGAAGATGAAAGACTCTTCGGGCCAGAATTTTTATCTCGGTGCTGAGCATCAACTCGGAAACAACCTCCTGATCAGAGTAAATTACCAGGGCAGTCTTGGCCGCCATTTGCCAATGCTGGAGAACTACAACCGAGTGGACGGCATCGGATATTTTAAGGCCGACTTTGTGACTCCGAGTAGCAGCTTATCGCCGAAACGACCAAACCCGTTGTATACCGGATTCAACTACCGCTCGAACAGCGTCAGCTCCAACTATAACGCGCTTATTGCCGAAGTGCAGAAGCGCATGGGGCACGGTTTGCAGTTCCAGACGGGATATACGTACTCGAAACTGCTGGACGTGAACTCCGAATTGTTCGCCGGATGCTCCGCCGTCAGTTCGACTGCTAACACCGCGCCGTATTACTACCTCTCGAATGCCAGGCCGGGCCTGTCATATGGTCGGGCGGGCTTCGATCATCGGCACGCTTACAAGTTCAGTGTCACCTACGAACTACCGTTCCTAAAGAGTGAAAAGGGTTTCGTGGGGCACGCTCTCGGAGGCTGGTCAGTAGGCAGCTTTTTCCAGTTGTACTCCGGCCACCCGATCGATGTTCACAATCGCCGGACTCGGGTCCGCGCCAGAGACGCAAACGGAAAGCTGATTCGGGACCAGAACGGCGTGCCATTTAACATCGGCGGAGACTACAACCTGGACGGTGTAGTTAATGACCACCCTGATTTTGTGGGCTCGACTTCCGTTTACAGTGGTGCCAGCCCCGCCGACGGTTTTTTCACGGACAATAATCGAATTGGGTGCGGTGAGGCCGGGCTTCCGTCAAATGTTGCAAATACGTTCGGCGGCAACTGTCCTTCGCCAGGCTCGACTCCGAACTCACTCTTCGCCAATCCCGCCTATCCAACTGGAAGTACCCCCTACTTACGCTTTGGTACCCTTGGGCGAGATGTTTTCGTAGGGCCGAGGTTCTCGCAACTTGACTTGGCGCTAAGCAAGACGTTCCGGTTAACGGAAAGCGTAAAACTTCGCTTCCAGGCAAACGCCGAGAATCTTCTCAACCATCCCAGCTTCGACTGCATTGAGTCGGACCTGAACAGCAAGCTGTTCGGGAAATCACAGTGCCTTGCCCAACAGGGACTAGGCGCACCGCAATCGCGCATTGTGTCGCTAGGTCTGAGGCTCGCTTTCTAAAGCGGGAGACCACCATTTCGAATCTTCTTCCCGGCTCCGTGAAGTACTCACGGAGCCGGGCCAGTTTGTGCAGCTCACGCGAAAATCTTGGCACAGATTATTTCGGGCTGATGGCTTGGCCAGTCTGCGAATGCGTGTTGCCGAAGCCGATTTCAAGGGCGGTGTCTTTCGGAAAGACGACTTCATGCCCGCGCGACAGGAAATTTGTATAGACGGATTCAGAAGCACCGTAAACACCGAACGCGATTGAAATCGGAGAAGATTTGGCGGCGAAACTAATGGCTGCGCCCACCAGACGAAAACCCGATCCGCCCGCTGCGCTACGAACTCCCGGGTCCCCTGCACTGTCCACGGTTCCATGTTCGGTGTCTTGATGCGATGCCGCTGCTGCCAGCAGGATCGCCAGGCCGGTGGAGAGGTACCGAGTCTTGCTATCCGTCGTGTGCGCTCCGCCTTCTTCATCGAGGGTCATGCGCGCCTTCCGATCTACTTCGACACCTTCCAGATTGCCGGCAACTCGCGAGTGCGCAGTAACCAAGTGCTCTAAGGGTGCTTGAGAAGTCTGCAAAACCGCACGCTGCACATCGGCTGGAATTTCTATGCGCTGAAAAATCACGCGCAACTCGCCATTGCGGTGGAACTTATGTGCAGCTTCGGATTGCACCACTTCGCCGACAATCTTGCTGTTTGCCGGCAAGATTAACTGGTGGGATGGCGAATACAATGGTTCCGTAACCACCGCGTTGACGGCCTTTCCCCGCGTCGCCGTCGCGGAACTGATTTCGGCTACTAACCGCGCCTTCAAGGTAGTATCGGACACGAGAGCGCTGCCGATGGCAAAGAGGTCCTTCGCGCTGCGTTCGATTTTCCCGAACGAAATACTCTGTTCGAGATCCGCATTGAAGCGCGTTCCCGCATCGAGGTATTGCCGACGATATGGCGATTGCGCCAGCAGCAGACGCTTAACGCGATCCATGCGTCCCGGTGCGACGACGGTGTCCCATGATTTGCGTATTTCGCTTTTGGCTTCTGCGACTTTGCCTTTGGCTTCTTGCCTGGCAGTTTCGGCGGCACGTCCGGCAACGCTTTTCTGTTTTTGGTTGCTTGTATTGGTTACCAGATGGACCATTTCGGTCGTGCCGGGCGACACGGTGGTTTTCACCGGAATGCGTTTGCCATTCGGCAGAATTACGGTGTCAAAGGTCACTTCATATTTATGAAACGGAGAAAAGTCACCGTTGGCGTACGCGAGCGTGCGCCGGGTTCCTGAAACCGCCTCCACTTTTATGATTCGTCCTGTAGCGATGCTACCCGCGGGAATCACGGCCTGATCGAACGCAAACACCGATTCGACAACGGTGCCGTGCACAATTTCTCCAGCATGCGAAATGCGTACGCGCTGATCGGTGGTGATGCGTAAAGCCGTGCCCGCGGGAACCAGCAAGTCAAGAGTGGCAACGGGCGGATTTGTTTCGGCGTTGGCGAGGATGCTGCTGGTCGCGAATGCAGGAATACACAGAGAAGGGAGTGCGTCATCGGTGGGCGCTACCGAGCACGCGTCATTGCGGTGCATTTCGATAATTGATGCGGGAGCGATGTCAGTACTTTCCTGGCGCGGCAACTGCGCTGACGCAGCGGGCGCCAAAAGGAATACGAAAAGAACAGAGAATGATACGAATCGGCGTACCGGCATTGAGATTAATCCTTGGGCGTCTTTAGGAGGGAAAAACGCATCCAGCACCCAGTACAAGGATAAAAGATAACTCGGCGAGGCCGTGTTGTCTACTTAGGAAGGGCACAATAGTTTTCAATTTTTCAAATCGAAAAATTTCAACTGAAGAGCACTGGATAACGATGCTAAATAGTTCGGCGTTCAACGATAGTTGAATCGCAACGTGCAGATAATACCGGGCCATCGTTTTAATACTCTTAGACGAAGGCCCCCTTGTTTCAATTTTAACGAGCTTGCATGGATCAGGGTTTGCTCGATTCTCTCTCCCAGAAGCGGCCGTTGCGCGCCGCGTCGATGAAACTCTTAACGCCGCCCTTGCCTTCCAGCGTAACCACGCCCGGGCCGTTTTTGAGACCGACCTTTGCGGTTAATGACGGAATGCCGGAGTAGCCTATGGCTTTGCAGTGCCGGAATGCGTCCATCAGGAACCCGACGGCACTCGGATCGCTAGCGAGTTGCTTGTCGCCCTCGGCGCCGGAAAGAACCACCACAGCATCGAACACGACGGAAGGCGATCCGCGCAGCGCCATTTCTCCCGGGTGTAACGAGCCTTTTGCGTCGACCTCGCCCTGCACCTTAGTGGTTACGATGGCAGATACCGCGTTTTCTTTTTTGATTTCCGACACCAGAGACTTCATGGCTTCCGCATCGAAACCCGAGCCCAACAAAATCCCCACTTTTCTGCCAGCGAGTGTCGGCTTGGTTTTTCCGTACAGACGCAACGCCGGACTGGGCTTCAAATCGATGGGTTTGCGCGCGGGAGTTATTTCCTCAATTGTAGCTGTTACGCCCAAATTATTTTTCACTTCCTGGGCGAGGCCTTTGTCCACCAGAAGAAGATGACCGAGCATGCGCAAGCGAATGGCTTCGGTTTCAACTTTGGATAGTTCAAAGCTCACCGCCTGGGCCAGATGCTTTTGCTCGGGCGGCGTAATGGAACGATAAAAAAGGCGTGCTTGAGAATAATGATCCGCAAACGATTCCGAACGGATTCGCAGCGTGGTTCCTTCAACAGGCCGCGCCGAGGTTTGAAATCCGCGCTCCGGGGATTCGCGCAGACCATCCGGCTCCAGCGAATTTGGCTCGTAGCTGATTCTTCCCTTGGGAACTGCCATCTGGTGAATGCCGTCGCGCTGGAAATTGGCGAACGGACACTTTGGCTGGTTAATGGGAATCTGGTGAAAATTCGGTCCGCCGAGGCGGCTCAGTTGCGTATCGAGATACGACATCAGCCGCCCTTGCAACAGCGGATCTTCGGAGAAGTCAATTCCCGGAACAATATGGCTGGGACAGAAGGCCACTTGTTCGGTTTCCGCGAAAAAGTTGTCCGGGTTGCGATCAAGAACCAATTTACCGACCATTTCCAAGGGAACGATTTCCTCGGGAATAATCTTGGTAGCATCCAGAACATCAAAGTCCAGACTGTTCGCCGTTTTTTCGTCAAATATCTGTAAGCCCAGCTCGTATTCCGGAAAGTCCCCCATGCTGATCGCATCCCATAAATCTCTGCGGTGGAAATCCGGATCGGCACCGTTAACTTTCAAAGCTTCGTCCCAGGCAACGGAACTGTTCCCCAGCTTCGGGCGCCAGTGGAATTTGACGAACTTCGATTCGCCGGCTTCATTCACCACGCGGAAAGTATGAATACCGAATCCTTCCATCATGCGGAAAGAGCGTGGGATGGCGCGGTCCGACATCACCCACATGATCATGTGCATGGATTCGGGCATGAGCGAAATAAAATCCCAAAACGTATCGTGCGCGGAGGCGGCTTGAGGGAATGCGCGGTCAGGCTCGGGTTTAACGGAGTGGATAAGATCGGGGAATTTAATGGCGTCCTGGATGAAGAAGACCGGAATATTGTTGCCCACCAGATCAAAGTTGCCTTCCGAGGTATAGAACCTGACGGCGAAGCCGCGAACGTCACGTGCCAGGTCGGCGGAACCACGTTCGCCCGCAACCGTCGAGAAGCGCACAAAAACCGGCGTCTTAACTTTGGGATCGGAGAGAAAGGCCGCTCGGGTAACGTCCTTCATAGACCGATATGGCTGGAAATAGCCGTGCGCACCTGCTCCGCGGGCGTGAACAATGCGCTCTGGAATTCTCTCGTGATCGAAATGCGTGATTTTTTCGCGCAGAATAAAATCTTCCAGAAGCGTCGGGCCACGTTTCCCGGCTTTCAGAGAATTCTGATTATCGGAGAGGGGCACTCCTTGATTCGTAGTGAGGATTGCATCTGTCCCGGACGCCGTTTGGTGCGTTTCACCGCCGGCGGTTTTACGAGTTCCTCCGCCCGAAGTTCTGCGCACTTCAGCGACGGCCTTCTTGCTCGGTTCTTCAAGTGCAGGGTGGTCCTTCGGGGCGTTTGCAGTCCTAATGAGGCTCTTCTTTTCGTTTTTTTTCATAGTAATTCTTCTTTCTCCCGGGGCGAGGTAGTGTTTGATTTATCGATGTGTTTTTCGTACTTCAACGACGAATTTATTTTGTGCGACCAAAATCGTGATTGCGCCGCTCGGGCGTTTGTTGGGAAAGGCTATCTTAATACTTAAAGGTGGAAGCGCAATAATGACTATTCAGTTGGACTGTGGAAAGGACGTAGCGGCTTCGCCACATCGTCACGGCACAGAAATCCGTAGACTTCGCCACCCACCATCCCAAAAAGCGCGGAGTTGCTGTGGTGTAACGTTCTGCATTCTTAGCCGAGGGCTCAAAAGAAAAAGGCCCTGGCTGCTGATAAAGGAGCCAGGGCCTACCACTACGCGACGGGTTTGCGCTGAAAGAAATGCACGATCAACGAAATCACCGCGAACAGCAGCAAGATGTGAATCAGGGCACTGGATATGTGAAACACCAGGAAGCCACCCAGCCACAACAGAAGTAAAATCACGAACAGGATTATGAACATTCTGGGTTCTCCTATTCCATGCGCTGATTTTTAGTTGGCCTTAGTAATTGGTTGCGGCTTTTTTCGCCGAGGGTGTGCTCTTCACATCGGTTGAGGCTTCGCCGGCGGTGGAGACATCTTCCGCACCGGTGCGCTCAAGGATTTCCTTGCCGCGCTTGATTTCCTCGGAAGTATCGCAGTGAACGGAAACCAGAATTCCGCCCTTTTGCAATCTGCCCTCGTAGCGCTTGGCTTCGAACTCCGGAATGCCCATACCTACAAGGGCGCCGGTCACGCCGCCAACTGCGCCGCCGACTCCCATACCCGCGAGAGCTGCCATGATCGGTCCGGCAGCGATGAAGGGTCCGAGGCCAGGAATCGCTAACGCACCAATCCCTACCAGCCAACCCAGCGTGCCTCCGATAACCGCACCTGACCCCGCGCCGGTCGTAGCGCCCTCCGGAGCTTTGGTGTTCTTCTCGGTGGCGATTTCCTTGGAGCCTAGATTTTCCGGCAAGAGTACGGAGACGTCGGAATGCTGAAAGCCAGAATCCTTCAGCGTGGTTACGGCGTTTTCCACACTGCTGCGGCTCGAGTAGATTCCAAATACGGATTTATTTTTATTAGCCATTGAATCCTCCTTGTTGAGTGCCTTCGTTGAGTTCTTTCTGTTCGCTATTCAAAGTTCCATTTCCGGCGCACTCATCCTGTTGCAGCAGTGAAAACAATCCAATACAGATTTCACTGCATATCGGTTGGGAATAACACCGATTTGTGAATATTCATGCGGTCTACCTTTCTGTACATTCACGGACTACCCATCATCCGGTATGGCCGTTTAGGTCGAATGGAAATATCTTGACGGTTGCCAATCAGGCACGTCTTCCCTGAGGAGAGACAATGAAAATCAATAGCAGAGCACTAAGAATTGCCGCTTTGGGAATTGGAATCGCTGGCTTTTCAGTCAACAGCATCCCAGTGTTTGCCCAATCGGACCCGCAGGCGCAACCAGACAATATCAAGCAGAATAAAGAGGCGCGCAGCAAGGATGCGGTAACCGCCGACCAACAGAAAGAAACGTCTGCAGATCGGGACCTCGCCAAGAAGATTCGCAAATCAATTGCTGGAGATTCTTCGCTCTCCACCTACGCGCATAACATTAAAGTTATCGTACGGGATGGCATGGTCACTTTAAAGGGTCCGGTGCATACTGAGGACGAGAAGAACGCGATCGGCGCAAAAGCTTCTGAAATTGCCGGAGCGGACAAGGTGCAAAACGAATTGACGGTGAAATCGTAAGTTGAATTTTTAAAAAGGGGATTGCGAAAATCGCCGCTGCGCCGTTCCAGCCAGTGGCGATTTTTATTTTAAACTGCTGATCAGGAACGCGATTGACGCCACGAACATCGCCACCGTTCCGGCCCAGCCAGCGATTTGTAGATAAAGCGGCAGCGTAAACTTTCCCATAATTCGACGGCTGCGTGTCAGCAGCATCATCAAAGCCATGACCGGTGCGGCAAGCAATCCGTTTATCACGGCTGCGATAAATAAAGCTTTGATGGGATCCAAGTGCACGAAGTTCAACAACAGGCCGAGAAACGTTGCTACTCCCAGCGTCAGGTAAAATTTCGTAGCGCGGCGAGGTTCTACCTCCAGCCCAACACGCCAATGCATCGCTTCGCCGACGGCATAGGCGGCCGATCCCGCCAGGACGGGAAGCGCCAGCAACCCCGTGGAGATAATTCCCACCGCGAAAAGCGCGTAGGCGAAACGTCCGGCCATCGGTTGCAAAGCGCTGGCGGCTTGAGTCGCGGTCTGGATGGTGGTATTGCCGTGAGCATGCAGAGTGGCCGCCGAGGTCAGCATGATGAAGAACGCCACGCCGTTGGATACTGCCATGCCCGCGTACGTATCGATTCTGATTCTCCGCAACTGTTTTGCCGCCTGAGACGGAGCCTTCCGCAGCGGCTTTTCCTCGGCACGGACTTGCACTTCCTCAGCTTCTTGCGAAGCTTGCCAGAAAAATAGATAAGGGCTGATAGTCGTCCCCAGCACCGCAACAGTTACTGTGAGGTAGTCGCTGTTGAACGACTTTATCGGAGGAACCAGTGTCGCGCGCAGAGCTGCGAGCCAATCAATATGCACCAGAAATGCCGTGATCACGTAGGCAAACAGCGATACGACCAGAAATTTTAAATATTTTACGTAACGCGTGTAGGGCACAAAGATTTGCAGCAGGATGGAAAGTAATCCCATAGCCAGAAGGTGCATCCACGCCGGGCCGCCCACAAGCATATGGGCCGATTCGCCCATTGCACCAAGGTCGGCACCCAGATTAAAAACGCTGGAGAGCAATAACAGCGCGACGATTCCATAAACTACAGGCCGAGGATAAATTTTTCGAATGTTCGCGGAAATTCCGACTCCGGTGATTCGTCCGATGCGTGCGCTGATTTCTTGTATGGCGCACATGAACGGGTAGGAAAAAAGCGTAAGCCAGAGAGTACCGAAGCCGAATTGTGCGCCAGCTTGCGAATAGGTGGCGATGCCGCTGGGATCATCGTCTGAGGCACCGGTAACAAGACCTGGACCCAGGAATTCCATCGCTTCGACCAAGGGATGCGAGCCATTCGTCGCCTCGTCGTTGGTTCGGACCCGCGCCAGTCCAGCGTCGTCAGGAGACTCAGAAACAGTAGATTTCGGACTAATTCCCACGCGGGAGTTCTCCATTTACATGTGAGGAAGCGCAGCCGTTGGGATCCAACGATGATTGCAATGTGCGCTAAATTCTTCCCGTTAGCAGCAGAATTACCAAGATGAGAACCACCAGCCCCAATCCACCGCTGGGGTAATATCCCCATCCTTTGCTATAAGGCCACGTCGGAAATGAGCCCAGCGAAAGAACCAGCAACACTACTATGAGAATAACTAGCATGTTTGCCCTCCGTGGGGCGCATTGAAACGTTTTAGAGTCGATAAGACAATCGGTGTAAGGGTGTATTTCGGGGACAACTGCCGCTAGGCCAACCTTGATGACATCACTCGAGTGATTACATGTCGCCCTGATGCAGCAAATCAGGCCACGAATACAGGTTTAACCGTATGTTTTTCCGTGCGTTTGCAGACAATTATGACTCCTGTAGACGCTCGTACAAGTGGCGGGGTCGCGTAGCTTTTTCGTTTCCCGCAAATCGTTGCGATTAATTTACGGTAAATCTGGTTGTGCGGAATTTAAATTACCGGGAGACACGACATTGCGCATTATCGTAGCGGATGATCACGACATCATCAGGCGGGGACTTAAGGAACTTCTAAAAACGCGTCAGGGCTGGGAAGTCTGCGCCGAAGCGAAAACCGGGCGCGAAGCCGTACTTCTCGCTGAACAGTTAAGGCCGGACGTGGTGGTTATGGACGTCAGCATGCCTGATTTGAACGGGCTGGAAGCGGCGCGCAAGATCCGCAAAAGCTTGCCCAAAACGGAAATCCTAATCCTGACGCTGCACTTCTCAGACCAGCTGGTGCGCGAAATAGTAGAAGCAGGTGTGCGGGCTTACATCATGAAGTCGGACGCGGACCGCGATCTGGTGGCCGCGGTGGAAGCGCTGGGAAATCATCGCTCGTTCTTTACCGCACGCGCGGCGGACATGCTGCTCGATGGTTTCTGCCGCCCGGCCGCTGCGCCGGATCCTGAAGCGGTGATTCGTAATCGTTTGACTTCGCGCGAGCGAGAAATCGTGCAACTGCTCGCGGAAGGGAAGAGCAGCAAGGAAGTGGCCGTGTCCTTGGGTATCAGCGTGAAAACCGCTGAAACGCATCGCGCAAACATCATGAGGAAGCTGGAGCTGCACTCGGTAAGTGAATTGGTTCGCTACGCGGTGAGGAATCAGATTATTGAAGCGTAGTCTGTCGCCGATTGGATGCTGTAAACAGAAAGTTGGAACTGTTATGAGAGTTCAGAGAAATTTCCTTTTATCTCGGTGGTCAAGCCTCGCTGCGTTGCAGTCTTTCAGGGGGGCCCTATGCCGCGCGTTTTAATTGTTGACGATCACGCTGTAATACGGCGCGGCGTGCAAGGCATTTTAAGCATTTATCCCGAATGGGAGTTGTGCGGCGAGGCGGACAATGGCCAGGAGGGTGTTCGCCTGGCCGGCGAGCTCGCGCCTGAAATCGTCATAATGGATGTGTCGATGCCCGGCCTTAACGGCCTGGAAGCGACGCGCATAATCCACGATAATCTTCCCGAAACGAAAGTTTTATTGTTGACGCTGCATTGCTCGTCGGAGTTTGTGCGCAGCGCCTTCCACGCTGGAGCCAGAGGCTACGTCCTGAAGTCGGACGCGGAAACAGAGCTGGTGCGAGCCATGAACGTTGTGGTCGGCGAGGGCACGTACGTGAGCCCCGCTATCGATGCGCGCGCGGCCAAGGAAGCGATCGCTGCGGTCCAGTAGCACTCAACCCAAAAGCTTACAGGGACTCGGCAGTACAGTCGCAAGCGTAGACTTTTTTTCGCGACGCGTACAATATGTATGCTTCTCGTAATTTACTCTGCAACGTACATCAGGAGAAGAATAAATGCCTTCCAGCAACGAAAAATCCGGAAGCGAAAAATCTGGCGCGGCTGATCTAGCCAAGCGCGAACAGCTTATTAAGAGCTTGAATGGAGACCTGGCGCGTGAGTTTCAGGCCATCATCGCCTATGTGGTTTACTCGCAGGTCTTGAAGGGCGCTGAGTATATGAACATTGCCGGCGAACTGGAAAAGCATGCTGGGGAAGAGTTGCAGCACGCCATCACCATAGCGCAGCAGGTTGATTATTTGGGCGGCACGCCTACGGTGCAGCCTGAGCCCGTCAAGTCCACGGACAACAACAAAGAGATGTTGCGCGCCGATCTGAACAACGAAAATCAGACGATCAAAAATTATCGCGAGCGCGTGCACCAATGCGAGGAGTTGGGAGAATTCGCGATGGCGGAACTGATTCGCGAAATTCTGATTGACGAGCAGGACCATCAGATCGCTTTAGCGACGGCGCTGGGCATCGACGTCCCGAAGGTCTAGGCAAACACTCCAGCGATCATCAACAAGGTATTCAGCGCACCCAATGTTAAGTTGTAACCGGGGACGGTAGTCCGGGCTCCGTCGGGACGGGGCCCGGAAATGGCGCTCGCTCAGGATCTGGCGAGGGAAGCTCTGGCTCGAATGGTTTCTTCGGTGGGAATTCTGGCTGAGGCGGTTGCGGCATCGGCTCCTCCGGTCCTGGGAAATTCGGTTCTTTGACTTTTATAGGAAGCATTCGCTTGGCTCCTCAACTCTTCAGCAATGTGAATCGCTGAATTATCAGCTGAGATCATTCTTCCTTGTTCGCCGTAGGGTAACAATCGGTACATCGCGGTAGTCCAAAGCTTATCTGTAAATAGAGTGCCACCATTGATGGATCGCCAGTACTTTCGACGTCTTGGCTACAGCTTTTGCGGGATGGAATATCATTTTTGACGTGGATATTTTTGCGCCTGAGCGAAACGCTGGCGGCCATGTTCCCTATGGGAAGTGACTGCACACGGTAGCCCGAGAGGGGCTTTGCAGTTTGACCTGCTTGGAAGCCGCCCTTGACCGCCAGTCTATTTCCACGAAATTTATTCGTTTCTGCTGACCAAATTTCTTACCTTGTATCACCACTCTTTCTACCGGCAATCCCCTATTGAGCCTGAGAAGCGACAAAGGCAAAGTACCCGCAACGGCCGGTATCATTTAAGACCCATGTGTTGGCTACTCCGGCCTGAATACGTGCATGCGTCAACTTAAGGAGAGCTATGAAACTCAAATCGGTTTTTACCCTGGTGCCGGTGCTGTTGGTTGGGGGCTTAGTGGGCTGTTCGAACACCCCACCGAAGTCACCGGATGTGACGGATAACATTCGCAGGTCGTTGGATCAGTCGGGTTACAAGGATGTCAGTGTGAGCCAAGATCGCGACAAGGGAGTCGTGACTCTCGGTGGGACAGTTGCCGCCGAAAGCGACAAGGCGCAAGCCGAAGCGTTGGCCAAATCCTCCGCCGCGGGCCAGGTAGTAGCCAATCAGATCGCTGTCCGACCTCCGGGCGATGAAAGCGCCGCGAAGACCGTGGACGCCGATCTGGACAAAGCCATCGATAAAAACCTCGAGGCCGCGCTGGTCAAACGCAAGATGGACAAAGGCATCCACTACGACGTTAAAAACGGCGTTGTGACCCTGAAGGGCGACGTGAGCTCGCAAGGCCGTCGCTCCGCAATCGAACAGATCGCCGCTGGCGTGCCGAATGTCAAACAAGTTGTGAATGTGCTGCAAGTCAAAGAACAAAAGGCCACATCTACTCGCTAATCTGTCGAATCGGGAGCGGGGCCGTACCGCCTCGCTCCTTTTTGTTTTCGTAAATGAATAGTGAATTTAGATATTCAGGAGTGGCCTTGGCTGGGATGCGCGAAAGGGTGTCGGAACTATCAGGCACTTTGGAAGTGGAACGCGGCAGGCCCGGAACGATTATTCGGGCCAGCATACCTGCGGTGGAATGTAATTCGTCCACAGATAATCCAATGGCGGCAGCAAACGCCTGACGTGATGGACAAATCTACCTAAAAATAGGGAAGCTTTACCGGCGATTAAGCGGCGATAGATCCTGAGCGGTTCAGTAATTCCAGGCGGCGACGCGAGCGTGTGCGAGCCCGAAAAACGCGCGATTTAACTGTTTCGATCGTGATCCCCAGCGCGCGGGCCAATTCGCGGTTTGTCCAACCTTCCGCCTTCTGCAGCACGAACGTATGGCGCAATTGCGGATTAAGACACTGCAGCGCTTTGGTGGCCAACTCGCGATTAATGTATTCCCGTTCGTGATTCTGGCGGTGATCTACGATTTCGGGGTAATTCCCGTGACCGGAATCCTGCGCGGAATCCGAATGGCTCACAAAGCGCTCCGGCTTATGTCTGCGCAGCTTCATCAGCGCTTCATTAATCGTGATCCGGAATAGCCATGTGGAAAACTGCGACTGTCCTTCGAACCTGCCAATATTGTGATAGGCCTTCACCAGCACGTTTTGTACGTTGTCTTCGGCGTCTTCGCGATTCTTCAGCATGCGCAGCGATACGCCGTAGATTTTTCCGGAATTTTTCTCCACTAACTCGGTGAATGCTTCGTGATTGCCGCGTCGAGCTAGAGCAACCAATTTATCCTCGGACCGAATCGCCTCATTTTTCATATACCGGTACCCCTCGGAATCATCGTGATTCGTTCTCAGACCAACTGGACTGGTTAATCCGGAAGCGTAAGTCGGCTCGTGGCGGGCGGAGCGTGTGACAAAGCTAGAGGCTTCCTGAGGTTTGGACAATACAGAGGACCGTGTAATCGAGCGTTGGGGAATCAGTAGGCCCGAGGAATCAGGAAGGCAAAAAAAGGGCGGAAGAGTTTCCTTCCGCCCAGTTGCAGGTAAGTTACTCAACCAACTACCGATAAATTACGGCTTCAGCTTCGGTGATGCCTGCTGCAACCGTGATACAAGTTTCCGTCCCGATGCTGGTGTCTCTAGCTTCGACTCTTCCACAATCGTGGCCGCCGTAACGCCTTTGCCGTACAGCCGGGCATTGGCGTCGCCGTCAGGCCGTAAGGTGGTGCCTTCCAACGAGATCCCTGCGAATACTCCGCGTGCGCGAGAATAGCTCAACATTTCTGCTCGCATCGAGGCGTCTGATTCTGCCGAGGCGGTGCGGCCCTTGGGACCGGCCGCGATACTGGCATCTCCGCCCAGCTTAACCTTGCTGTGTAGCAAACTGTTCATACCGCGGTCGTTCATCACCAGAATGACGAAATCTGTTGCTTCGCCGCCAATTTGAAAGCCGAAGCTTCCGCCTTCCAATGCGTACATAGCTGGCGCTCCCCAAGGACCGGAGAAATCCTTGCCCCTGCGGCAAACCATTACGCCACGGCCATAACTTCCGCCAACGACAAACGCGGCCTTAAGAACGGAGGGCAGCACCACAACACAACGCGCCTTGTCCAACAAGTCTTGCGGAATATCGTCGGGAACATCCAGAATTTCTTGAACAACCGTTCCTGCGCTTTCCAACCGATGATTCTCGTCTTTCTCGTTCTTCGCAAAAGAAAGAGATGCGAAGGTCAACATTCCAGCCATTACAACAGTCCATTTCTTCATTTGTGTACTCTCCTTGAGGTTTGGAATTATCCGTGATGATCGAAACTACTTGCGGCCGAGCGCTAAGACCGCTATTCCGCTGATTACCGCGACAGCCCCGATAATCGGAGGTATCGGTACCGTCTGGTGTTCTTCCTTGGTCGCCTGGATCGGACCAATATCGAGAACTTTCTTATGAGTAGTGTATGTAAACCCTTGATACACCAATGCGATTACTCCGAGAACGATTAACGCCACACCCAGTAACGTCCTGCCATTCATACGCTGCTCCGTTTTATTTACGTGAAGCTAATGTGCGCCATTACTTCGTGACGACTGCGGCTCGCTCTCCGGTGATGTTTCACGTTGGGTCACAGTCGGACGCTACGCGTAGGGCTCAGTACAGGGTTACCGCCGCGTGCCACCCTTTGTACGTTAACGATGGGTAGGGCTCCATACGGAATAGCCCTTACATCCGACCATTCCATCGTGTAGAACTCTTTTCCCACGGTCTGCGTGAATTTACGGCGGTTCAGACGCGTTTATCAGCGATTTACTGTATTTCTCTCGTCTGCCTGTAGTGGTCTTCTACATCCCGAGGCCAGCAACTGCGGCCCACTGTAACACGTTAATTCACGAGACCCACAGGGAGGCTTCAATGAATTGGGACCTGATCGAAGGGAAATGGAAACAATACTCAGGACAAGCCAAGGCAAAATGGGGCAAGTTCACCGACAACGATATGACTACAATAAGCGGGAAGAAAGATCAGCTCGTGGGACTAGTCCAGGAGCGCTACGGGATCGCTAAAGACGAAGCCGAACGGCAGGTCAACGAGTTCGGTAATTCGTTCTCGGACGACAACGCCGAAAAACGCGATGAGAACGCTCGGCGGGATAAGACCCGGAGCGCTGGAAGCGTTTAGCCACGATTCAATTTAAAACAAATAGTCAAAAAGCTGGCCTCGATTTTGGGGCCAGCTTTTTTTGTAATTGCCTGACGTGCGATTGCCGGCGGCCATGTCTGTGATCGACAAGGGAGTACAAATAATTTGCCTGCTGCCACCAATCATTTCAGTGTAAAGTTTTGTTCGCCGTCCTTCTCAGCGACCACATGAATCCCCTCAGCGCTCTCGGCGTCGTCCTTGGAACTGGATACTCTTCCGGTCTGAATCTTTACGCCACGGTTTTTACGCTCGGAATTCTCCAGCGCTTCGGCCTCATCCATCTTCCGCCTTCCTTGCAAGTTCTCGCGCACACCTGGATCCTCGGCATCGCCGGAACACTTTATCTCATTGAATTTTTCGCGGATAAGGTGCCGCTTGTCGATACGGCCTGGGACGCGGTCCACACCTTCATCCGCCCACCCGCCGCAGCATTGCTTGCTTACGCCTCGACGGGAGCGGCCGCGCCGGAGTGGCGGTGGGGTGCGGCATTGCTGGCAGGTGCAGCGGCACTCACTTCCCACAGCGCCAAAGCGTCTACCCGCGCAGCGGTGAATACCAGTCCGGAACCATTTAGTAATTGGATTTTAAGCCTCGGCGAAGATTTGTTGGCCGTCTGGCTAACGTGGATGGCCAGTGCCCATCCGATGACTACGGCGATTGTGGTCAGCGCGCTGCTTATTCTGTCCGCGTTCCTAATCTTTCACCTGTTCCGATTTGCACGCCGCGCGTTTCAGCGATTGTCGGCTGCCTGACGATCAGTCTTGCATTTGCTACTTGAGATAAATCGCCAGCCAATCGAGAAACGTTTTATACCAGAATTGCGAATTCTGCGGCTTCAACACCCAATGCCCCTCGTCCGGAAACACCACCAGCTTCGACGGCACTCCCTGCCGCTGGAGCGTATTGAAAAATTCCAGCGATTGCGTGTACGGAACGCGGAAATCGTTTTCCCCGGCGATCACCAGCGTTGGTGTCTTGTATTTGCCTAATTCTCCCGCGTACGTGGATGCCGACCACTTCCTGTAATTCTCGGGGTTTGTCCACGGCGTCCCTTGCATGTCGTGATCCGCAAACCACAACTCTTCAGTCGCATACATGGACGTTTGATCATAAACGCCGGCGTGGCTGATGATGGCTTTGAATCGCCCGGAGTGCGTCGCGATCCAGTCGGCCATGAATCCTCCGTAGGAGCCGCCGGCTGCAGCCATGCGCGAACCGTCGGTGAAGGCATACTTTGCCAGCGTATAGTCGACACCTTTCAAAACGTCGGTGTAGGCTTGCCCGCCCCAGTCATTGGTGATCTCGTCGGTGAATTTCTGCCCGTAGCCCGTTGAGCCGTGGCGATTGATCATCAGAACCGCGTAACCGGCGGCGGAGAATACCTGTTCATTCCAGCGGTAACCCCACGAGTTCGACCACATCGTTTGCGGCCCGCCATGCAGCAGAACCAGCAACGGATACTTTTTCGCTGCGTCGAAATTTGGCGGACGAATCAGCATCGCCTGCACCCTCGAGCCAGCGGCGCCCTCAAACCAGAATGTTTCCGGAGCATTCAACTGCAGCTTCGCGAACAAAACATCGTTGTGATGCGTTACTTGCCTGGGATTCGATCCATCCGCTCCCGCCACGAATACTTCGGCGGGCATGGTGAGGCTACTGCGCTCAAAAGCCAGCATCTTGCCGTCAGCGCTTAGGGAAATCGCCGTGTTGAAACCCTCTATAATTGGCTTCGGCTCTTCTTTTTTCCGCTCGGTGCCTTCGCTCGCTTTCAATTCATAAACGGGCGACAGCGTCTCATTCTCAGCCGTGAAATAAATGGTCTTGCTGTCCGCAGACCACGCCAGCCCGTCGGCGCTGCGATCGAATCGCTCCGTCAAATCTTCTGTCTTGCCCGATGCTCGCTCGTACAGCATTACGTGCCAGCGGTCTGCCTCATATCCCGCCGTCGGTTGGGCGTGATACGCGATGTATTTTCCGTCCGGCGAATACACGGGGTTCCCGTCAAATCCGGGATTCTTGGTAATTTGCTTAACCTCTCCGCCGCCGATGGGAACGAGAAAGAGGTCGCCGTTGGTGCTGAGGGCTTCAACCTTGGCGGCCACCGCGGTGAAGCAAATCTCTTTTCCGTCCGGCGAAAAATTAATGTCCGCTGCGCCGCCGCGCTCATCGGGAGGAACATCATAATTCGCTCCCACAGTCAGATCTCGCGGCGTACCGCTGCCATCTGCTGCAGTCACGAACAGGTGGCTGCGCTTTCCTTCCGACCAGTGCGTCCAGTGCCGGTACAGAAGTTGCTCGTACGCGCGCGCCTTCACTTTATTTTTTTCTTTGTCCGCGTCCCGCACAGTGTTGCACGCGTCATCTTTGCAATCTGGATAAACTGACGAGGTGAAGGCAATCGTGGTTCCATCCGGCGACCACTTCACCATATCCACGCCGCTGGGTGCGTGCGTGATCGCGTGGCTCTCGCCGCCTTCCATGGACAGCACGTACACCTGCGAATTTCCATCGCGCGAAGAAATAAACGCAATCGTTTTGCTGTCCGGAGACCATGCCGGCGCTGAGTCGTGCCCGCTTTGCGTAAGCTGAATGGCCGCACTGCCGGAGGTGGGCACGATCCAAACATTACTCGCGTTGCGATTGGCATCCATATCTGGGGTGGCTACTGCATACGCTACCCATTTGCCGTCGGGGGAAATTTGCGGATCGGAAATACGATACACGCTTCGTAAATCGTCGAAAGTGATGGCGCGCTTCGCGTTATTTTCCTGCGCGTAACCGGCAAGGCAGCCACTCGTCAGCAGCGTGAACAAAATTCCGCATCGCATCGTCGAACGATTCATCTACTCTCCTTGTGATTCACAGCGTTTCAGCTATTCTCGCGACCCCGCATAGTGTCACGATTCGTGAGCGATTCCAAGACGCTGCTCCGCCAAGATGTCGCTTATGGGCACATCGGGAATTGTCCGACCTGCCTTTATTTGTCGAGCGGCACTCCCACGGCCCAGATATAACCATCAGGATCTTCGACAATTACGTCGCGCCATCCATGTGGAAAATCCGCAACCGGCTGAAGGATCATCGCTCCGGCGGCTTGCGCCCTTGCCTGCACAGCGTCCGGATCGACGCCCATCACGCGCAATTCCGCTCCTGATCCGCGTTTGCTGTCGCTTTGCAGTCGCGAAAATAATGGATGGTGGTCGTAGGCGTGATCTGCGTGGAGCATAAAATCCACGTCGTGCAAGACCATGGCAGCAAAATCGCTATCGCTGTACCGAACCGTGGCTCCGAGCACTTGTTGGTAAAAGGGAAGGGACTTCGCCAAATCCCGCACCAGCAGGTTCACCGTGAAACGAGGCATTGCTCGGCCGTATATCTCTGCTGGCATCCACGCGTCGCCGGTGCGTTTCATCGTCATAAAATTACCTCGGAGGAAAAAATTACACACCGCACGACGGGCTTGCGAACAATAAAAACTCAAGTACCAAACGCGATCGTCTCACGTAGCGGGCAGCGGCCATTCCGCGGGGCGCGTGCTTCAAAAATAAAGCTCAGCCAAATTGGTCTAATTTTCCGTCCGCAGCGGCGAACTGTTGTTTCTAACCACCCACCAGTTGAGTGCCGCGACCAACATGGTGAACAAAACCACCGACAAATTGCTCATGGGCGTCTGCACGAAGAGCGCGGCGCAAAACGCCAGTGTCAGGGCGGCGATGACGCCGCCGGCGCGCAATCGGAATGCATCCGCCTGTGGTTTTTTACGGCGCAGCACCAGCAACGCAATTGCAAACGAAGCGTATGTCAGTAATCTCGCGACTGCCGAGAGCGTGATATTCCAGCGAAAATTTCCCACCAGCGTAAAAACCAGGAGCAACACGGCGTACAGAATAATCGATACGTAAGGCGTGCGAAATTTCGCGTGTACTGCCGCGAAGATGCGCGGAAAGTCGCCGCGCTCCGCCAGCGCAAACGTCAATCGCGGCGTGTGCAACATGTTCGCGCCGAGATACCCGTAGATGGAAATCAAAGCTCCGGCGGCGATTGCCGCGGCCGCTCCATCGTCAAATATCTGGCGAGCCGCCTCCGCAAGCGGTCGCTCCGTGCCCGCAGGGTTTGTCAGCGTCCCGTTCACCACGACCTGCACCAGCGTATAAATCACTGTGACCAATACCAACGCGTAAAATAATGCGGCCGGCGCGTCTCGCCGCGGATCACGCGTTTCTCCCGTGGCGAAAAACACCGCTTCAAATCCGCCGTAGGCGAAGATCAACACCAGCACCGACACAAACCAATCCCTGTACGTAATCGCGTGCGACATCGGCGCGGCCATCACCGGCCCGTGGAGGAGCAGCCACCCAACGCCTGCGCCGACGAAGAGCATAAGAAGAAAAACTTTGACGCTGGTTAAAAAATCGCTGACGCGCGTACCCGACCTAACGCCGCGATAATTGATCACCGCGAGAATGCCGATCAGCAGCGTAAGTATGGCCGCGCGATATAAAGGCTGGACGGCCCTGGGACTAAACTCCGCGAGGTAGGTGGCGAAAAGATTTGCTGTGCCGGACGCTGCGCTCAGGCGCGAGAGCCAGGTCATCCACGCGATCTGTATGCCCCAGAATCGTCCCAACGCGGTACGCGCATATAGATAAGGTCCACCCGTTTCGCGAAACTGCGACGCAACTTCGCTCAAACACGCCGCGACCAGGGCGATCCCCGCGGCCGCAATCAAATACGCGAGTACCCCGTATTTACCGAGCCGTCCCGCGACCACACTCGGCAAGCCGAAAATCCCGCTGCCGATGATCGAGTTGACAATCAACGCCGCCAGGCTCCAGCGGCCGATCGTGCGCACTAGACCGCTGGAAGGCTCCGCCAAACTTGCTCCTTCAGAGAATGTTTCTCGCAAATCTTTCTAAGAGACAAAAGCGCCGCCAGCGTAGCATATGTTTCGAGGCTGGGCGCGCAACACACCAGCATCTATCACTCTGTTACAATTCGTTTCAAGCCACCATGTTGAGCGACAGCACCCTTTTCCCCCGCAACTTTCGAAAAGATTATCCCGTCGCCATTCGCGGCGAGGGTTGTTGGATTTTTTCTTCCGACGGGCGGCGCTTACTCGATGCGTCCGGCCAAGCCGCGGTGGTCAGCATCGGCCACGGCGTTGCTGAAATCGGGCGGGCCATGGCGCAGCAGTCTACGCAACTAGCCTTCGCGCACACTTCACAGTTTCATTCCGCGCCAGCGGAAAAACTTGCCGCGCGCCTTTTGCAATTTGCGCCCGCAAACTTTCAAAACGGTGGTCGCGTACTCTTCACTTCCGGCGGTTCCGAAGCCACGGAGACTGCGATTAAGCTCGCGCGGCAATATCATCTCGAGACCGGGCAATCGCATCGTTACGGCGTAATCTCCCGCCGCCAGAGCTACCACGGCAGTACGCTCGGCGCGATGTCCGTAAGCGGCAACGTCACCCGCCGCGCGCCTTACCAGCCACTGCTCGCAGAATGGGGCCACGTCGCCCCGTGCTTCCCTTACCATGCGCCAAGAGATCTGTCGGATCGGAATTACGGTGTCGCTTGTGCCAACGATCTGGAAAAGTTTTTGCACGGGTCGTTGGGCAACACTACCGCAGCGTTTATCTTTGAACCGGTCGTCGGTGCCACACTGGGTGCCGTGGTTCCCAGCGACGGCTACGTTGTGCGTGTCGCGGAAATCTGCCGCGAAAACAAAATACTGCTGATCGCGGATGAAGTGATGTGCGGCATGGGTCGCACCGGAAAACCTTTCGCCATCCAGTATTGGAACGCGGAACCGGATATTATTTTAGTAGGGAAGGGAATTGCCAGCGGTTACGCGCCGCTAGGGGCCGTTCTGGTTTCCGCTCGAGTGGTTGAAGCATTTGAGCGAGGCTCCGGAGTTTTTCAGCATGGCTTTACGTACCAGGCGCATCCCGTGGCGACGGCGGCGGGCAACGCGGTCCTCGATTATCTCGAAGCACAGAAGTTATTTGAGCGTGTGACGCCAACATCAGAAATTCTGCGCAAGGATCTTGCGCCATTGCTTACGCACCCAAACGTCGGCGAGATTCGCGGCCAGGGTCTACTCATTGGCGTGGAGTTTGTGAAAGACAAGCAATCACGCGAACCGTTCCCGCCAGTGGAAAATATCGCCGAACGCATTCGCCAGGGCGCGTCGGAAGAAGGCGTGCTCACGTATCCCACGCAAGGCTGCGTAGACGGTGTGCGGGGCGACCATATTCTGCTGGCACCGCCGTTTATCTTGAGCGCCGAGGAATCCACGATCACCGCAAAGGCAATTCAAACCGCGCTTACGAAAGTGTTCCCAAGTCAACCAGGTTTCGCCTAATGATCCAGTCGATTATATTTTTTCAGCACATCGCGAAGACGGTCGTGCGGAAGTGCAATGACCTTGTGGTTCTCGATACCGGTCATGGTTTCGGCGGCAACCATGGCATTGATAATGGCTTCTTCCGTAGCTTGCACCGTAGCAGCTAAGACAGGCTCGATTTTATCGTTCGGCAACATTTTCAAATCCACGACGTGATCCCCGGCAGCAGCCCCTGGATTGGCAGTTGAAAACGCGATGAAAATGTCCCCTGAACCATTGCCAGAAATGCTACCGTCGCGCCCGAGCCCCAGCGTGACGCGCCGGGCCAAACGCTTCAATTGATGCGCAATCAGCGGTGCATCGGTGGCTACCAACACGATGATCGAGCCGCGATCAAGTTCACTGGAAGACGTGGAAGCATACGCGCGATCTTCCGAAATCTCCTTGCCCACGGGAACGCCGGCAATGCGCAGGTTCGCGCGTGTGCCGTAATTGCATTGCACCAGAACGCCGACGGTGTAACCGCCCTGCTTGACGTCCAGCTTGCGCGAAGAAGTTCCGATGCCGCCTTTGAATTCATTGCAAACCATCCCAGTGCCGCCGCCAACGCTGCCTTCCGCGACCGGTCCTGTGGCTGCGGAATCGATGGCGTGAAATGCGTCTTCCGGCTTCACATGAAAACCGTTGATGTCGTTTAGCCAGCCGTCCCACGTTTCCGCAACCACCGGCAACGACCACCAAAAGCCGGTGGGATCCGGCTTGCCGTGCGCCACGCGCCATTGAATTACGGCATCGCGAACTACCCCAACGCTGTGCGTGTTGGTGATCACCACCGGACCTTCTAGAAAGCCGGATTCCTCCACCCACGTCGTACCGGTCATTTCGCCGTTCCCATTCTCAGAGAACCAGCCGGCAAAAACCGGATTGCTCATGGAGTCTTTTCCGCGCGGTAAAACCGCGGTCACGCCGGTGCGAACCGGTCCTTTGCCGATCTGCAATTTTCCTTCGCCAGAGATGAGCGTGGTATGTCCGACCGTAACGCCGGTGACATCAGTGATCGCATTAAGCGCTCCGGGTGTGCCGTCAAAGGGAACGCCGAGATCGCGGGCGCGCGGCCTAGCTGTTGGTTTTTCCTGCGCGCGGATGCTGACGGCAAAAAATAAAATAGAAACAAAAAGCAGCGCATTCATTCTGGATCGATGGCACATATTTCGTATTCATCTCCGGGATCAAAAAGGGGCTACTGTGGAACGGTAAGCAAAGTTGAGCAAAATCTAAATCACCGGCACGGCCATTTTTCGCGGGGGGTTGAAAAATGGCAGCGTAACAATTTTAGCAGAGACGGTATGCCGCACGGCTTCGACGGTTATTTCCATATTCAGCGTGGTTCCCACTGCGGCATTGTCGCGGTTCACGCACGCGAGCGCGATCATTTTCTTAAGTGTTGGCGACCAGGTCGTCGACGTAGCCTTGCCGATGTTGCGCCCGCCGCGATATACGGGAACTGGCACGCGCGAAGCCATGCTGGGCACCTGCGGCGCCATGCCCGCTTTGTCGTACAGCGCTTCCACCTCGTTCCAGTTGATTTCCAAGCCTACCAGCGAGCGCGCCGCACCTTTCTTGGACTCACGTGCCAGCGCATCGCGGCCGACAAAATTCTCTTTCTTCAAGTCCACCAGCTTGCCGAGTCCAATTTCCGAGGGAGAAAATTTCTGCGCATCAATCAACGCTTTCTTGCTGGAGGTGTAGTCCACTTCAATCAAGATTAAGCCTGCTTCAATGCGTGCAATATCCAGCGCAATCATGCCTGCGGGATGAATGTCGAATGCCTTGCCTTTAGCGTGCAACGCGTCCCACACGGTTACCGCGTCTTTCCAAGGCATCCAGATTTCAAATCCCAGGTCGCCGGTATATCCCGTGCGCGAAATGTCCACCGGCACACCAGCGATTTGTCCATGCGTCACGCGAAAATATTTCAGATTGGTGATGTTGGCGTCGGCCACCGCATTCAGCAACCGCCCGGATGTGGGCCCCTGCAGCGCCAGCGCCGCCACTTGCTCGGTGATGTCTTCGACCTTGGCGTCGAGTCCCAGCGCGTTCTGCTGAAACCATCGCAAACTAGGGTCCGCTGCGGTCCAGCGATACTCGTTTTCTCCCAGGCGCGTAATTGTGCCGTCGTCGATTACCTTACCTTCCGTATCGCACCAGCAGCAGTAAATCACCTGATCGACTGCAACTTTATTAATATCCCGCGAAATCACGCGGTTCACGAGTTTGGTGGCGTCGCGTCCGGTGATTCTATATTTGAATAGCGGAGAAATGTCGATCAGCGCAGCGGAATTACGGATGGCGTTGTACTCGTGCTCGTGATGCATTTCGTAAACGCTTACGGTGTAGTAGCCGGACCATTCGCGGTAATTCATGCTCTCGCACAGCGCGAGAGTCCTTTCATGAAATGCGGTACCAACCGGCACAAAAACCTCCATCGCCCTTCACGGCACATTGCAAAAACTGCAAGACACCTTACGAAGGCCTTCAAAGTATAGGGGTGAATTCAGGGCGGTCGCAAGGCGCGTTAATTTGCGCCGGAACGTAATGTCTCGTCAATGAGTCACACTCAGGGTTTAATCTTTTCCAGGCGCTCGCGGAAATATTCCTTCCAGCTCTCCGGCAGCGCATCCACCATCAGGGCGCGCCGCGCTGTACGCACGTCGGCCTCGTTATATCGCTTGGCAACGTATAGTTGGGTAATTGCGGATACCGGAACGGCATTTGAGTCTCGTGAGATCGACTTCATTTCGTCACCGGCGGCGACTTTCCCCTCGCGAGCGACGGCCAGGTAAAAACCCATGCGTCCGCTCGCCAAGAAGCGCTTCACCATGTCGTCAGACTGAAATCGCAGTCCGAGTTTGTAGCAGGGGAGGCGCGGTTGCGTCACAATTACTTCCGCGGAGCCCACAGAAAACCGGTCGCCCAGATAAACCGAGCCCTCCAGCATGCCCTCTGTCGTGAAGTTTTCTCCGAAAACGCCCATTGGCAAATCGCGGCCAGGCAATTCTTTCTTCCAGTATTCGTAGTGTTCGAGCGGATAGCAGTACACGGCTTTGTATTCGCCGCCGTGGACGGTAAGGTCCGCCTGCCGATCACCATCCAGATCGAGTTTGCGCAAAACTACGCGGCCCTTGACGGCTTCCTTGAAGATTCCCGTCGTCACCACGTGCCCGTGCCACGCTACTTCACGCGGAAAGCCGACATTCAAAGAAACTATTTTCATGAGTACATTGTCGCACTAGCGGTCCACTATACCCGAGCTTGCGGCTGGCAACGAAGGGCTCTGTTTCGCCCACACTTGTGCCAGACTTGCCGGTGACAGTAGAATGCATTTTGCTTTTCTTTATCCCTCTTGGTTAGCTGTGCGCGCTTTGCATCGCCTCCTTTGCCGATACCTCGCGCTGGTGTGACGGAGTTCTAAATAAAAATGACGCAGCATTACGACGTAATCGTCATCGGCGGCGGACACAACGGCTTGGTCAACGCCGCCTATCTGGCGAAAGCCGGAAAAAAAGTGCTGGTTCTGGAACGCCGCCACGTTCTCGGCGGAGCCGCGGTCACCGAAGAAATCATTCCGGGCTTTCTATTTTCCGAATGCTCCTACGTGGTCTCGTTGTTGCGCCCTGAAATTATTCGCGAGCTCGATCTTCCCCGCCACGGGCTCGAAATCCTGCCGCTCGACGGGACTTTTTCTCCGATGCCCAATGGCGATCATCTCTGGCGCATGAACGATCACGCCAAGTCCATCCGCGAAATTCGCCGCCACTCGCGCGTGGACGCCGAGGCGTACGACGAATTTTCCAAGATGATGACGCCGATGTGCCGCTTCGTGAAGCCCATGCTTTCCATGGTTCCTCCGGATCCCACCACTCTGAATCCGCGCGATCTGAAGCAGCTTCATTTCCTGATGCAGCGTTTCCGCGAGCTTTCTTCGGACGAGCGCTACACGCTGATCCAGTTGATGACCATGAGCTCGGCGGACTTTCTAGATCAGTGGTTTGAAACTGACGTGCTCAAAGCCACCATGTCCGCTTCCGGAATCATCGGCACGTTTCTAGGAATTCGCTCGCCGGGCACAGCTTACGTTCTTTTGCATCACTACATGGGCGAGATCGACGGAGCGTTTCGCTCTTGGGGTTTCAGCCGCGGTGGAACCGGCGCTATTTCGAACGCTATCGCCGCCGCCGCGCGCGAAGCCGGCGTGGAAATTCGCACCAAAGCTCCGGTAGGAAAAATCGTGGTGAAGAACGGCCGAGCTGCCGGCGTTATTTTGCAGTCCGGCGAAGAACTCGGCGCCAACGTGGTTTCTTCCAGCGTTGATCCGCATCTCACCTTCGAAAAATTTCTGGAGCCTTCAGAACTGCCCACGGATTTCCTTGAAGGCGTACGGCGCTACAAATTCCGCGGCTCTTCCGGCAAGGTGAATATTGCGCTCGACGCATTGCCGGAATTCAAGGCGCTGCCGGGGCATGGAGCGCATCTTCGCGGCGCGATTTCCATTTCGCCCAGCATGGAATATATGGAGCGCGCTTACGACGATGCTAAATACGGCCACTATTCGCGCAGGCCCTACATCGATATGGTCATTCCCAGCTTGACGGATCCTAGCGTCGCGCCGCCGGGCAAGCACGTTTTATCCTGCTTCGTGCAATATGCGCCGTACAAACTTGCCGAAGGCACGTGGGACGAGCAGCGCGAAGCGTTTGGCGACAATGTCATCGACACCATCGCCGAATATGCGCCCAACATCAAAAGCATTATCGCCGGCCGGCAGATTCTTACGCCGCTCGATCTGGAGCGCGAATTTGGACTCACGCAGGGCAATATTTTTCAGGGAGAGCTGTCTCTCGAGCAATTATTCTTTCTGCGGCCCGTCGCGGGATGGGCATACTACCGCACGCCTGTCGATAACTTATATATGTGCGGCTCCGCAACACATCCGGGCGGCGGCATCATGGGCGCCAATGGCCGCATCGCGAGCCAGGTGATCCTCAGGGAATGGAAAAAGCCCGTGGTGCAGCGAACGTCCAGCGGTGCGAACTCTACAGGTGAGCCGGTCACGGCCGGCGCTTCTGCTGCATCAGACGCGCCCAGCGCCCGTTCCACCAAAGAGCCCAACTGACCATGCCCATCGGACAGCGCGTAGTTTTCATCGGCGGTGGGCACAATGCGCTTATTGCCGCATTTTATCTGGCTAAAGGCGGATTCAAACCGCTGGTTCTCGAACGTCACGCCATGGTAGGCGGCGGCGCGATCACCGAGGAATTTCATCCCGGCTTCAAGGCTTCGACGCTTGCGCACACGCTCGGACCGCTTCGCGCCGACGTGGCCCGTGATCTTCGCGTTGAGAAATTCGATTGCGAAATTCTGCGCCCTGATCCACGCGTGTTCGCTCCCACGCTTGGCGGGCAAGCGCTTCTTTTTTACGACGATCACGCCAAGACTGCTGGTGGAATCGCGCGACTGTCCGCAAAGGACGCTGCTAAATACACTGAGTTCGCCGCATCGCTGGCTAAAATCTCCGGCGTCTTCGCGCAGTTGTGCGCGATCACCCCGCCTTCTATCGATAAGCCCTCTCCTGAAGATCTCTGGAATTTGCTCAAGACCGGACGCGGCGTTCGCGGCCTCGGCAAGCACGGCATCTTTGATCTTCTCCGCTGGGGTCCGATGGCCGTCGCGGATTTTGTCGCGGAGTTTTTTGAAACGGAATTACTCCGCGCCGTCATCGCCGCGCGTGGAATTTTTGGCACCGCTCTCGGCCCATGGTCCGCCGGATCCACAGCCGTGCTGCTTCTTCGCGCCGCCGCAGACGCCAATCCAGTCGGTTCAGCCACCTTTTCACGAGGCGGCCTCGGCGCCTTCACACATGCGCTGGCCGAATCCGCCAAGCATGCCGGTGTGGAAATTCGCACCAACGCCGAAGTGCAGCACATTCGGGTGAAAGACGGCGCCGCGATTGGCGTGGTTCTGGCCGATGGCGAAGAAATCGCTGTGGACGCCGTGGTCTCCGGAGTAGATCCCAAGCGCACGTTTTTTCAGTTGATGGACCCGTCGCAACTTGATCCCACTTTCGCGTTGCGCATTCGTAATATTCGCGCCAACGGCACCGTCGCCAAGGTCAATTTCGCACTCGGCGATTTGCCCGCCTTTCCCGCGCTGGCCGGAACCGTCGGCCCGGATGGGTTTCGGCAGGCGCTTTCCGGGCGCATTCACATCGGCCCGGAAATCGATTACCTCGAGCGCGCGTTCGACGCTTCCAAATATGGAGAATTCTCCACGGCTCCGTACCTAGATATTACTATTCCGACGCTGCTCGATCCTTCTCTCGCGCCTCCTGGCAAACACGTGGTCTCGGCGTACATGCAGTTCGCCCCTTACAAATTGAAAGAAGGGAACTGGGACATGCGCGCCAAGGATTTGGGCGAAACGGTGATGAAAACTATCGCGGAATATTCGCCCAATTTCTCCGCGCTGGTGGAAGCAATGCAGGTCATCACGCCACAGGATCTGGAAACGAAGTACGGTTTCACCGGCGGCCACATCTTCCACGGTGAGCTGGCCCTCGATCAGCTCTTCACCATGCGCCCGGTGCTGGATTGGGCGCGCTACAAAACGCCCGTCCGCGGCTTATTCTTGTGTGGCTCCGGCACGCATCCCGGCAACGGCCTTACCGGCGCTTCCGGCGCCAACGCTGCACGCGAAATTATCCGCGATCTCCGCTGATTTCGTTGAGTTGGCACTTCACCGCCTGAGTCTGAGTTCTTCGCTGCAGCCACGATCGCACACCGCGTACCGCGAATATTTTGTGATCACGCACCCGTCAGGATTTTGTGTTGTGCCGGCGTCAGCGGAACGACCGAAAGCCGGCCCTGGCGTACCAGCGGAGAATCTGCGAACGTCGAGTTCGCTTTGATCTGCGCCAGAGAGACAGGCTGAGACAGCGCTTTGCCCGCTTTGATGGTGACGATGGGAGTTTTCGGATCCGCGGCATTCACCGAAACGACCGATGCCGTGCCCACAGCGCTTTTGACCTCTCCAGTTTCGTAGATAATCAGCTTGGTTCCTGGTTTCATTTCGCGCAGATTTCTCACCGCGGTCGGATTGGAAACGCCGTCCCACTCGGTAACCGAATCGCGCTGAAGATCGGCAAACGAGTATCCCGTCGGTTCCGTTTTTAGCAGGTAATGATCGGAAGGCATATCGGCACCACCTTTGTGTCCACCATTCTAACGCTTTTAAACATAGCCTTGGTGCGGGTGCTTACATTATGGCCTCGCTCGTTCCGTGATGCCCTGAGGGCTCCGCAAGGTTTGCTATACTCAAAAGTTCGGCGCGGTACCCAAGTGGCCCAAGGGAGAGGTCTGCAAAACCCATGTTTTCAGATGGGGCTACGCGGTTTCAATAGTTTACGAAGGTTTCATTAGGTGTAAATAGGCAATAATAGGGCGCGTTGGGCACAGATTCTGGGCATAGCTTTTTCCGGTTTCTTCAATCTGCTATGATGTAAAACTTCGGTGCGGTACCCAAGTGGCCTAAGGGAATGGTCTGCAAAACCATCATTCGTCGGTTCGACTCCGACCCGCACCTCCAAGACTTACTTCTTCCCGTTCTTCTCGGCGCGTCTCTTTTCCAGCCAGCGCTTCTTGACCGCGAGACCGATGCGGCGACGACTAGCTGCTGAGTGCACGTACCTCTTCGGTCGCGATGTCTCGACTACGACTCCCCGCTCGCCGTTCAACGCAGCGATGGCCCCGTCGATACCAGCCAGCCGCCTCGCTGTTTTGTCCCTTTCGATTCGCAACACTTTCACGATGTCCATGTTCTTCCCCTTACCCTAAAAGTTTTAGTCGGCATTCGGAACACATCCGCAACCCCAAACGCATCGTCTCGACCGCAAGCCCGGCAAGGCATCCTTCGCAGAAGGTCGTGGTCGCGCGTCTGCGCTTCTCGTGTTCCGGTTGTTGCGTACGAACGTGTCGTACCTCGACATCGGCACACCCGGGCCCACGCGCATCGAGCGCAGGAAGGACTCGTCGTAGCGCGTGAGTGACCATGTCATGCTTGTGATTCTAACATGCGCCGCCCGGTACGCATCAGTTGCCGCTTGTGGAGCGCATCCCCACGTGCTTCAAGATTTTTAAAACCAGTGGCACATCTTTCTTGTCTACGCGTCGCAGCCGCGACAGCAGCCCCGCGAACGAGAATCAGATTTTGAAGGGGACGTTTCAGTCCCCCGGTTTTCTAATACTTCTTGTCGAACGGTTTCAACTTTCGTATCCGCCAGATTGTCACGATGACAGCCACGAGAGCGACACCGCCTTCAATCCATTGCTTTACATTCATCGCATTTCCTTTAGCACTGATTAAAGTACCGCAGCGCCACGTTGAATCCGAACGCGACACCGCTAGCGAAGCCACACGGCACGCAACCGCTCAAAGCGAGTATGCCGCACCCACCTGAAACGTCACCCGCCAAGTCACACAGCGAATACCCGACCGTGGTGTACATTCGCGACGCCTGCTCGGACAATTTTTGGGACCATCATTTGAAATGTGAATTTGGACCCGTGCTGCTCCAAGTGTTCCAGCGCGAGTACTTTGTCACGGTACGGCTATGTATAAGTAGTCCGCTCTTGTTAAAGGGACGCGGTTTCGCTTCATGCGGGTCAGAACGATGTCTTCCATCACGCCTTCTTACCGCGAAGTGGTCCGTTTCTTCTTCACGGCTTCGCTTGACAAGGATACGCGTCCTTGTATGTGCGTTGGCTGTCGTGTGAGTGGCATGAGATACATTCACTCGTATCAGGTTGACCAAGTGGGCGGTGATGGAGCCAAGCACCTTGCGAAGAACGGAGAGCGGCTGCGCGGTCACGACTTAATTTTGTACATCGTGCGGCAGGTGCCAGCGGGGCGGGATATATGCCGGACCCGTTCGCAGTCACTGCCGCTACATACAATCTCGGCGTCGGGGGGAGGATTCCTGGTTTAATTCG
>JRHI01000607.1_pt1 | contig 37115 bp, 44 predicted proteins | sample 215371 | NCBI WGS metagenome assembly JRHI01 (sample SAMN02929681, study PRJNA255918) | sediment metagenome | biome: cave system; feature: Ice Cave; material: Sediment; isolation source: sediment from deep within a dark volcanic ice cave with no known source of... ... | reverse complement strand
GTGCTCCTCGTAGAGGTGCACGATCAGCTCGGTGTCGGTGTGGGTGCGAAAGACGTGGCCCTTGGCCTGCAGCGCGGCCTTGCGCTCAGGGTAGTCGAAGAGCTCGCCGTTGAAGACGACGGCAACAGAGCCGTCTTCGTTGAAGATCGGCTGGCGGCCGTCACCGAGGCCAACGATGGAGAGCCGGCGGTTGGCGAAGCCGAAGCCCTGGCGGATCAGGAAGCCGTCGTCATCGGGCCCGCGGTGCCAGAGCGAGCGGGCCATTTCCTGCAGCACGGCGGGATCGGGCTGGCGCCGGCCGGTAAGGTCGATAATTCCCGCAATGCCACACATGAACCCTCTTACGCTCGCTCTTCCAACTCACATTTTAATCGCAAAAGCCGGGTTATCGCCGTGCGGGATAACACGCCTTCCGAGCATGGCTACCACGTACCCGTCTAATCCGGCGGGTGCAACCGGGCTCACGACGCTTCAATGAGGCCTAAAGACCTGAGGCTGGCGTGGCCGTCGCGGCCGACAATAATGTGGTCATGCACCGCGAGATCCCCAGCGATCCCGCCGCTGCGACGATTTGCTTCGTCATGTCAATGTCCACGCGGGAGGGAGTGGGGTCGCCGGAGGGGTGGTTGTGCACCAGCACAATCGCCGTCGCCGACAACTCCAGCGCGCGCTTTACGACCTCGCGGGCGTAAACGGGCGTGTGATCGACGGTGCCGTGCTGCTGCACCTCATCCGCGATGAGCTGGTTCTTTTTATCGAGGAACAGGACCCGGAACTGCTCGCGGTGCTCATAGCTTTGGGCCGCGCGCAGGTATTCGAGTACTTCTTTCCACGACGACAGCGCCGGCCGCTTCATGATGTTTGAGCGCATGAGCCGCAGAGCGGCGGCGCGGATCAGCCTCAGCTCGGTGATGACGCTGTCGCCGACCCCGTCGACCTCCTTCAGGCGCTGGTCGGGGGCGTTGACGACCTCGGCGAAGGAGCCGAAGCGGGCAATGAGCTGTTTTGCGAGCTCCTTGGTGTCGCGCCGCGGCAGCGCCCGGAACAGAACCAACTCCAGAAGCTCGTAGTCCGGCATCGCGTCCGAGCCGCCCTTCCGGAAGCGCTCGCGCAGACGCTGGCGGTGACCCGTGTAGTGCGGCGCCGGTGCTTCGAGAAACGATTGCTGGTCCCCATTGCCCCCGTCGCCGGTCTTTCCGCGGTTGGGCATGGGAAGGCCGATCAGGTGAGCTCGAAGACGGGGCAGTCGATGCCCTTGGGCGAGAAGGTGAAGACCTCGCAGCCGGACTCGGTCACGCCCACGGTGTGCTCGAACTGGGCGGAGAGCTCACGGTCGCGCGTCACCGCAGTCCAGCCATCGGGCAGCACTTTGACGTGCGGGCGGCCGAGATTGATCATCGGCTCGATAGTGAACAGCATGCCGGCTTCCAGTGTCACGCCCTCACCCGGCTCGCCATAATGCAGGATGTTGGGGCGGTCGTGGAACACGCGGCCGAGCCCGTGCCCGCAGAAGTCGCGCACTACGCTGCAACGCTCGGCCTCAGCGTAGGACTGGATGGCGGCGCCGATGTGCCCCGTGGTTGCGCTAGGCTTTACCGCTGCGATGCCGCGCTTGAGCGCCTCATAGGTCACGTAGATCAGCCGTTCCGCCCGCCGCGAGATGCGCCCCACTGGATACATGCGGCTCGTGTCGCCGTGCCAGCCGTCGTGGATGAGCGTCACGTCGATGTTGACGATGTCGCCGTCGCGCAAGGGTTTTGGACCCGGGATGCCGTGGCAGACGACGTGGTTGATCGAGGTGCAGATCGACTTCGGAAAGCCGCGGTAATTCAGAGGTGCCGGGATTGCGCCGTGATCGAGGGCGAACTCCAGGACGAGCGCGTCGAGCGTTTCTGTGGCGACGCCCGGCTTGACGTATGGAGTGAGCATGTCGAGCGCTTCGGCCGCCAGCTGGCCGGCCTTGCGCATGCCCTCGAAGGCATCGGGCCCATGCAGCTTGATCTTGCCGTCGCGGTCGGGCGCGCGCGTAACTTCGACGTTCGACATATACGGGTCCCTGAGCGTGCCCGAAGTCGGGTCACCCCGGAAATGTAGTGAAATTTGCCCGCCGCGCAATGCGCGCCTCAGCCCCAGCGACTTTGGCGAGGAGCCTAGGGTTCAATGTGACGGAGCAAGCGCAGGCTCGCGTCAGGCCTTCTTGTCGTCCTCGGCCGGCACCTCGGCGGCTGCGGCCTCGGCAACGAGGCGCTGCGCCTGTCCGACCCAGTCGTCCTTCTCGATGCGGCCGTCGAGCTGCAGGGCCTCGTCGAGGTTGGCGATGTCGTCGTCGGAGAGGTTGGCGATCTGCTCGAGCTTGATGGCGTTGAGCTGACGCAGCCGGCCCGCGAGGTCGGCGTCGATGCCCTTGATCTGCGTCAGATCCTCGGGCTCGCCCTTCGGCTTCTTGAAGCCCTTCCACTGCGCATTGAGGCGGCGGGCGCGGGCGTCCGAGCGCTCGGCGATACGGGCTGACTTGCCGCGGCGTCCGCGCAGGTAATAGAGCTTCGCACGGCGGACCTTGCCGCGGCGTAGGACCTCGATCTCGGCGATGTAGGGCGAGTAGACCGGGAACACGCGCTCCACGCCCTCGCCGTAGGAAATCTTGCGCACGGTGAAGTTCTCGTTGATGCCGGCGCCGGAGCGGCCGATCACCACGCCCTCGTAGGCCTGGGTGCGGACGCTGTCGCCCTCGATCACCTTCACCATCACCTTGACGGTATCGCCGGGGCCGAACTCGGGCACGCCGCGCTTTGCCGTCACGGCGCTCATCTGCTCGCGCTCGAGCTCCTGGATGATATTCATGGGCCACCTTGAATAAAAACGACCGAGCGGCTCGGCACGACAGGCCGGCACCCCGCTACGGCAAGCCTTGGGGAATTAGGCGGCGGTCATAGCCGAATTGGCCGCTATTGTCGATACGCAGTTTCCCGGGGCCTCCGGGCGTCGTTTTAGGCTTCACCTGGGTTTGTCTGGGCTTTTGCGACGGGCAAGATCCGGGCGGCGCTCGGCGGTGAGGCGCTCGGCCTCCCTGCGGCGCCACTCCTCGACCTTCTTATGGTCGCCAGACAGGAGGACGTCGGGGATCGCCCGGCCCTCCCATTCACGCGGCTTCGTAAACTGCGGGTACTCCAAGAGGCCACCCTCAAAGCTCTCCTGGCTCAGGGACTCCGCCGCGCCGACGACCCCCGGGAGCAGCCGCACGCAGGCATCAAGCACCACCATGGCCGCAATCTCCCCCCCAGAGAGCACGTAGTCTCCGATCGAGACCTCGCGCATCCGACGGCCCGCGATGAGGCGCTCGTCGATGCCCTCAAAGCGACCGGCGAGCAGCATCGCTCCGGGGCCAGCAGCGAGGTCACGCGCGAGCGTCTGGTCGAAGGTCTCCCCGCGAGGCGACAGGTAAATGAGTGGCGCATCCGGCTCGCTCGCACGCGCGTGGTCGATGGCGGCGGCGAGCACGTCGGCGCGCAGAACCATGCCGGCGCCGCCCCCGGCCGGCGCGTCATCGACGGTGCGGTGCTTGCCGAGGCCGAAGTCGCGGATTGCTACGGTCGCAAGCGACCAGATGCCGGCCTCCAGCGCTTGGCCGGAGAGCGAGACCCCAAGCGGACCGGGGAACATCTCGGGAAAGAGGGTGAGCACGGTTGCGCGCCAGGTCGGTCGTCCGGTGCTCGCGGGGATGTGAGGCATAGCGCCTTCTACTCCCTCTCACCGGCTGCTGGGAGAGGAGATCCCAATGCACTTAACCTCTTCCGGGGGGCGAGGTCGGCGTTCGGGCCTCGCGTTAGATCCCTTCGACAATGGTCATGTCCATGGTTCCGGCGCCCTGGCGCGCCTTCTTCGCCTCCGCATACTCGGGCGAGGTGGCATAGCCCCGCGCGGCCTCGTAGCTCGGGAACTCCAACACCACGTTGCGCGGGCGCCCAGTGCCTTCCATGACCTCGCTCTTGCCGCCGCGCACGATCGGCGTGCCGCCGAACTTCTCCAGCGCGATCTTCGACTTGGCGACGTACTCGGCCCACTTCGCCGGGTCGGTAACCTCTGCGCGCACGACGACGTATCCCTTGGGCATCGCGTTCCCTCCAACGTTTCTTCAGCCGGCCTTGGTGGCGGCGATTTCGGCTTCGCGGATGTGATGGATGAAGGCTTGCGCGATCGCGACGGGATCGTCGGCCTGCGTGATCGGGCGCCCCACCACGATGTAGTCAGCGCCGGCCGCGATCGCGTGATCGGGGGTGGTGATGCGCTCCTGGTCGTCGGTAGCGCTGCCGGTGAGGCGGATGCCGGGTGTCACGATGAGGAACCCAGGGCCGACCGCCGCGCGGATGCGCGCCGCCTCCTGGCCCGAGCCGATAACACCGTCGAAGCCCGATTCGTGCGCGAGCTTGGCGCGCATTGGCACGAGATCGGCGGGTGCGTGCGATGAGCCCTGCTGCTTCAGGTCGTCGGCCGTCAGGTTGGTGAGCACGGTGACTGCGAGCAGCTTCAACTGGCTCTTGCCACGCCCGGTTACCGCCGCGCGCAGCGTCTTGAGGTCATGCCCGTGCACGGTGAGGAAATCGACGCCGAGCTCGGTTGCATTCGCCACCGCCCGCTCGACCGTGTTGCCGATGTCGAGGAGCTTCATGTCGAGGAAAACGCGCTTGCCCTCGGTCTTCAGCGCGCGGGCGAGCTCCAGGCCGCCGGAAAACAATAGCTCGAGCCCAACCTTGTAGAACGTCACCTCGGGCCCGAGCTTGACGACGAGGCGCTGCGCCTCCTCCACCGTCGGCATGTCGAGCGCGACGATTAGGCGGTCCTTGGCGGTGATGGCGCTCATGACGGCAGACTTGGGCGGTGGGCCGAGGCTTTGTGGGCCCTAGCCATGCAGCACATGCGCGGCGCGCGCAAGCTTCTGGATGAGCTGCTTGAAGGCTTCCTGCGAGTCCTTGTTCTTGAGGTGCCCGTGCTCATCGAATGCTTCGTTGGCGCGGGGCACCGCGAACTGGTCGGGCAGCACGAGAGCGAATAGCCCAAGCTCCAGCACTGTGCGCACCGTGATAAGGCTGCGCAGGCCGCCCATGCCGCCGGGAGAAGCCGAGCCCAGGGCGAAGACGCGCGTCTTGAACACCTGCAGAGGCTCCTCGCCTTCCTCGCGCGTATGGCTGATCCAGTCGAGCGTGTTCTTGAGCAGCGGCGTGATCGAGGCGTTGTACTCGGGGCTCGCGATGAAGATGCCGCTGTGGGCCTGCATCAGCGCTTTGAGCTTGCGCGCGTTCTCAGGCGGGCCCTCGGCCGCTTCGAGGTCGCCGTTATAGAGCGGCATGGGATAGTCGCCGAGGTCGGCGAAGGTCGCCGGGATGCCGTTTGCGTCGGCGATCATGGCGCCGAGGTGCGCGAGCTTCTTGTTGTAGGAGGCCGCGCGGGATGAACCCGCGAAGAAGAGCAGCCTGGCGGGCGTGGTCATGGAAGCGCGTTCCGGGGGGTTGTCTTGCCTGCTCGGACGGTGGCTGGCCTTTACGAGCCCTTGCCTTCGAAGAAATCCTTGACGCGCGCGAAGAAGCCGGCGCTCTCCGGGCTCGTCTCCTTGTGACTCTCTTTTTCGAATTCTTCGAGCAGCTCGCGCTGGCGCTTGGTCAGGCTCTTCGGTGTCTCCACCTCGACCTGGATGTACATGTCGCCCGAGACCTTGGAGCGCAGCACGGGCATGCCCTTGCCCTTCAGGCGGAACTGCTTGCCGCTTTCCGAGCCTTCGGGAACCTTGACGCGTGTTGCCGCGCCATCGACGGTCGGCACTTCAATCTGGCCGCCGAGCGCCGCCGTCGTCATCGAGATCGGCACCTTGCAGAAGAGGTCTGCGCCGTCGCGCTGGAAAAACTCGTGCGGCTTGATCGAGAGAAAAATGTAGAGGTCGCCCGCCGGTCCGCCGCGCAGACCCGCCTCGCCCTCGCCTGCGAGCCTGATGCGCGTGCCGTCCTCGACGCCCGCCGGGATGTTGACCGAGAGCGTGCGCTCCTTGGTGGTGCGGCCCGAGCCCCGGCAGCCCTGGCAGGGGTCCTCGATCGTCTCGCCGCGGCCCTGGCAGCTCGGGCAGGTCCGCTCGATGGTGAAGAAGCCCTGGCTCGCGCGCACCTTGCCTTGGCCACCACACATCGAGCACGTCGCCGGCTTGGTGCCGGCCTTGGCTCCGGTGCCCGAGCATGTTTCACAGGAAACGCTGGTCGGCACGCAGATCTGCGCGGTCTTGCCGGCGAAGGCTTCGGTGAGCGAGATTTCCAGGTTGTAGCGCAGGTCGGCGCCGCGCTCGCGCGAGGTGCGAGGGCGCTGGCCGCGCCGGCCGCCCATGAACTCGCCGAATAGGTCGTCGAAAATGTCCGACATCGAGGAGGCGAAGTCGGGCCCGAAGCCGCGCGCTCCGCCCGTCCCGCCGTCGAACGCGGCATGGCCGAAATGGTCGTAGGCTGCGCGCTTCTGTGGGTCCTTCAGGACCTCATAGGCCTCGCTAACCTCCCTGAAGCGCAGCTCGGCCCGGTTGTCGTTCGGATTGCAGTCGGGATGGAATTCCTTGGCGAGGCGCCGGTAAGCCGACTTGAGTTCCTGCTCGTTGGCACCTCGCGCAATTCCGAGGGTCTCGTAATAGCAGCGCTTGGCCATATCGACCGCGGGTCCTTCGGATTTGCTCATGGGCCGAAAAAGTCCTGAGATTGGGAGATAGCGATGTTTGGCCGGCGGGGGAAGATCAGGCGGCGACTAAATTCGACAACGCCGATTGGGTGTTGCAGCGGTCCCCATAGCGGGGTGATCTGCCTCAAAATGCATCCGCCGAAACAACGGAGCCCGGCCGCGAAGCCGGGCTCGTTTTGCATGTCTGATCAAACTTCAAGTCCCAGTGGTTGGGCGCTCAGGCCGACTTCTTCTTGTCGTCCTTCACTTCCTCGAAGTCGGCGTCGACCACGTTCTCCTCGCCTGTGGACCCGCCGCCGGGCTCTCCCTCGCCGGGGGTGGCACCGGCGCCGGCGCCCTGCTGGGCCGAGTAGATGGCCTCGCCGATCTTCATGGCGGCCTGCGCAAGCTCGGTCGTCGACTGCTTGATGCGGTCGGTGTCCTCGGAGGACAGCGCCGACTTGAGATCGGCAATGGCCTTCTCAACTGCAGGCTTGGCGGAAGCGACGGCCGCGTTCGACTCATTCTCCTTGAGCTGCTTCTCGGTCGAGTGGATCAGCGCCTCGGCATGGTTCTTGGCCTCGACGACCTCGCGCTTCTTCTTGTCCTCGGCCGCGTGAGACTCGGCGTCCTTGACCATACGCTCGATCTCGCTGTCGGAGAGGCCGCCCGACGCCTGGATGCGGATCGATTGCTCCTTGCCGGTCGCCTTGTCCTTGGCCCCGACATGCACGATGCCGTTGGCGTCGATGTCGAATGTCACCTCGACCTGAGGGACGCCGCGCGGCGCCGGCGGGATGCCGACGAGATCGAACTGACCAAGCAGCTTGTTGTCGGCCGCCATCTCGCGCTCGCCCTGGCTGACGCGAATGGTGACGGCGCTCTGGCCGTCCTCGGCGGTCGAGAAGGTCTGGCTCTTCTTGGTCGGGATGGTGGTGTTACGGTCGATGAGGCGCGTGAACACGCCGCCCAGCGTCTCGATGCCGAGCGACAGCGGCGTCACGTCGAGCAACAGGACGTCCTTGACTTCGCCCTGCAGCACACCCGCCTGGATGGCGGCGCCGACGGCGACGACTTCGTCCGGGTTGACGCCCTTGTGCGGCTCCTTGCCGAACAGCTGCTTCACAACCTCCTGCACCTTCGGCATGCGCGTCATGCCGCCGACGAGCACGACCTCGTCGATGTCGGCTGCTTTGAGGCCGGCGTCCTTGATGGCTTTCTCGCACGGGCCTTTGGTGCGCGCGATGAGGTCATCGACGAGGCTCTCCAGCTTGGCGCGCGTGAGCTTCAGCGTGAGATGCTTCGGGCCCGAGGCGTCAGCCGTGATGAAGGGCAGGTTGATCTCGGTCTGCGTGGCGCTCGACAGCTCGATCTTGGCCTTCTCGGCGGCCTCTTTCAGGCGCTGGAGGGCGAGCTTGTCGTTGCGCAGGTCGATGCCCTGCTCCTTCTTGAATTCGTCGGCGAGGTAGTTGACGAGCTTCATGTCGAAGTCTTCGCCGCCGAGGAACGTGTCGCCATTCGTCGACTTCACCTCGAACACGCCGTCGCCGATCTCGAGGATCGAAATATCGAAGGTGCCGCCGCCGAGGTCGTAGACGGCGATGGTCTTGGCTTGGGTCTTCTTGTCGAGGCCGTAGGCGAGCGCCGCCGCGGTCGGCTCGTTGATGATGCGCAATACCTCCAGACCCGCAATCTTGCCGGCGTCCTTGGTCGCTTGGCGCTGCGCGTCGTTGAAGTAAGCGGGGACGGTGATGACGGCCTGGGTGATGGTCTCGCCGAGCTTGGCTTCGGCGGTCTCCTTCATCTTCTGCAGGATGAAGGCTGAAATCTGCTGGGGCGAATACTGCTTGCCGTGGGCTTGGACCCAGGCGTCGCCCGTCGGTCCTTTGACGATCTCATAGGGAACGAGCTTCTTGTCCTTCTCGACCATCGGGTCGTCGTAGCGCCGGCCGATGAGGCGCTTGATGGCGAAGAACGTGTTGAGCGGATTGGTCACCGCCTGACGTTTGGCTGGCAGTCCGACGAGCTTTTCTCCGTCGGCGGTGAACGCAACGATCGACGGCGTCGTGTTCATGCCCTCGGCGTTCTCCAGAACCCTCGGCTTCCCGCCCTCCATGACTGCCACGCACGAGTTCGTGGTTCCGAGGTCGATGCCGATTACTTTTGCCATGTGTCTATTCCTCATCTTGAGCGGCGGACCGGTCGGACCCGAGCTTCGGCATCCGGAGCTTCCGGCGCTGCAGCTTATGTAAGCTCATGCGCGCCGGCTTCGGCCCCCTATGGAGCATCCAAACGGTAAACGCCGCTTATATAAGGTCGCTTTTGGGGCGCGCAACCGCAGCGGAACTTGTGCGGCGATCAATTTTGCCCACGTTTCCTGCGTTTCCTCGCCAGTGTTTGGAGGTCGGAGCGAAGCTCTGCGCGCCCGCCTCTCAGTTCGCGTTGCTTGCGTTGCCGGGAGCGGAGCCGTCGCCCGAAGCACTATCGGGCTTGTCGGGTTTTGCGCCTCCCTTGGCGACGACGACCATCGCGGGCCGCAGCACGCGGTCCTCCAGCACATAGCCTGGCTGATACACCTGAACCACGGTGCCAGGTGCTACCTCGTGGTTCTCCACCTCGATCATCGCCTGGTGCTGGTGCGGATTGAACGGCTGTCCCTCGGGCACGATGCGCTTTACGCCGTTGCGTTCCAGGATGTTGAGGAACTCGCGCTCGGTCAGGGAGACGCCGTCAACGAGCACTTTCAGCGCGGGGTCGGCGTCGGCGGCACCGGGAGGGACCGCGGCGATCGCGCGCTGCAGGTTGTCGCCGATGCTCAACACCTCGCGCGCGAACTTGGTGATGGCGTATTTCGCCGTCTCCTCCTTGTCGCGCTCGGTGCGTTTCCTCAGGTTCTCCATATCGGCATGTGCGCGTAGGAGTCGGTCGGTAAGCTCCGCGATGCGCCCCTCGAGCGTCGCGGTATCGGGCGACTGCTCGCCGACACCTTCCCTTGCAGGTGCATCCGAGGGTGTGGCCGCCGTCTGGTCCTGGGCGGGTCTTCCGTTTTCGTCGGCCATCTTTTCTCCGCGCGTCTCGCGGGTCCTCATCTCAAAGTGCCGGGCGGTAGGCGCGGCCTCAAGAGGACCGGATCAATCGGTTGGTGGAATTGGTGCCCGATATCAGACGAGGCGTCCTAAAAATCAAGTCAACAGTCGGCTAACGAGCTTGGCGGTGTAGTCCACCATGGGAATTATGCGCGCGTAATTGATGCGGGTGGGGCCGATTACGCCGAGGACGCCCACGATCTTGCGCTGATCGTCGTGGAAGGGCGCCACGATGAGCGAGGATCCCGACAGCGAGAAGAGCTTGTTCTCCGAACCGATGAAAATGCGCACGCCGTCTGCGTTCTCCGACAGCCCCAAGAGCTGCACGAGGTCGCGTTTGCGCTCCAGATCGTCGAAGAGGCGGCGGATGCGCTCCAGATCCGCTTCGGCAGTCAGGTCCTTCAGCAGATTGGCCTGGCCGCGCACAATGAGGCTCTTGCGGTCGTCGAGCGAGCCCGACCACTCCGCAAGCCCCGCCTGGATGACCTTCTGGGTGAGCTCATCGAGCTCCGCGTGGGAGCTTTGCTGCTCGGCCTCGATGCGCGCCCGCGCCTCCGCGATGGTCGAGCCACGCACGCGCGTGTTGAGGTAGTTCGCGGCCTCTGCCAGCGCCGAGGGCGGCAGCCCCGCGGGCAGCGAGATGATGCGGTTCTCGACCGTCTGGTCCTCGCCGACGAGGATCACCAGCGCTTTGCGGGGCTCCAGAAGCACAAACTCGATGTGCTTCAGCCGCGCGACTTGCTGCTCGGCGAGCACCACGCCGGCGCAATGCGAGAGCCCCGACATCATCTCGCCGGCCTCGTGCAGCACGTCGTCGATCGACTTCGAGCGCTTGCCGGTGATGTGCTGCTCGATCTGGCGGCGCTCGCGCGCGGTCAGGTCGCCGATCTCCAGGAGCCCCTCGACGAAGAGGCGCAGACCGAGCTGGGTCGGCAGCCGCCCGGCCGAGGTGTGCGGTGCCGCGATGAGGCCAAGCTGCTCCAGGTCCGACATCACGTTGCGTATGGAGGCGGGCGATAGCGTCATCGGCAGGGTGCGCGACAGGTTGCGCGACCCCACGGGCTCACCGGTTTCGAGGTACGTCTCTACGATCTGCCGAAGAATGGTGCGGGAGCGGTCGCTGAGTTTTGTGAGCTCGCTGACGACTTCGGTCATCGAATCGGGGTTGGGCTTCACGGTTTGGTTGGGCTCGCCTGCCATAAGCGCCGAACAATAGGGCGCGCAGAAGATTAGGGAAGCCTTCCGCCTTTCGTCAAATTCGCCATCAGTTTTGGTTGAAGGGCCTGTGGGCGTCTCGTAGGGTCTGCCGCATCTTGGGCACCAAAAGTAGGACATAACCTCAAAACATGCGCCCCTCCAAACGCCAGCCTGACGAGCTACGCCGCGTATCGATCGAGCGCGCGGTTTCCAAGCACGCGGAAGGCTCCTGCCTCATCAAGTTCGGGGATACCCAGGTTCTATGCACGGCGAGCCTGGAAGAACGGGTGCCGCCCTGGCTCAAGGGGCAGGGCCGCGGGTGGGTGACGGCCGAGTATGGAATGTTGCCGCGTGCCACCACCGAGCGCACCCGGCGCGAGGTGACCGTCGGCCATGCCTCGGGCCGCACGCAGGAGATTCAGCGCCTCATTGGGCGGGCACTGCGGGCGATCGTCGACCTTACCAAGCTCGGCGAGCGGCAGATCTCCATCGACTGCGACGTGCTGCAGGCCGACGGCGGCACGCGCACGGCCTCGATCACCGGGGCCTGGGTGGCCCTGCACGACTGCATCCAATGGATGAAGCTCCGCGACATGGTGAAGGACGGCGTCCTGCGCGACCAGGTGGCAGCCGTGAGCTGCGGCCTCTATAAAGGTGCGGCAGTACTCGATCTCGACTACGCGGAAGATAGCGCCGCGGAGGCAGATTCCAATTTCGTGATGACGGGAGCGGGCGGCATCGTCGAGGTGCAGGGCACGGCGGAGACAGTCGCCTTCAGCCAGGAGAGTTTTGATCAGCTCATGGTGCTCGCCAAGAAGGGCATCGGCGAGCTGGTGGCGCTGCAGAAGCTCACGGTCGCCTAGGTCGTTGCATGCTTGCTGGTCATCTCGCCCTGACTGTCGCGGCCATGTTCACGGGCGCCGCGTTCTACGTCGGCTTTGCCGAGCAGCCGGCGCGCCTGCAGCTCGATGACCGGGCGCAACTCGCTCAATGGAAGCCGAGCTATACGCGCGGATATGCCATGCAGGGGACGCTCGCGGTCGCGGGCTTCCTCCTCGGCGCGCTGCAATGGTGGCAGAGCGGCGACGGTTTATGGCTCGTCGGCGCATTGTTACTTCTGGCGAACTGGCCCTTCACCTTTTTTGTCATCATGCCGACCAATAAGGCTCTAATGGCCACTCCGAGCGATGCGGGGGCCGCGGCGTCCCGTGCGCTGGTGGTAAAATGGGGTCGTCTGCACGCGGTTCGAACGGCGTTTGGAGCAGCGGCGACCCTTGTCTTCCTGTGGGCAGCGACGTGACGTCTCCCAGCTCGCCGAAAGGAATTCTCGAGGCCGTCCTCTACGCCAAGGACCTGCGCGCTATCGAGGCTTTTTATAAGCGCGCGCTTGGGCTCGAACCCTATGGCAAGCCTGACGAGCGGCAGGTGTTCTTTCGCTGCGGCGACCAGATGCTGCTGATCTTCAATCCCGACGTGACCGAGCGCCCGCCGGCCCAGGATGGCAAGCTCCCGGTGCCGACGCACGGCGCCCGCGGCGAGGGACACGTCTGCTTTCGCGCCAGCGCCGATGAGATCGCGGCGTGGCGCGCGCGCCTGGAAAAAGAGGGGATCGAGATCGAGGCTGATTTCGAATGGCCGGGCGGCGGCCGTTCCATCTACTTCCGCGATCCCGCCGGCAACTCCATCGAGTTCGCCGAGCCGCGCATCTGGGGAATCGCATGACACGGCGCCTGAAGCGTGGCGACCGCCTCGTTGTCGCGAGCCACAACCCCGGCAAGGTGTGGGAGATCAATCAGCTCATCGCGCCTTATGGCCTCGATGCCGTCTCCGCGGGTGCGCTCGGCCTTGCCGTGCCGGAGGAGCCGGAGCCGACGTTCGAGGGGAACGCGAAGATCAAGGCGGTGTTCGCGGCGAAAGGCTCGGGGCTGCCGGCGCTTGCCGACGATTCCGGGATAGAGATCGACGCGCTCGATGGGGCGCCTGGCGTGCACACGGCCGACTGGGCCGGCCCGAAGCGGGACTTCACAATCGCCATGGACCGCGTACATGACGAGATGTCGGCGCGGCATGCATGGAAGGGCGAGCCCGCTCGGGCGAACTTCATCTCCGTGCTGTGCGTGGCCTGGCCCGACGGCCAAACCGAGCTGTTTGAAGGCAAGGTTTACGGTCACGTCGTCTGGCCGCCGCGCGGGGGTAACGGTTTCGGCTATGATCCGATCTTCGTCGCCGACGGTGAGACGCTCACCTTCGGCGAGATGGAGCCCAAAAAGAAATATGCCATCTCCCACCGCACCCGTTCTTTCGAGCACTTCAAGCGCGCCTGCCTCGAACAGGCGGGCGCCTGACAAAGTGGGCTTCGGCGTCTACGTCCACTGGCCGTTCTGCACCCAGAAGTGCCCTTACTGCGACTTCAACAGTCACGTGCGCTTTGGCGGCATCGACGAGGCCCGTTTCCTCGCAGCCTACCTGCGCGAGCTCGAGCACACCGCGGCACTCACCGGGCCGCGCGAGGTTGCCAGCATTTTCTTCGGCGGCGGCACGCCCTCGCTGATGCAGCCGCGCACGGTCGCTGCGATCCTCGACCGTATCGCGGAGCTTTGGTCGATAGCGCCCGGCGTCGAGATCACGCTCGAAGCGAACCCGGGCAGCGTCGAGGCGGAGCGCTTCGCCGGCTACGCGCATGCAGGAGCCAATCGCGTGTCGCTCGGCGTGCAGTCGCTGCGCGACGACATCCTGAAGTCGCTCGGACGCATCCATACCGCCGCTGAAGCTCTCGCCGCACTCAAGGTGGCAAGCGCACACTTCAACCGCGTCTCCTTCGACCTCATCTACGCGCGACCTCGCCAGACGGTCGAGGACTGGCGGCGCGAGCTTGGCGAAGCGCTGGCGCTCGCGCGCGGCCATCTCTCGCTCTACCAGCTCACCATCGAGCCGGAGACGCCATTCGCCGCGCTGCACGCCGCCGGCAAGCTTGTCATCCCACAGAGCGAGGAAGCGCTCGCGCTCTACGAGGTCACGCAGGAGTTGACGAGTGCGGCCGGGCTGCCCGCCTACGAGATCTCCAACCACGCTGCGCCGGGCGAGGAGAGCCGCCACAACCTCCTCTATTGGCGTTATGGCGAATACGCCGGCTGCGGACCGGGCGCGCACGGGCGGCTCGTCTTCGGCGGTGCGCGGCACGCGACCTCCACCGAGCGCACGCCTGAGCGCTGGGCGGAGCTGGTCGAGCAACAGGGCCACGGTTGGGTTGAGCAGGTGCCAGTCAGCCTCGCCGAGCAGGCAGACGAGATGCTGCTCATGGGGCTGCGTCTCTCCGAAGGCATCGATCTCGATCGCCTCGCGGCGGCGAGCGGTCAGAGCCCACGGGCGCCCGTTCTGGTAGCGCTTGAGCGCGACGGGCTGATCGAGCGTTTCGCGAGGAATGATGTTTCGCCGGCGCAGGCCTCGTGGCCCGATGAGATCAAAGCCTGCGTCGGCCCGGGCATGCGGCCGGCGGCGCACGTTGCACGGCCGTTTGGGCACATCCGCGCGACGAAGCAGGGACGCTTTGTGCTCAACGAGATCGTGCTGCGGCTTGCGGCCGGCTTCGCGCCCATCGCGGAGGGCGCAGCGGTTGCGTCGCGCTGACCGCATTGCGACAAGCTTCCGCGATGGACATTCGCCCGAGCCCCGACTAAGCACGCATCCGCATGATGCGACGGCTCTACGATTGGATGATGCGCATGGCGGCGAGCAGGCGCGCGCCGTGGGCGCTTGCGCTCGTGTCGTTCATCGAAAGCTCGTTCTTCCCCATCCCGCCCGACGTCATGCTGATCCCGATGATCTTGAGCCGGCGCGAGCAGGCTTGGTGGTACGCGACCATAGCGACCGTCGCGTCGGTCATCGGGGGCCTGCTTGGCTACGCCATCGGCTACTACTTCTACGACACGGTCGGGCTGCCGATCCTGAGATTCTACGGCCGCGAGCACGCGCTCGATTCCTTCATCGCCTTCGTGCACACGTACGGAGTGCCGGCCGTCATCATCAAAGGCATGACGCCGATCCCCTTCAAGGTCGTGACCATCGCGGCGGGCGTCGCCAAGATGGATCTCTTGGCCTTCATCGGCGCCAGCATCATCGCGCGCGCAATGCGCTTCTATCTCGTGGCGGGGCTGTTATATTTCTTCGGGGAGCCGATCCGCGAGTTCATCGAACGGCGGCTGATGCTCGTTACCACGGTGTTCGTCGTGCTCTTGGTCGGCGGCTTCGTCGCCATTAGGTATCTCGTCTAGATCGTCTGCAGGCGCACGATGACCCTTGCCCTCCCCGATCCGACCGTCCATTCGGCCTATAAGGCCGGAGCGTGGGCGCTGCTACTCGCGGCGGCGTCGATTCTCGGCGCGCTCGGGTTCCAGCACATCGGCGGCATCCAGCCGTGCGAATTATGCCTCGAGCAGCGCTACGCCTATTACGCGGGCGTGCCGCTGCTGTTTATCGCGCTCGTGCTGTTGAGTTCGGGCCAACGCCGGCTCGCGACGCTCCTGTTCGTTCTCGTCGCGCTTGCGTTTCTCGCCAACGCCGCGCTCGGCGTCTATCACGCGGGCGTCGAGTGGCACTTCTGGCCGGGGCCGGCCGCCTGCACCGGCGCGCAGCCGATCTCGACCTCGGTCGGCGGGCTGCTTAACTCGCTTCCCTCGACGAGCGTTGTTCGCTGCGATGACGCGGCGTGGCGGCTGGCGGGAATCTCGCTCGCGGGATGGAACGTCGTTGCGTCGCTGCTTGTGCTTGCTATGAGCCTGCGCGCCGCCGCCGAGTCTGTGCACTCGCGCTAAAAGATCAACCGCTTCCACGGCTTGCATCGCGCGCATGGAAATTGCGCGTCCGCGTGAGCCTATCTTGTTCAGCACCTGTCAAGCGAAATACCGTGGGTCGAACACATGCGCGCCATGCCGTGGTCAAAAAGTGACGGTTAAGTCCACTCGTTCGCGGAACGCGTGCCGAACTAGTCGCGTTAGGGGCACGACACAGTGAAGAGCGCGAAGCGTCACTGCCGTCCACCGGCACATGAGTAAGCGTCAGAGTTTGCCGTCCCTCCGCAGCGTAGCGCGGAAGTTTGCGTCTAAGTGTGCGTCTGTTCCGCCGGTAACCCCCGCGTATGCGTTCGTTGCGTTATACGCCCCGCGTCTCAGTGAAGTTCAGCGTCATCGTTCGAGTTTGTTGCGTAGCGTAAGGGTTGCGTACGGTCGCGTCTGCGTATCGGCACTCCCCCCACGACACGCTGCAACGCGTGTTGTCCATATCGAGGCGAACTGCTCGGAGGAAACGTAGCCGCGTATTTCCGAGCGGTTCGCCGAAAAGTCCAAAGTCCGCGGTCCAGCAAGCCGCTTCAGTCAGAGTTGAGGTGTGGTGTGGCGTCAGACCAAAGTCAGTGGCGTTCGCTTTCGGAGGCAATCGATCAAGTGCTCGTCTCGCTAAGCAGCGCGCCGTACGCGCCGAGTGAGACCGCGGAGTCGACCCTTCGGACAGTTGAACCACCAGAATTCGGAAGGGTGAACAGCCCTTCCAACGAGTTGGCAAGCATATGGAGCGTTGGAGCCGAGAGGTCTCCGCCAGGCATCGCGTTACAAGGTCCCGCGTAGTGATGCCATTGCGCTCTGTGTGCTTGCCGCCCTCAAGATGCCGGGCCCTAAGCCGGCTTAGTTGCGACTAACAGGAGGTGTTCGATGACCCCCCAACACGTCAACCCGCTGCAGTGGCACCAGGCGGTCGGAGTGGCGCGCCAATCGTGCGCCCGCTTCTTCCGCGACGGAGGCAGCCCGGCCGACGCACTGGCCGCATTCGGCGTTCCCGTCGATGCGCGGGCAGCTGGCGGCGACTGGGGCAAGGCGGTCGACGCCATTGCCGAGGTTCTCTGCGCGCCGCCCGCTAAGCGCGCTGCCTAAAGACGCAGTCCTTCCGTCCTTCCGTGAGCCGAACTGAAGCCCCGGCAGCGATGCCGGGGCTTTTTTTGCGCGCACTTTCCGAATTGTAGATCGAGCGGCCTTACGGATCGAGCTCGGTATCCCAGTAGAGATAGTCGAGCCAGCTCTGGTGCAGGTAGTTCGGCGGGAAGAGCCGCCCGTTGCGGTGCAGCTCGAACACCGTCGGCCGGTAGGGTGCCTGCGAGGGATGCATCCCGGCCTCGGCCGGCATGGCACCGCCCTTATCAAGATTGCATGGAGCGCACGCGGCGACGACGTTGTCCCACCGGGTCTGCCCACCGCGTGAGCGCGGCACGAGATGGTCGAACGTCAGGTCCTCCTTCGACCCGCAATACTGGCAGGTGAAGCGGTCGCGCAGGAACACGTTGAAGCGCGTGAACGCTGGGTAGAGCGCAGGCTTAACGTAGGTCTTGAGGGAGACGACGCTCGGCAGCTTCATCTCGAAGGAGGGGCTGCGCACGAAGCGGTCGTATTCGGAGACGATGTTGACGCGATCGAGAAAAACGGCCTTCACCGACTCTTGCCAGCTCCAGAGCGACAACGGGTAGTAGCTCAGTGGCCGGAAGTCGGCGTTCAAGACAAGGGCCGGAAAGGAGTCCGGAATGGCCGCATGCGCATTCACGTTCTAGCGTCCTGTCGGTTCTCTTTCGCGAATCGCGTTCTCCTCGTATTGCGGCCGGGATACTAGCCGCGCATATCAGGTCTGTGAAGCACTCCGGTGACGCCTGTGGCGCCCCGGCTACGGGCCTGATCACGGCCGCCAAGTCGCAGAAAATCTAGGCCTTTTTTCGATCCCGCGGGTCGGGTGGCACCTTGTAGTAGGCCCACAGCATGTGCGCCGCTACGCCGCGCCACGGTCGCCAGCGCTCGGCGATCGCCAGAAGCTCGTCGCGCGAAGGCCGCTGGGCAAGCTGCATCGCATTGGCGGCGGCGATCTGCAGCGCAAGGTCGCCCGCCGCGAAGGCGTCCGCCCGGCCGAGGCAGAAAAGCAGGAAGATGTCGGCGCTCCAGGGGCCGATGCCCGGCAGCGCGGTCAGCGTCTCGTGCACGACCTCCTCGGGCGCGGCGGCGAGTTGCTTGAGATCGAGCCCCGCCTCGATCGCCTCGCTCATTGCGCGCAGCGTCCTCACTTTGCCGCGCGACAGCCCTGCTCGGCGCAGCTCGTCATCGCTCAGCTCGAGAAACGCCTTCGCGCTCATCGGCTTTACCGCCGCCTGCACGCGGCCCCAGATCGCCTCCGCGCTCGCGATCGAGAGCTGCTGGCCGACGACGATGCGGGCGAGGCCCGCAAAGCCCGGGGCGTGCCGCCGCAGCGGCGGGTCGCCGGCGCGGTCGTGCGCACGGCGCAGATGCGGGCATTTGCGCCGCAGCGCGCGGATGCCTGCGCGCAGGTCGGCGTCGGTCTCGATGATGTGGGCAGGGCTAGACCGATTCATGTGAGCAGCACGTGACGCCTCTTTCGTCCTCGGGTGGCGGAGAGTAAATTCAACGCCTGCGTACGCAAAGCAGCTCCTGTTGTCAGGGTTGGTGGAGTGCGAGGCGATGGTGTGCGGGAAGGTAGAGAGTTTTTCGCTCGCTGCTGCAGCCGTCATCGTTGTGGCTGTCTTATCTGCCAGCGTCACAGGCGCCGCCGACTGGCGTCAGGACTGGGCCACGCTCCACAACGATCGCCACGGCTTCCTGATTGCCTACCCCGTCAAGGTCTTTGAGCAGAAGGCCGATCCCGCCACCGACGAGGGCCGGATCCTCTATTCGCGCGACGGCAAAGCGCAGCTTCTTATCGGCGCGTTCGAGAACGACGAGCAGACCACGATCGCCGCCTACCGCAACTACGTCCTGCGGGAGAACTACCCAGGCGCCGCCCTCGATTACGCACCCGTGCACGACCGCTGGTTCGTCCTCTCGGGCACCATCGGCGACAAGGAATTTTACGAGCGCGTCAGCTTCACTTGCGGAGGCCGGCTGATCAATAGCTGGGCCATGATCTATCCCAAGGCTGAGAGCCAATTCTACGACCGCGTCGTGGAAGCGGTGTCGCGCACCTACTCACCCGGTGCCGGACGCTCTGGCAATTGCGACTGAGAGCAGGCATTCATCCCGGGCTATGCCAGAGCCTCCCGTCCTCCGCTTCGCCCCGAGCCCCAACGGCCCCCTGCATCTCGGCCATGCCCTCTCGGCGCTGACCGGCTTCGAGATGGCGCGCCGGGTCGGCGGGCGCTTCCTCCTGCGCATCGAGGACATCGACGTCGTGCGCAGCCGCGAGGAGTATGTCGCTGCCATCCTCGAGGATCTCGCGTGGCTCGGCATCGCCTGGGAGGAGCCGGTCCTGCGTCAGTCGCAGCGCTTTGCCGTCTACGCGCAGGCCGCACAGATGCTCGAGGCGCAAGGCCTGCTCTATCCATGCTTTGCCACGCGGTCGGAGATCGCCGCGGCCGCCGCCGGAGACGCCCTCGATCCGGAAGGCACGCCGCTTTACCCCGGCCTCCACAAGGGCCTTAGCCAAGGCGATATCGAGAAGCGGACTGCGGCGGGTGAGCGGTACGCCCTGCGCCTCCACATCGACCGCGCTCTGGATGCCGCAAAGCGCCGGTTGGACGGGCGCCCGCTCACGTTCACGGAGCTCGACGAGAACGGCTCGCCCCAGGTCGTGGCGGCCGCTCCCGAACGCTGGGGCGATACGATCATCCTGCGTAAGGACGTGCCGGCGAGCTATCATCTGGCCGTCGTCGTGGATGATGCGCTGCAATGCGTCACCCATGTCGTGCGCGGCCGCGATCTCTACGCCGCCAGCGATCTCCAGCGCCTGCTGCAGGTCGTTCTGGGCCTTCCAGAGCCTGTTTACCATCATCACAGGTTGGTTAACGACGAGCAGGGCCGCAAGCTCTCGAAGAGCGCCGGGGACACAGCGCTGGGAAGTCTTCGATCGAACGGCGTGTCGCGGGAAGACATCCGTAGGCAAGTCGGTTTACCCTGACGCCCAAAAGGGCCGCAGTTCGGCCCCCATTGAAGGTCTGTTTAAGCCCTTGGCTGGACTGCCAGATCAATATGCCGGGGGTCCAGCAAGGGCCGGGAGTTGGGGCACGACGCGTGAAGAAGCCCGCCAAGGCGAGGCAGAACTCCGCAAGCCGCGCTAAGCAGGCGCGCGCCTCCGCGCGTGCGCCGAGAGCACGATCCCCCCGTCCGAGCGCGAGTCGGCTCGCCGCCGCCACGTCTGTCGCTCACCCCACTCCGTCGCCGCGTGCGGCCCCGACCACCTCAGCGAGCCCCCGCTCGCGCGATGACCGCCTTTCGCTCGTGCTGCCGCTTTTGCCGGTCATCATCCTGACGCTCGCGCTCGGCGCGGTGCAATCGCTGGCGCCGAACGATTCCGCGCGGCGCCAGCTCGCACTTCTACCTCCCGCATCGACAGTAACTGCCGCGACCCCGCCACTCGCCGTGTCGGCGACCGAACGCGTTGCCATCGAGAAGACCCTTGCGCCGCTATCCGTGAAACCGAGCGTGGTCGCGTCTGTCGCGGCTGCGCCTGTTCCGACGCTGGCCGTCCATGACAGTGCACCCGTCATCCCAACCGCCACGCAACTCGCCGAGCTGCCGCCGGGAGACGGCATTGTTGCTCAGATGGCCTCGCTCGGACATCCCGACAAATGCGTAGCAGCGGCGCCTGCAGGCAAGCTCGTTCCCGTCGTCGCACCCGCAGCGCCAAGCCCGGAAGCGTTCGGCCGCATGCTGGCCGCCGCGGCGCGCCACGAGACCGAGGACCTAATCGTTTACACCGACAAGTACCGCGACATGCGCTTTCCCATGGGCGACGTGCCGGCGCTCTACGGGGTCTGCACCGACGTCGTCGTCCGCGCCTATCGTGCGCTCGGCATCGACCTGCAGGTCCTCGTGCACAACGCCAAGCTCGGCACCGGCGACTCCAACATCGACCACCGCCGGGTCGAAACGCTGCGCCGCTTCTTCTCCAAGTACGGGACCTCGATTCCGGTGAGCGACTTTGTGGAGGAGTTCCTGCCCGGCGATATCGTGACCTATCGCCGGCCGGAGGGACGAGGCTCGCAGACCCACATCGGCATTGTATCGGATGTGATTGCTCCGTCGGGCCGACCGATGATCGTGCACAATCGCGGCTGGGGTCCGCAGCTCGAGGATGCGCTGCTCGCCAATCCCATGACCGGGCACTACCGGCTCATGAGTGCGGGCCCGGCCGAGCAGACAGTCTCTCGCCCGCCGCCGGCGGCCGCCCACCACGCGGCGCAGACGCCGTGGCCGGAGGCGCAGCGCCCCGGGGTCGACACGGCCGACGCACGCTAGCGCCCGATCGCGACCAAGCAGATGCGTGGGAGCGCCCTCGCGTGCCCGCATCGTCGTGTGTGCCAATTCTTGGTAAGCCGATCTTTAATGATTGTGCGGAAAAATAACAGTTGAACCGCAGCTTAGCTGTTGCACGTGAAGCTCAATTGCCAACTGATTTGCTCAGTGCCTTGTCTTTGCTGGCGAATAAGCTCAGCCTCACTCGCCATCGGGGGATGACAGCCGTGTTCTATGCAACTCAGAATGCCTTCGGGGCCGCGGCGGCGGATGCGCTCTATTTCTGCCGGCAGGCGGCGCTTGGGCTAGCGACTGCCGCGCGGGCACGTGCGGTGGATGCCGTCGCCGGTTGCGCCGGCCTGATCGAGCAGCACCGCGCACGGACGGCCCCGCCTCGAGTTGTGCCGCGGGAGCCGACTGTCATCGGCATCGAGGGTCAGTGGGTGCGCGCGACCGGCATCATCCGGTCGGCCCTCGCGAGCTTCCGCAACATTGAGACGTTTCAGGCCGCGGCCGCCCGTCAGATCGACGCTGCCGATTATGCGCTCCAGCTCCTCATTCAGGATCTCAGCGCCGCCATGCCGATCCCGGCCGATGGCCGCGCGCTTCGCGCCGTGCTGGCGGAGGCGGCCAAGAGCCCGACGCCTGCGGCTCGTCCCAAGAAGGCGCTCGCCGCCTGATACGGCTTGGCTCTCGCTAATGAACCGTGTGCTCGACGGCCGACAACTTCGTCGGCTGGAACGAACTCGGTGCCGGATCGACCACGGCTGAACCGAACTTCTGCACCTCGAGCACGGCCAGCGCGTGCTCGCTCAATCCGTTATCGTTGAAGCGGACGATGCCGTCGACGCCCGAGAAGCCATTGGGCCGCATCAGCTCGACCGGCGTGTAGCGCTGACCCGGCGGGTTCGACGCCAGCGAAATCGCCATGCCGACGGCGTCAAAGGTTAAGCTGGCGATGCGCGGCGGCGCGTTGCCGAAAGCCTTGCCGAAGCGCTCCGCAAAGGCTCGCCACGTGGCCGGGTCGGGGCTCGGATACCAGCCCCCGACGAAGGCCTCGTCCCTGCCGATGGACGGGAAGTCCCAGGCGCCCGTGCCGAGCAGCTTCACCTTGCGCGTATCGAGGCCAGAATAGGCGATGACGGGGCCGATCCGCGGCAGCGCATCCTGGCCGCCGGGCAGGAAGAGTGCGTCGACGGGGGTCATCTCCTCCTCGCCGCGCTTGATTTCCTCGACGACGCGCTTTGCCGGCCCCAGCATGCCGTTGGCGGCGGGCTGATACTTCTCGATGATCGCGACCGTGCCGCCAGCGCGCTCTACCGCGCGGCGGAATGCCGGCTCCACCACGTTGCCGTAGGCGTTGTCAGGAATGAGCGCTGCGAAGCGCTTCTTACCTTGCGACGCGGCGAAGCCGACGATGCGGTTGACCTCCTCCTCAGCGAGGAAGCTTATGAGATAGACGCCCTTGCCGGCGATCTGCGCGTCGTTGGAGAAAGCGACGATCGGCACGTTGGCCTGGCGCGCCACGGGCGCTGCTCCGGCAACCGCCTGCGAGAATAGGGGCCCGAGGATGATCTCGGCGCCCTCCTTGACGGCGGCGTCGGCCGCGGCGCGCGCCCCCGCGGTCGTTCCCCCGTCGTCCTTGGTTACGAGCTGTACGGAAGGATCGTTGACCTCAAACAGCGCCATCTCGGCCGCCTGCTTCATGCTCTTCGCTACGGCCGCGGTCTCGCCCATGCCGGCGAGCGGCAGAAGCAGCGCGATCTTGACGGGTGCGCGTGTGGAAGCTGTCGTGGGCGGGGTGGCGACCTGCGCCGTGGGCGCGGGCACGGGCCCCATCGAGGTGGAGCAGGCTTGGACAAATCCGGCAAGCACCCCGAGCGCAAGGGCGCGCAGCGCGAGCGCGCCGCCCCGTCCGGGCTCCTTAGTCCTTCGCATCCGGCCGACTTCCCCCAGAGACCGCGACACCGCCCCCGCGCGCCACGGCCATGGCCTCCCCAGCGCGAACAGTGTAACGAATCTCTTCTCAGCTGGTTAGACTTTGTTTGCACACGCGAAAAGTGCGAGCGCGCCACAATAGTTAACAATCGGCACGAAGCCGCAAACCGGGTCTGCACCATGGTCGGTTCGGAGATGAAAACGAGCCCCGTCGCGGCAGCGGCGGTCGTCGAGATGCAGCGGCATCTCGATCGCGAGCTGCCGCCGGGGCTCTATCTCGTCGCCACGCCCATCGGCAATCTCGCCGACATCACCCTGCGCGCTCTCTCGGTGCTCGCCCGCGCCGACATCATCCTGTGCGAGGACACCCGCCACAGCCGGACGCTGCTTTCCCACTTCGGCATCGAGGCGACGACGCGGCCCTACCACGACCACAACGCCGCGCGTGAGCGCCCGCGCGTCTTAGCCGATCTCGCGGCGGGGCGCCGCGTGGCGCTGATCTCGGACGCCGGCACGCCGCTCGTCTCCGATCCCGGCTACAAGCTCGTGCGCGCGAGCCTCGAAGCTGGGCACCGGGTCGAGGCGCTGCCCGGGCCATCGGCAGCGCTTGCGGGCTTGAGCGTTGCCGGGCTGCCGACGGATGCGTTCTACTTTGTTGGGTTTCTGCCGCCTAGAAGCGCGGCGCGGCGCGCACGCATCGCCGAGCTCAAATCCATTTCGGCAACGCTCGTCTTCTTCGAAGCGCCATCGCGCGTAGCTGAGACGCTGGCCGATCTTGCCGCTGAGCTAGGGAGCCGGCCCGCCGCACTCGCGCGCGAGCTGACCAAGCTGCACGAGGAGGTCCTGCGTTCGAGCCTGCCGCAGCTCGCCGAGCAGCTTGGCACAAGGCCCATTAAGGGCGAGGCCGTCATCGTGGTCAGCCCTCCGCAGCCGGGCGAGGTCACCGACGAGGAGATCGCCGCGAAGCTCGACACGGCTCTGCGCGAGATGAGCCTGCGCGATGCCGCCAAGGCGGTGGCGGACGCGCTGGGCGTGCCTAAGACGCGCGTCTACGACCTTGGCTTGGCGCGGGAGCGCACGAGCGAATGACCGCGCGGTCTAGATCGGCGCGGCTCGACCCACTCGCCGCCGAGCGCCGCTTGCGGCTGCGGCGCGGCCGGGTGTCGGAGGCGTTCGCCGCGGCGGTGCTGATCGCCAAGGGCTACCGCATCCTCGGCCGGCGCGTGCGCACGCGCGCAGGCGAGATCGACATTATCGCCGTGCGGGGAAGGCGCCTTGCCTTTGTGGAGGTGAAACGACGGCTGACGCGCGAGGATGCCGAGGCCGCAGTCTCGGCGCGCCAGGCGGCACGCATCCGCCGCGCGTCGGATCTCTGGCTCGCGCGCCGCCCGCGCTACCGCGGACACGTCTTCGCCTTCGACGTGGCCTAGATTCAGCGCTGCCGAAACGTCACGACAAAAACCAATGAGAACCGGTCGTTTGTTCAGCCGATCTCTTAACATGCTGTGACTTCGAAACGTGGGTAAAGTCACAAGGGACAAATTTTACACGGAACGGTCTAGGTAGTGCGGCTTGCATGTGCACTGAATCTTTCGAGTCACAGCCGCCGCCTCGCGAATCGGGTTATGCAATCATCGACTCTGCTCAAGAGTGGAGACGAGGGCAGGGGTCCAACCCTCGATTAGGCGTGCCCATTTGGAAAGGGCTGCTCGTGCCCGCTGCGAGACCGCCCCGTTTGGACCGGGGTGGTGAGGTTCAAGCGCGGTTTGGCTTTCCAGAGCCAAGCCCCAGCCGAGCAGCCGAGCCATATGCGATTCGAGGCTCGGGCCTTCGCGGCTAATGTTTGACCGACGACGAATTGAGAGTTGCTGTGGCCTTTACGGCCCGATTCGGTTGTATCGACCACAACAGGCAGGAACTCTCCGCGCCCTCGCGCGTCAATCTCGCGGGCGGCGCCGCCGACTTCTCCGTTGGCGCGCCGCTCGGGTCTCCTGCCTGCATCTCCCCGCAATCTCGTGCTTCCAATGACTGTGGGGCGTCTGTCGGGCCACTGACGGTTAGCCCTGGCCCGGACGGCGCAGCACCCCGCATGTGCCGTCGGGGTGTTGCTTCATCACAGTAGCACAGGGGGCGTCGGCGGCGCCGCGTGCCTGATTGCAGGGTTTCAAACTCAGTCGCCCTTCAGATGGGTACTCGTCTTCCTTTCTCTGTTATTCGGAGTAGCGGCAGCCGTCGTCGTGACGCACGCGAGGGGTCGCGCACCGAAGTGGGCTAGTCCAACACTTGATGATTGGATCGGCCCGCCGCCTCACCTGGCGACGCCGCTGCCCGATATGCCGCTGGTCGAGGTCGTGGTGCGGATATGCCTCGACACCAAAACAGACTCCGAAGGCCACATCGCCGGAGCGAGCCCTCAAGCAACCAGCGAGGCGCTACGAGCGATTATGGAAGGCGCACGGCTGGGCCGGGGGAAGTCGCGATCTTGGGGTTTAAGGCCAAGCTGCTCGATCAGAAGATCAACGAAGCCGACGCTGCTCTTACGAAGCTGAAGGCGCTGACTGTAGTGGTTGCCAGAGCCGCGTTCGAGACGGCAACCTACGGCAACCGAATGACTGCATTTCCGCTGGCCAGCAAGCAGCAGTTGGTTCGGGACATCGACGGCATCATGGACGATCTCGGTCTCGACCGCGCCCTTGTGAAGAAGGAGCGTGATCGACTAACCCATTTCCACATGTTCGATGTGGGTGTTGTCGTGCACAACGCGTATCATCGCCTGTCTCATACGATCACTTCGGCGCCGACCCAAACCGCGATGAGGGAAGCGGTGCAACAGGCAAATTTGCAGGCGATCAATCGCGACGGCTCACTTGCCTTCTTCGACGAGTTGGCCACCAAAACTCAGGCCATCGACTTCACTGCGAACCCTCAGAACCGTCGGTTGCTTATTGCGATCATTTCGGAGGGCAAGGCCATTTGCGAAGAGATGTTATCAGCAAACGTCCTCACTGATCGGGCGCGCGAATATCTTGAGACCTACACGACGGCGACGACCCAAGAGCTGATTGATGCGCACCGCGCACGTCTCTCTTAGTCGCTTCCCTGCCCAGCGCCACGGCGTCGACCGGCCCGAGAGGAGCAGCAGCAGGCTCGCTATGACGGCTAAAGGTTACGCGCTTCTGGCAGCGGTGGTTTTCACAGTAGTGGGCGTGTTGCAACTGGCCCGCGCCTTCGAAGGATGGGCAGTCGTGGTGGTCGCGTCCGTCAAGATGGTGTAATTTGCTGGATGGCCCGAGGTCATGATCAGGCGGCTTTCGTGGCGATGCTGAGGATCGGGTCTGCCTCCTCGTTGTCGATCTGGGCGAAGGCCTCGACCATCATGTAGCGGCTCGAGGTCTGCCATTCGTCATTCTGCTCGAACAGCACCGCACCGATCAGGCGGACGATGGACGCCTCGTTGGGGAATATCCCCACGACGTCGGCGCGGCGCTTCACCTCCTTGTTCAGGCGCTCGATCGGGTTTGTCGAATGCAGCTTCGTGCGGTGCTGCCGGGGGAACGACATGTAGGCCAGCACGTCGTGCTCGCTGTCGTCCATCAGATCGGCGAGCTTGGGCCATCGCATCCGGAGCTGACCGGCGACATGGCGCCATGTCTCGCCGGCCTGCTTGCGGTCGGGCTGCTCGAAGGCCTGACGGATGGCGGCGGCGGCGACCGTGTGCTGTCCCTTCGAGACATGCGCCAGGGCGTTGCGCATCCAGTGGACGCGGCAGCGCTGCCAGGTCGCCTCGAAAACGCGGGAGATCGCGCTCTTCAGGCCGGCGTGGGCATCGCTGATCACCAGCTTCACGCCGTCGAGGCCCCGGGCGCGCAGGGAGCGCAGGAAATCCATCCAGAAGGTCTCCGCTTCGGAGGGGCCGACGCCCAGTCCGATGATTTCCCTGCGGCCCTCGGTGTTCGCCGCCACGGCGATTATGGCCGCGACGGACACGATCCGGCCGCCCTGGCGCTGCTTGAGGTAAGTGGCGTCGAGCCAGACATAAGGCCACTGGCCGGTCAGGGGGCGGTTGAGGAACTCGCCGACCCGCTCGTCGATATCCTTGCACAGCTTTGACACGGTGCTCTTCGAGATCCCGCTCAGTCCCATGGCCTGCACCAGGTCATCGACGCGGCGGGTGGACACGCCGCCGATCCAGGCCTCCTGAATGACGGCCACCAGCGCCTGTTCCGAGGTCTTTCGGGCTTCGAGAAAGCCGGGGAAGTAGCTGCCCTGCCGCAGCTTCGGCACCTTCAGGTTCAGCGTGCCCAGACGGGTGTCGAGAGAGCGCTCGCGATAGCCGTTGCGCCAGGTCGTGCGCTGCTCGGCACGCTCGTGCCGGCCGGCGCCGATCAGCCCTTCGACATCGGCCTCCATCATCAGCTGAAGAACGGCCTCCGCAATCGAGCGCAGCAGATCGCCCTGATCGTGCTTTTGCAGAAGTTCGGTAAGGTCCATATTGGTCTTGGTCATCGGGGGTTCCGTGTGGTTCGTGGTTGGAGCGTCGAAACTCAACCTCGACCATACACCTCGATGGCCACCCAGCTCACACCGGCAGCGCCGATGAAATTACACCACGTGCCCGGACACTACCTTTGTTGGCCCATCGCGTGGGCTCGAAATGTCATGCGGTTGTCGGTCCAGGATTGCTCGTCAAACGACAGAAAGGGAATGTTGGCCGTGACGCGACCAAAGCCCGCCTTCAAACGCCGAAGCGCCTCTTCTTGGCCCAGCGAATGAGGAACCGTCACTACGAGCGGCTCAGACATTGAGGACCTCAACAGGAAGGGCCGAGTTCGTGCTCAGCCGCTCGTGTTCCAGTGGTGATGGTCGTATTGCATCTGGTTGGTGGCCGCTCGATCGGTCCAGAATAGCTGGTCGCCAATCAGCAGACACGCCAGCAGTACAAAGCACGCAATCACGCTGCCGACGACGCCTCTGGTGTACTCGAATGTCTCAGTTGAATGCGTGTGCATATCAAACATGGCCATCTCCTGTGATGACCTTCAACTCCGGCGAGTCTTAAGCGTTCCAGTTGCTTGACCCTCTCACGTCGGTCACGCCTCCGAGCGCATGAAGTGCTCAGCTTGCGGATCGAGGAAAGTCAGCACGGCACCGCAGCTTTACCCGGGCGGGATCGAGAAGAAGCGAAACCGACCATGAGTGCGAAGCCGGGTGGAGAGCCCAACGGCCGCTTCACGAACGACGTGAGCCGAGGCCCATAACGCAAGGCCAGTGACGTAGAAGATAAGGAAGATAGTACCGCCGACATTAAACACAGCCTCGCTCTCCCACAGGCGGTCGCCCACGGAGCGAGGATCGTTTGTGTCAATGCCTTGCTGCGTTCTGATGAGGGTCACCGCCAGTGAAAGTTCTCCGCTGTCAACCCCAATGCTCAGCTAAGGTTCCTTGTGGGCCCGAGGAAAGTCAGACGGGGGCGAACTCTGTCCGGGAGGCATCTTGGCCTGCGAGCGAGGCGGCCAAAGCCCACCGCTACATCACGAGCTTCATCATCGACAAGCGCAAAAGTAGTGATGCTTGACGCGCATCGACGGGCAGACGCTAAACCTGCCTCTCGCCTGAGGTCAAGGCTGCCCCGTGTAGCCCTTCACTCCCTTGGGTTCGTCGGGGCAGCAGGGGCGGACGCGCCGTTCCTCCGGTCCGCCCCACTGTTGTTTGGCGAACGGCTGACCCGTTGAATGCGCGTCCATCGCGCAACGAAGGTCGGAGACACGAGCGCCCAAGGAGCGCCGGGGCTGGCCCCGCTCTCACAGACGAGGCTGGCCCGCTTGCTTTAGTTGGGATGCTGCATCTGAAAAACGGCGTGCCCTCGGATTGCGGTCCAGTCGCCTGCATGCTCGTCAACAAGTGCGAGAAGAAGCACCGCCAAATGATCGCGCCGTCCCTTGTCGGCCACGCTCAAGCCTAACTCGATGCACGCTTGATCAAAGGCGAGTTTCAATGCACTGAGCTCATCGTCGGAAAGAACTTCTGCGGACATGGTACCCCTCCTTACAGGCGGGAGCCCACGCATCGCTCAGCCGTCAGCGCCTACTGTCGCTCCTGACAATCTCACAATTATACACCCCCATAGTGCTGGCCGCAAAGACGCAACTCCCTTTTTGGCGTCAAGTGCCCCCTCGTTCGTCCGATATCGAACAAAACTGGCTCGGCTTTGCGCGGTTCCGCACAATCGGGTTGCACGGTATTGCTCGGGCGTGAACCTGCCTCGCCGGTCAACCGTCGGGTGGCGGTACCGTAGCTAAGACTTGGCCGCTCTCGTCCGTAATTTCGAAGCGACAACCGTGCCGCGCGTACCCTGGTACAACTTCGTCTCGGAGGTATTCGATCCGCGCGAGTTTGGCATCCGCCAGGAAACAACTTGAGCAGGGTTTGAGGTGCGACAATAAAAACCCCGCCACCGCTGACGGGGTAGTTTGGTGATGGTCAGAGGCCATCATCAAGGAGGGGTGAATCACTTCGAGCCGCCGCCGCTCTTGAGCTGCTGTTGTGGTGCGAGAGCAGACGCCGCGACGTCGAAGCTCAGGCGATCAACGATAAAAGTAATATAGTCTCGCGTCAGCGCGTCTTGGCCGTTAAAGGAATTGAATGCTCGAGGACATCGACTGGAGAAGCGTCATCTTTATTGCAGACGGCGCCTTCTTCCTAATTCTCGCCGTCGGTTTCGCTCTGCAACTTCCGCTCATAACGGGGCTATGGCCCTGGATGGAGCAGCCCATCTGCAGCTTCTTTTTTGCTTCCTTACTGGCGGCCTACGGCGCCGGCTGCCTCTTCCTTGTTCGTCTCGGAGACTGGTCTGCTTCTGCTGGTGGCAGTATCGCCTTACTGGTCGCCTTCGGCGGCTTCGCCCTTCAAATCACGGCTGCAGAATTAGCCGGTCACGAGACGGGGCTTCTCATTCCTGCCGCGGTTCTCGCGGTCATTGCGGTGATCGCGGCAGTTACCTTGGTGGTGAACCTCAAGGTCAAGCGTGGCCCGGTGCGCCCACCTCCAACCTCGTTGCGAAGGATATTGGGAGTTATGGCCGGGCTTTTGTACTTAGTCGGACTCGCATTGCTGGCGGGAGCGCACGCTATCCTTCCGTGGTCTCTTACCCCTCAGACCCGAGTGCTTCTCGGTTGGGGGCTCATCGGCTTTTCCTCCAATTACGCCTACACATCGCTGCAGGGCGGTTGGTCCGGAGCGCAGGTCCTTCTGGCGGGATTGCTCAGCTACGATCTGGCGATGATCGTTCCACTTCTCAGGCACTTTGCCGTCGTCACGCCGGAGTACCGAGTGACGCTAGACATCAATCTACTGGTGATCCTGCTGACAGCGTCGGTCGCGGTCTTCCATTTGTTCGTGCGCCCCGCACGCGCCGACGTCCGGCGTTAAAGAGAACAGCGTCCTTCGATTCATTTTCGTCGCAAATTCCGCGCTCGAGCGCGCAGAGCTGCGTTGTCTCCGTTTGTAATCACACAGGAGCCCAACCCGGGGTTAGGTTGGCTGAGGCTTTGCCAGGTGCGAAATAATCTGGAACGCAACTCCGCCGAAAACTGGGAGGTCGGTCGGGAGATCCTTAGCGTTCTCTTCAAGAGACTGACGCGCGACTCGGGGTTCCAAAAAAACTCGTGGTTTTTGAGTGGGCCTGTACACCTCAAGCCACGAGAGCCATTCGCAGTAGATGCTGCGGTTTAGCAGCGGGGTCGAGGTTTACAGATTTAAATAAAAGACCGCGAGGGCGACCACAATGATGAGAACTATAATCGCGACCAGCGGGAGCATCCCATCGTCGTAATAAGAGCGGCGGGCGTCGCCGCGCTTTTGCGGTTTCAAAACCACCTCTTCCTCAGAACCACTTTTGGTCGCGTCCGCCTGCGTTGCAGGGGCCTGCTTGCCGGGGGCTGTTGAGCCGGGCTCTTCGGATGCTGCTGCGTCCCGATCTTCCCGAACCTCTTCCTGTTCTTCGAGGCGCGAAAAGGCATCGATAAGGCTCCAGCCCATGGGGCGCCCAGTGACGGCTCCAAATAATTTCCGGAGACGCTCCCCGATCACTTTAACCGCTGGATCCATCAAAGGGCCTCCGGGAAAGAGAAACGCGTCTCATTTCCAGGAGTTCCGGTCGAACCGAAAGTCACGGAACCAAGCGCAGCCGATGTGAGTTTTCTCGCAAACTCCCCTAGTGCGGCGTTGCAACCTTGGAGAGAGCGCCATGCGCCTCCTGATCCATGACGGCTGCGGTGGTTTCTACAAGCGTCATTTTCTTGCACGCGCTTTACACGTTGGAGCAAGCTGCCATCGATGCCAACGCACTACTCGCTCAGGCCGGCATCGACGCCAAGGAGCGCGAGGCTGCAGACAAACTGCAGCGGCTCATCCTCGAGGAACTGCATCATCGCATCAAGAATACGCTCGCGACGGTGAGCGCCATTGCGTCCCAAAGCCTGCGCACGGCGACTAGCATGGAACATGCGCAGAAAGCTATCGAGGGACGATTGATCGCGCTCGGGCGCGCGCACGATTTGCTGATGCAGGTTAGTTGGGCCAACGCCAGCCTCGTGCAAACCGTTCGCGGAGCAACTGAACCCTATGACAGCAAAGCTGGTGGGAGGTTTTCGATCGCTGGTCCTGATATTGGCATCACGTCTGGTGCCGTGATCGCGTTGGCGATGACGTTCAACGAGCTTTGCACCAACACCACGAAATTCGGCGCTCTGTCGGTGCCCGACGGGCACGTCGAAGTCACATGGACTATCGATGAGCAGACCCAGAGGATGCGGCTCACATGGACCGAAAAAGACGGTCCGCCGGTCGAAGCACCAACAAGGCGAAGTTTCGGCACGCGTATGATGGGATCTCTGGGACACCAATTGAAAGGTGAGGTTCAGCTGGCCTATCAGCCGAGCGGGTTCGTCTATGCCCTGGATGTCCCGCTGAATTCTCTGACGATGAAGACCTGAGCCGTCGCTGCCCGCAGGCTTGACGCGCATGAGCAACAGCCGGGTCTTTTGACGAGTGTCATTGGAAGAGACGCTCGACGCATCAAGGACCGATGTGTGGGGGAAAGCTGCCCGGCGGTGAACCGGTTCCGACGCGAGCTTCGGACATATTGGCTGAAGAACGCCACGAGAAAGACCCGACAGCATTTGGAGCACTGCCGGGTCTCCAACGAGCGACGCCAGCCCTGGAGAGTTAGCGCACGCCCGCACACGAGGGAAAACTGGCATCGCCCCCGAGTGGTTCCGAGGCGAGCCCTGTAAGATCGGCTCTGGCGCTCGGTCACTGTGGCACTGGTGGCTGGCTGTCCTACCCTCGAAGGAGGCGCAACACCTCTTCGCTGCTTTCGCCCGCGGCGGTACGGAACTAGTACCGACCGCCGGCGTTCGCTACGCATGGCGGAGCCTCTACAACACCAGATCGTAGCTCGCGCCCTCGAGCTCATTTCAGATGAAGCGCACTGGACCCGCGGGTTCGTCGCTCGAAGGGTCGATGGAAGGCTCTGCGCTTGCTTCGATCCGTGGGCCGCCCGATTCTGCGCCGTCGGTGCCCTCAATCGCGCAGCGCGCGAACTTATGGGGGTCGCGGGCGTTGAGCACGCTTACATGTCCGAAAAGTTTGTGCTGGCCGCGAACGGCCGACACCATGACAGCCTGCCCCGCATCAACGACCACGAGGGGCACGAAGTGATCGTCAGGATGTTCAAGCTCGCGCTCGCGCAGTAAAAATCGACGCGCGAATGCTGCGCCGCGTCGCCGCGATCCACTCACCTTGACGAGCCCGGAGTGGCTCGTGTCGATGCTAGGTGAATTGCTGAGCAACGGTGCATGGCCAGGCCAATAGATCACTTCGCGCTTCCTGCAATTTGGCTAGATACCTCTTGCACCGCTTTTGCAAGGCCGCCTTCCACATACGGCCTCTGAACGAAAAAGGCTTTAGACGGCAGCGCCCTGTGAGGGATGCGTGCGGAAGATACCAGGAGGATGGTCGGCGGCCATCGCTCACGGACATAGTGGACGAGTGTCACCCCGTCCATTCCCGGCAGGTCACTGTCGGTGAACACCACCCGGATCGTCGACTCGGCTTCTAGAATGGTGATGGCCTCTTCGGCCGTTCCTGCTTGAAAGACTTTAAAACCAGCCTTTTCAAAAGCATCCGCAACGTCCAATCGCGTCACGATCTCTTCTTGAACGACGAGTACGACCCGACCATCCCTGGCATCAGGCATGGGCATTCCCCGGCATCACGGATTGAGCGGCTGGCTTCCTGGCGCGGACGTTGCACCTAAACTTGAATGTGGCCTCAACCGCGACGAGAGATAAAATCCCTCGAAGACAATCGAAGCCACGATGAACGCGCCCAGGAGCGACCCGGCCACGCGTCTGTTCGCTGCGCGGCGATCAGCTGACGGCCTTAAATGTTGTGGCACTGCTGCCTCCCATGTTTTGAGGCCAACAATCCCACTGGTGGCGAAGTTCCAGGAGCACGGACCGAAAGTTCAGAGCTCGCTGCGAACCACCCACCCACGCCGACGTTTCTTCCGCAAAGGGCTCGGCCCAACCGGAGGAAGTCCCCAAATGGAAGATCTATTCGCGCTGCTGATGAATCCAGGAGGGTTTGAATGCACCTGGCGCAACGGCCAGCTCTATGTGCGGCGCGCCGAAACGCCAATAGCGCCGCTCGCGAGGGAATTGGCCCCCATTGGCCTGCAGGCGGCCGGAGCGGCGAGAACGACATCGGCCGAGCCGAGGGGGAGCGAGTCCGCGGACGTGCCGACTTACACCTCGGAAACAGCACCATCGGTCGTCTGAATTTCCGCGCGGCAACCTTAATGAGCCCACACCGACGGATCAGGTTCTCTTGAGATAGCGGCTCGAGCTGTCGTTCGGCCTGGCATGCGCGTATACGCTCGTCGTCTTCAAGTCCGCATGTCCGAGGGTTTGCGAGACGAGCGTGATCGGCGCGCCCTCGTCAATGGCGTGACTGGCATGAGCGTGGCGAAGCCAATGGGCGGAAACCCCCGGATTGATCCCGGCCCGCTTCGCTGTCGCTTTCACGACGTAGTTGATCCGGCGCTCCGAGATCGGAAACACGCGCTCTGAAGCTGGGGCGTCGGCACGCAACTCGCGCAGGGCCGCCGCGAGGTCGGCTGGAACGAGGATGCACCTCGTCTTGTCGCCCTTGCCTATGACGTTGAGCTGCGCCTCGCCCGTGTCGCGGGGTACAATCTGCGACCAGGTGAGGCCCGCAAGCTCCGAGACGCGCAACGCACTGAAGTAGGCAACTTCCAGAAGGAGACGATCGCGCTTGGATCTGGCGGCGCGAAGAAGGAGGTGCAGCTCGACTTGCGAAAGAAGCCGCTGCGCGACCTTGCGGGGGGCCTTCTTGAGCTTGATCAGCGGCGCGGCGTTGAAGCGGGTGAAGCCAACCTTGTGCGCGAAGCCGAGGAAAGCCTTCACGGCGGCGACATAAGTATTGAGCGTGGCGGCGCTGCCTGTAGAGCCGTCCGCCTTCGTGCGCATTGCCTCCAGCGCGTTCTGCACGTCTTCCACCGTGGCGCGTTTGAGATTCGACCCACCGGCCGCGAGGGCCTCCACAAAGCGTCGACCGATCCGCATGAATTGACTGGCGGTGGTCTGCCCGCTGGCAGACCAACGTTGGTTTGCGGCGGTCCCGGTTCTGGCAAAACCTTGCTGGCCATGACCTTCCTCGTGAAAGGCGCTGTCGAAAATGGAGATCCCGGCGTGCTGATGTCATTCGATGAGCGCATCGCTGATCTCGGCGTCGACATCGCCTCGCTGGGCTTCGATCTTCCCGACCTTGAAGCGCGCAACTTGCTAGCCACGGATTACATTCATCTTGACCGTCAAGAGATGCACGAGACCGGCGAATACGATCTTGAAGCCCTCTTCGTGCGTCTAGGTTACGCGGTTCAGCGCGTGGGCGCTCGCCGCGTCGTGCTGGACACGATCGATGCGCTGTTCGCCGGTATACCAAATCCAGCAATCGTTCGCTCGGAACTGCGTCGCTTGTTTGGATGGCTCAAGGACCGCCAGCTGACGACCGTAATTACTGCCGAGCGCGGGGAGGGGAGTCTCACGCGCCACGGCATTGAAGAATATGTCTCCGACTGCGTGATCCTGCTTGATTATCGCGTCGTGGATCAACTTTCGACGCGCCGACTGCGTGTCGTCAAATATCGCCGCAGCTCGCATGGCACCAACGAGTATCCCTTCCTGATCGACGGCTCCGGTATCACGGTGCTGCCCGTGACTTCATTGCGCTTAGATCACGCCGCTTCGAATGAGGGCGTATCGAGCGGCCTTGCAGATCTCGACGCGATGCTTGCGGGGAAAGGCTACTTCAAGGGAAGCAGTATTCTTCTGACTGGGGGGCCAGGCACGGGGAAGACCAGCATCGCCGGCCTTCTCGCGGACGCGACCTGTCGGCGCGGAGAGCGGTGCATCTATTTCAGTTTTGAGGAAAGCCCGCACCAACTGGTTCGCAACATGCGATCAATCGGCACTGATTTGCAGCCCTGGATCGACGCAGGACTGTTGCGCTATCATTCGGCCCGACCAAGCATGGGCGGGCTTGAGATGCATCTTGCGCTCATGCTGAAAGAAATCCGGGATACCCGCCCCGACGTGGTCATTGTCGATCCGCTTTCAGCGTTGCTAGCGAGCGGCACGGGCAGCCAAACAGCCGTTATGGCACTCCGCCTCATTGACTATCTCAAAACGCTCGGCGTGACCTCGCTATTTCTCAGCTTGCAGGGATCCGAAGACGAAACCGCGCTGCACATCTCATCGATCATGGACACCTGGATCGTGCTGCGCAATGTCCGCTCCGACACCGAGCTCTCACGCCGCCTGCACGTGGTGAAAGCGCGCGGCATGGCGCATTCCAGCGAAGTGCGCAAAATGGAAATTTCCCACACCGGCGTACATTTAACGGCCTTACGCGAATAGGAGTGGATCATGCCGACAGACAACCCCCCTCCGATTGATGCAACTAATCCAGGACAATGGGATTTACGTCTTTATGTGGCGGGACAAACCGACAAGTCGATTCGGGCAATCAACAATCTTACCCGTATTTGCAAGGAGCATCTGGAGGGACGCTATTCCATCGAGGTGGTCGACCTATTGGAGCGGCCGCAACTGGCCGCTGGCGATCAGATTGTCGCCCTGCCGACCTTGGTGCGTCGGCTACCGGAACCGATCAAAAAGATCCTCGGGGACCTTTCCGATGAGGACCGCGTTTTAGTTGGACTTGATGTTCGACCGCGAGTGTGAAAGCGACGACGAGAATGGCCACGCCCCGCTATGGATTTACGCTGTTTGTCACTGGCGCAACGCCTCGGTCAATGCGCGCGATCGACAACGTTCAAAGCTTTTGCGAACGGGAGCTCACGAACGACTACGAACTCGAAGTGGTCGATCTGTATGAGCACCCCGAGCGGGCGCAGCCATCCGATGTGATCGTCTCGCCCACTCTGGTCCGTCATGCGCCCAGGCCCGTACGCTTATTGATTGGCGACATGTCGGATGCAAACCGATTAGCCTCGCTAGTGCACACACCCTTGTCATGACCACAAAGTCACTCGATCGGGACTTAGAACTGGAGACGCTGCGTAACCGTTTAGAGGAAGCGGAAGAGACCCTGCGCGCTATCCGCACCGGGGCGGTCGATGCTCTCGTCATCGATAGGGAAGGCGCCCCTGTCATCTATACTCTTAACAGCGCTTCTGAACCCTACCGCCTGCTCGTGGAACAAATGCGCGAAGGCGCTGTCACTGTGTCGCCCACGGGCACTATCGTTTATTGCAACTCCGCGTTTGCACGGTTGGCGGGACTTCCAAGCGAGCGTCTGCGGGGAAGTCTCCTCGGCGATTTACTGCCTGACAAAG
>JRHI01000606.1_pt1 | contig 37136 bp, 37 predicted proteins | sample 215371 | NCBI WGS metagenome assembly JRHI01 (sample SAMN02929681, study PRJNA255918) | sediment metagenome | biome: cave system; feature: Ice Cave; material: Sediment; isolation source: sediment from deep within a dark volcanic ice cave with no known source of... ... | reverse complement strand
AACCCGATCTACATCGGCTTCCCCTTTCCGTGCTCGCGGCACACGATCTTTGTTGGCGGTACGAACGTGCCGATCGTCATGCCGATACACGCTCCGACCAGGCTGCCGAGGAGCAACACGCCGATCAGCAACCCCAGGCCGTCCGCCCGGTACGGGATCGAGCCGAGCACACCGATTCCGATCGGGAACATCACCGCCGAGGCGACCAGGGCCCGCAGCGTGGCGAAGACCACCTTCTCCGCCGCCACCGCCCACAGTGGAAGCGGGGCCAGCAGCCGGTCCTCGATCTCCTTGGTCCAGCTGAACTCGGCAACCAGCGGGAACGCCATGGCCTGGATCGCGGTCACCGTCGCGGTCAGCGCGACCAGGCCGGGGAACAGTAGGTTGGAGTAGCCACTGCTGGTGTAGCCGAGGCTGGTCAACAGCTTGCCGAAGACGAAAAGGAAGAACACCGGCTGCAGCAGTACCTGGGCCAAGAACGCCACCAGATCCTTACCGGTGACGACGATGTCGCGGCGCAGCACCGAGCCGAACGAGCGCAGCATCAGCGCCCGCGATGGCCCCCGCACCTCCTCAGCGGAGCTGCCGGTGCGTACTGGTGCGGTTGTCGTCGTCAGCGCAGGCTCCTACCGGTCAGGTCGATGAACACATCCTCCAGGCTGGCCTCGCCGATCTCCATCCCGATCAGCCGGCCGGCCGCCGCCACCTCGGCGGCGACCGGGGCGACCATCGCAGCGGCCTCACCGGTGAGGTACAGCCGGATGGTGTGCACACCTCCCTCGGCGCCGACCTGCTCGCACCGCTGCACCCCCGCCAGCGTACCTAGCCGGTCGCGCAGGCCCGCCACCCCGAGCTCGGCCGCCGGCTCGACCGTGACCTGCAGGCTCGCCCCGGTGACCAGCCCGCGGACCAGGGCGGTCGGGGTGTCCAGAGCGAGCAGCCGGCCGGAATCGACGATCCCGACCCGGTCGGCCAGCGCCGCGGCCTCGTCCATGTCGTGCGTCGTCAGCACGATCGTCACACCGGACGCCCGCAACTCCCGGATGCGGTCCCAGACGAACAGCCGGGCGGCGGGGTCCAGCCCGGTGGTGGGCTCATCGAGGAACAGCACGCTCGGGTCGTGCATCAGCGTCCGGGCGATCATCATCCGCTGGTTCTGTCCGCCGGAGAACAGCTCCGGCTTCTCATTGGCCCGGTCGGTGAGCGCGAACTGCTCCAGCAACGCCTCGGCCCGCTGGGTGCGAACCGCCTTGGGCACGCCGTGGTAGGCGGCGTGAAACAGCAGGTTCTACCGGACCGACAGTGACCGGTCGAGGTTGTTGCGCTGCGGGACCACGCCGAGCAGGCTGCGCACGGTCCGCGGCGCGACCATCACGTCCACGTTCGCGATCAGCGCCTGCCCGGCGGTGGGCCGGACCCGGGTGGTGAGTATCCCGATCGTGGTGGACTTGCCGGCTCCGTTCGGGCCGAGCAACCCGAAGATCTCACCGCCCGCCACCGCGAAGCTGAGCCGGTCCACCGCATCGGTTTTCGCTTTCGGGTAGCGCTTGACCAGCTCCCGAACCTCCACCGCGGTTGCGTCCACGATGCTTACCGTCTCATGCCGCGCTCGGCCCGTGGCCAATCTGAGTGCGTGGTTGGGATGTGACGGGCACCGGCGTGGTGAGATGCAGCAACACGCGCATAGTGGTGTCCGCACCATTGAAAGATACCCGGGAGACATCGACAGCGACGTACCCGTCATCACCAAGGGTGGCGTTCATGCGCACGAAATGGCCGCCCAGTCTGTGCAGGCCGCACAGCGTCTGGGTGACCAGCTCAGCGACGCAACGATCGTCGAGTCCGACCTCCGCCGCGGTGTCAAAGTCAGGTGCGTCCGCGCTTCGGTTGATCACGTCACTGCCGCCTTGAGAATTCGCTGGCCGTCTCCTTCATGACACACCATCCCGTATTCCATCGCGGCGCGGATATGGGCCATCAGCTGGTCGGCTTCCGCGCGTGCCCACCCGTGGGCATCCCATGTCTCCCGCAGGAGCATGAGTTCCGGCGCCTGGGGGATCTGCGCGCGGTGACGCGCGATCAGCGCGTCGGCCAGGAGGTCGCGAAAGTCGTCGTCCAGGCGGATCTCGTGAAGGCTCACTGTGCACTGATCCGGGTCTCGGTAGACCGCAGGGGCGCCCGGCCTGCGGCGGCTAAACCAGCCGGGGCGGACCTTGGCCGAGCCGATGAAACCGAGCCAAAAACTGCTACTAGTCACGTCATACCTCTCGATCGGGTGGTCAACTGCATCACCGTCACTCGAAGGAGTACTTGCTAGACATGGCTGGCCACGGACGGGAGCCTGAACAGACGGCGAACGGCGCTCACCAATCGGCCAACGGAGGGGCTTGGCATCCGCTCCGTGCGTTGGGCGAGGTGGCGGCCCGGCCCCCCGAGGGGGGAAGGGGGCCGGGCCGCAGCGGGGGAACCGGACCGCGCGGTACAGGTCACCGCGGGTGGGAACTCCGGTCCCCACGTCTGGAGAGGGGGCTGGCGACGGCGGTCATCATCTACAACCTGGTAATCGGCCGCTGCATCGAGGTGTTACCGCCCACGGTACTTATTCTCCACTCCACTTGCGTTGTATGTCCCCTGTTCACTCACGTGAAAGCCCTCCGCCGCTTAAAAGCACGAGAAGGCGGTGACCATCGATGAATCGGCACCCAAGCTAACCGAGAGGAGTTGAGCATTCACGTGGGAGAACCGCCTCGAAACATTCACGCGTTAAGCCGCGAGTTAGCAACGCTGACGGCAGATATAGAGCGCCTACGCACAGACTTACGTAACGTGTTCGATCGATTCCTCACCGCACGGGGCATCGAAGATGGATCGCCCGGTAGCAGCGCCCTCACGGATGCAGAAGTAGCGCGGCGCGTACTGGGTCAGCGGCGTGCACGGTGCCCTCCGGGGTGACCCAGAACGGCACCGGGTGCTCGGCTCCGTCATGACGCACCCGCAGCTGCTCGTGCAGCCGCAGCTTTCCGTCCGGGACGGCGAGGCCCGCGGCGGCGCACACAGCCACCACCTCCACCAGATCGACCCACCGCATCGTTGCCCCGCCAGCGGCCTCGAGCAGCTCGGGCGCCACCCGCTCGGAAGCCAGCGGCAGATCCAGCAAGTCGGCCAGGGCGCCAGGGTCGCCACCGGAGACCAGTTCACCAGCCGGTAGCACGCCGGCCAGCCACGGCGAGTCGAGCACTACCGCGCGGTCGGCCTCGACCACTTCGCCAGTGACCGCCCGCACCCGAGCCGGCGGTGCCACGTCGTCAGGGTCGAGGTCCGCGCCGGCCAGCACGGTATGCGCGGCGTGCACCACCGCAGGGGTGACTGTGCGCGCGGGGTCAGCCAACCGGGCCAGCAGGTCGGCAGCATCAGCGGCGCTGACGACGCTGCACCAGGTTCGCACCCCAGCGGCGACGAGCAACGCCTCCTCGGTGTCGCAGACCGGGACCACGTCGTAGAGACCCGCCAACGCGACGGCCCCGGCGAGCCGCCAGTGTGGCGGTGGGTGGCCGCCAAGCCGGGCGTGCCGGGCCAGCCACCAGCCGGTGTAGCCGCCCGGCTGGCGCAGCGCGGCCAGACCAGCGGGGTCGGCGGCGATCCGGCGCAACGCGGCCGGCCAGCACTGATCGTCGACGAGATCCAGATCCCGGACAGCGAGCAGGCGCGCCGGTGGCGCACCATCGGCGCCGTGGGCCTGGGCCCACCATTGCTGCTCACCGTCCAGATCATGATCCGGGCCGTCCGGGTGCGGGTCGTCGAGCATTGCGAACGAATCGAGGACCCCCACCGCCCGCAGCGCGTCCGCTGGTCGTTCGGCAGCGACGGCGGGATCCAGCGCGCCCAGCGGCGCGTCCGGGGCAAGCAGCTCCCGCAAGGCCCCACCGGGCAGCACCAGCTCGTCGGCGCGTCTCGGTGCCCCGGTGTCATCAGGCAACGCCAGCGCACCCAGCCACGGCCGCGTTGTGCCATCACGCACCGCGGTGGCCGCTAGCGACAGCACCGCTCGCGCAAGTCCGGTGACGTCCAGGCCGTCCTCGGCGTCATCGACGCTGCGCTCGATCGCCGGACGCAGCGCGTCGAGCAGTTCCGCGGAGCCCACCGGCCGCGCCCCGAGCCGCTCCAGCAGCGGGTGCGCGGCATCGGGGTGCACCAGCCGAAGCTCAGTCGGCACACCGCCGGCTTCAGCCAGATCACCGAGCAGCACCCCACGAGGGCCGGTGACGGTGCGCCCGTCGGCCAGCGGCACCGGCAGCGCGCCGAGCTCCTCGCGGGCCGATGGATCAACGTCGAGCAGCGGAATCAGGGCGCAATAGCAACGCCTCCACCACGACGGCGGCCGGTCCAGTCCGGCCAGCAGCTCGGTGATGGCCGCCGGGCGCAGCCGGGTCACGCCGAGGGCGGTGAGTGCGGCAGTGTGCACAGAACCGGCCAGATCAGCATCGAGCAGGTTGGGTGTGACGTCGGCTAGCAGTCCAGCCAGTTCGGGCAGCGGCACGTCGAGCACCAGGGCGTCGGCCGGCGCGATGTCCCGGCCCGCGGCACCGGGTAGCCATCTGGCGTGGCGCAGCGCCTTCAGAACCGCCTCGCGCAGCGTCGCGTCGACTTCGCTGGCCGGGAATCCCGGGGCAGGCACCAGCGCCGTGCGCTGATCCGGCGCCAGCGCGGCGGCGAGCTGCGGGTAAGCCCGCGCCGCAGCGTCGACCAGCAGCTCGACGGCCGGACCGGGATGGACGTGGCGCCGTGACGAGTCGACGGGCACCGTGGCGATCAGTCTTGCGGGCAGGCTAAGGCGCTCCGCGGTCGGCGTGGGCGCGTGCAGCACCTCGCCGGTCAGTGGTGACGGCGCACCATCGGGGCCGACCGGCAATGCCCAACACAGGCTCCACTGCGGTCTCGTCTCGGGCCCGAGCCCAGCCAGAGCGGCCGTCGGTAACAGGCCGGCCTGGCGCACCACCCGCCAGCGGCGCAGCTCGGGACCGTCATGTACCAGCACCGGGTCCTCGCCCTCGCGGCGCAGGACTCGATCACCGATGTCGATGCGCTGCAACCACGGCAACGCCAGTAGCAGGTCGCCGGCCTCCGCTGCGAAGGCCGCGAGCACCACCTTCGGGTCGATCCCGGCGCGCAGCGGCAACCGGACCTCGGTCTCGAAGCCCGGTGGCGGATCCCCGCCGGCCGGCCACACCAACCGCAGCACCGGCGGCCGGCCATCGCGCCGGGTCAGCTCCGCGGACAGTGCCGGGTCATCGGCCACCGCGTCGGCGGTGCGCTGGGCGGAGAACTCGACGCCGCCGCAGCGGGAAAGCACCTGCGGCGTGTCGGTGACCCCAAGGACCGCCGCGAACCCGACCCCGAAACGGCCAACGCTGTCACCGGCCCGCTTGGCCGACGCGCGCAGTGCGGCCAGCGCAGCCACCCCGGCGGCGTCTAGCGACGCCCCGGTGTTCGCGGCCCGCAGTTCGCGGCCCTCGACGGTGACCCGCAGGTGCCCTGGCACACCCGCGCGTTGCGCGGCGTCGGCGGCGTTCTGCGCCAGCTCGACGAGCAACCTGTCCGCGTAACCGAGCAGGGCGAGGTCGGACTCGGCATTGGCGTCCTCCCGGAACCGCGTCGGAGACCCCCGCCATGCGGCCAGCACCCCGGCTCGCAGCGCTGCGGTATCGAACGGGTCCGCGCTCACGGCTCGACGGTGTTCATGTGGACCTTGGCGAGCAGGTCTCGCGACGCTCACTCCACCGGCGTCCGGGGCAGCAGCTCCAGCTCAGCGTCGTCGTAGACCAGCTCGGCCACCGGCACGTTCGGGCTGGTATCCACCCGCACCTCGGAATGCGCCCCGCAGCCGAACTCCGCGTGCACCACCTGCCCGTCCGCTGGGGACAGGTCATTGCCGCACACGCCGAGGGCGGCCGCGAGCAGGCCACCCAGGGGAAGGTAGAAGCCGCAGCTGACGCACCGGTCGGGGGCACTGCGGGCCATCTCCGAGTCAGGCCCGTGCTCGCTGTCGTGCCAGCGTTGCACCAGCGCGAGCCGGGCATCGCGACTGAGCACCCGGAGCCGTCCAAGCCCAAGCTCGGGGCTCAGCGGCTCCACCGCAGGGTCGTCGTCGATGAGGTAGCCGGGCACCAGCCGCGGGTCGCCCGGATCGGTCGGCACCAGGTCGCCGACCCCGACGTCACCTGCACGCAGCCGTTGGGTCCAGGGCAGCCAGGGCGGCGCGACCAGTGCGTCCGGGCCGGGCAACAGCACCACTTCGCTGACTGTCACCAGGGTTCCCGGACCCGCCGACGCCAGCGTGACCGACCAGCGCCAGCCGCGGTAGCCGGGCAGATCGGCCTCGAAGAGGTGAGTGACCGCGCCGCCGTCTTCGGTCTGGGTCTCGACATGCTCGCCTACCGGGTGCACGCCGGCTTCAGCCTGCGCCGCCTGCCGGGCCAGCTCGCTGGCCTCACCGAGGTCCCGATGGTTGGCCCCAAAGTTGGCTGAGCCTGGCGCGGTAGTGTCGGCAATCACGACTCCGATTGTGCCGCACCGGCGGTCTGTACTGCTAACCCGGCCGCCCCGACGCCGAATCCCGATGTCGGCGACGGCGATTGTCGCGCTGACAACCCTGGTACTGGCGGCCGTGGTCCTCGTAGTCACTGTGCTGACCGGTTGCACCGCCTCGACGGCACAACAGCTGCACGTACAGGTCCTGGCCGTGCTCCCGCATGACACCACGATGTACACCCAGGGCCTGGAGATCCACGACGGGGTGCTCTACGAGGGCAGCGGGCTGGCCGGGCAGTCCCGAGTCCGGGCCACCGCGCTGGCCAGCACCGCCATGTTACGGGAGGCGACGTTGCCCGCTCCCCTGTTCGGCGAGGGCCTCACCGCCACCGACGACCGGTTGTGGCAGCTGACCTGGACCAGTGGGGTGGCGATCGAGCGGGATCCGGCGACGCTGGCGCAGCGCCGCCTAGTGACCTACCGCGGGCAGGGTTGGGGCCTGTGCCACGACGGGCACCGGTTGGTGATGAGCGATGGCTCGGAGAGGCTGACCTTCCGGGACCCGGTGACCTTCGCACCGTCGGGCCAGCTGGAGGTCCGCCTCGACGGCGAGCCGGTGCGCCAGCTCAACGAACTGGAGTGCACCGGCGGCGTCGTCTGGGCCAATGTCTTCGAGACCGACCGCATCGTGCGCATCAACCCGACCACGGGTGTGGTGACCGGGGTGGTCGATGCGTCCGGCCTGCTGCGCACGCAGCCGCCGTCCACGGGGGATGTGCTCAACGGTATCGCGGCGATCCCCGGCACCGACGAGTTCCTCATCACCGGCAAGCACTGGCCGTCGCTGTTCCGGGTGCGCTTCGTCCCCCAATCCGCCTAGGCTAGCCGCAGCTTGATCACGGTTTATGTGCCGAAAACGACACGATCTGTCGCCCACGACACATAAACCGTGATCAAGGCGGGTGGACAGCCGGGATGAGCGCCAAGGTGGCGCCTGTGGTGCAGGATGAACGCGTGAAGCGGCCCGCATCCTCATCCGGCGGCTGCCCCGACGGCTACCCGGGGCGGCGTCGGGGCAGCCGCGGGCGACGCTGGGTGCCCGACGATCGCCGCACAGGCCCGGGCCTGACCGACCCGCCGCGGCCGGCCGCGCCACCGCCGGCGCGCTGGGCACCGTCGCCCTCCACCGGCGACGACGCCGGTGAGCGGGACTGGTCGCAGACTGGCGCTGGGGACCATCCGCGGGACGTCCAGGAAGACGGCAGCCCCCGGGCCAGCGATCGGCAGCCACCGCCGCCCCGCAAGATCACCGTCACCCGGGTGGCCGCCTGGCGGAGCAGGCAACTGGTCTCCGGCGGCGCGCGGCGCTTCCACCGGGCCACCACGGCCGACGGCGCCGGCCGGTCCGGGCTGTCCTCGCTGACCTACGCGGCGATGATGGACTACGCGGCCAGCGCGGCGATCGCCGTCGCACTGGCCAACACGCTGTTCTTCGCCGTCGCCACTGCCCAGAGCCGGGCCAACGTGGCGCTTTACCTGCTGATCACGGTCGCGCCGTTCGCGGTGGTCGCCCCGGTCGTCGGCCCGCTGCTGGACCGGCTACAGCACGGTAGACGGGTGGCGATGGCGCTGTCCTTCGCCGGGCGCAGCTTCCTGCTGATCGTGATGGCGGCACACGTCCACGATTGGCTGCTGTACCCGGCGGCGCTGGGCTTCATGGTGCTGGCCAAGTCCTACGGCGTGCTGCAGGCGGCGGTGATCCCTCGGGTGCTCCCGCCGGGGATCACGCTGGTGAAGACCAACTCACGGCTCACCGCGTTCGGCTTGGTCGCCGCGGGTGTGTCCGGTGCGGTCGCCGCCGGCATCGCCGCGATGACCGGATCGTCGGGAGCGCTGCTGTCTACCGCAGTGATCTGCCTGGCCGGGGCAGCCCTGTGCTTACGCATTCCGTCCTGGGTGGAGGTGACCGAAGGCGAGGTCCCAGCCTCGCTGCGGGCCGAGGCCACCGGCGCGCTCGGCTCCGCACGGGGCCGCCAGCCGATGGGTCGCCAGGTGGTGGTCGCGCTGTGGGGAAACGGGACCGCACGGGTGCTCACCGGATTTCTCACGCTGTTCGTGGCATTCGCGGTGAAAGCCCAGACGGAGGGCTCACCAGGACGGCAGCTGGTGCTGCTGGGCATCGTCGGCGCGGCGGCGGGGGCAGGCAGCTTCTTGGGCAACGCCGTCGGCGCCCGGACGCATTTCGGTAAACCCGATCAGGCGATCGTCGGATGCGTGGTCGCCGGCCTGACGATGGCGGTGCTCGCCGCGCTGGTGTCGGGCATCGCCATCGCGGCGGTCACCGCTCTGGTGGCGGCGACGGGCAGCGCGGTGGCCAAGGTCTGCCTGGACGCGGTGATCCAGCGCGGCGTGCCGGAGGCGTCGCGCGCCTCGGCGTTCGGCCGGTCGGAAACCGTGTTGCAGACGGCCTGGGTGATGGGCGGCGCGCTGGGCGTGCTGCTGCCTCCCACCTACTGGATCGGCTTCGCCTCGGTCTCGGCGCTGCTGAGCCTGGGCCTGGCCCAAACCCTGCTGACCCGGCGCGGAGCATCGCTCATTCCCGGGTCGCGCCGCCATGGTTCCTCACCGGGGCAGGGGGTCCGATCGTCGCGATAAGGCTTCAATGGCGGATCAGGGATCCAGCTCCTGGGCCACCGCCCGCACCATCTCTCCGATCCGCTTGGTCGTGCGGCGATCCGGGTACCGGCCGCGGCGCAGGTCGGGCTGGACCGCGGACTCCAGCAACCTGATCATGTCATCGATCACGCCGTGCAGCTCCTCAGCCGGCCGGCGGCGGGCCTCGGCCACCGATGGCGGCGGCTCCAGCAATCGCACCGACAATGCCTGCGGACCGCGCCGCCCGTCGGCTACTCCGAACTCGACTCGCTGGCCGGCCTTGAGATCGGTGACCCCGGTAGGCAAGGCAGTGGCGCGCACATAGACGTCGGCACCGCCGTCCTGGGTGACAAAACCGAAGCCCTTGCCCGCGTCGTACCACTTGACCTTGCCGGTCGGCACTGACCTCACCGTTCCCTCGTGGAGTACCGCCTGCCTGGACTGCACGACCAGCAAGACGAACGCGCCCCGAAACGCACCCGGGACGCGCGCCCTTAAGCCTACGACCTTCAGCCACATTCCGGGCGCTTAGCGCCACCTGGATGCACAGTTAGTCGTCGTCGAGGCGGTCCTCGACGACTGTCGGAGCCAGATACCAGTCCCGTTGGGCCAGCAGCCTGCCGCAGCGCGGGCATTCGCGTCGCTGCCGCCGGGCAGCGCGCACCGCGGACCACTCCTCATTGAGCCGACGTCGCTGCTCGGCCTGCCGGCGAAGCTTCGGCTGCAACACCTGGATAGTCCAGGTCGCACCGACCAGCACCCCGAGACAGACCAGCAGGATCGCGCTCAGCACCTGCACGGTCACGGCGCTGAGCGGGGTATTCCGCCACGACGTCGCGTCCCCTGGCAGCCGTCTGCAACAGGGCCGAACGACCCCGCTGTGGGGAAGCGTGTCGCGCTCCGTTGAGATTGCGGCATGATCACTACCCCTTCCTCAAGGATCCGGCTTGCGGCCGTGGAGTACGGCGCCCTCCTGATCGGACAACATCACAGTTCTATAACAACAGAGTAGACTGACATCAGACGTCTGTCCACAGATCTGTATGGTCAGACGCCTTACAGGTGTAGGGTTCGGTCGGACAACTACGGGACGCGCAACGTCGCACGTCGCTGCCCGGCTGGCCGCACAACATGGCCCCAGCGCCGCAGCGGGATGAGCACTCAGCTGAGACACCAGAACGGGAGTGACGACGACATGAGCACCGGGCGTGACGGCAACGACCGGACCTCACGGGACACCCAGTGGGAGCTGAGGTTGGACCAACGTCGGCCGCTACCCGAGGTGATCGAGGAGAAGCTGCGAGGGCTCATCGACAGCGGCGTGCTGCCCGCCGGAGAGCGGCTACCCAACGAGCCGGAGCTCGCCAGGCGAATGGGGGTAGCGCGCAGCTCGGTGCGAACCGCGTTGCAGCGCCTTGAGGTGCTCCGGGTAGTGGAGGTGCGAAGGGGGCGAGGCTGGTTCGTCCGGAGCAAGCCTGTCGACCACCTACCAGGTGACTTCATGGAGTGGCTCGCAGAGCGACGCTTCCGGATCGGGGAACGGCTCGAGGTCCGGATGGCGCTCGAGGGGATGGCGGTGAGCCTTGCCGCCGCGCGCGCGACCGAAGGCGAGATCGACGACATCGCCAAGCTCAGCAAGGACCACCTCGCGGCGCCGCCCGACGTCGTCGAGCTGATCAGGACTGATGAGGCTTTCCACGACGCGATCTTCCGCGCGAGTCGCAACGAGTTGCTGCTCGCGACCTATCGCATGCTGATTCCAGAGCTCGCGGAGTGGCGTCGGCGCAGTTACGCGGGGCGTGGGGTGGCGGCCCGCTCCGGCACCGAGCACGACAATGTCGTCAACTTCCTCAAGCGCGGTGACTCAGCTGGCGCCCGCGCCGCGATGATGACTCACCTGCTCGGCCTTTACCACGAAATTCAGGCGGCCGACGACCAGGACGGGGCGCGACGGCCGGCGCATCTGAGCACATTTGTGGGCATTGAGGACGAACCGGAGTGGCCCGAGCGCTGACACCCGCGGCTGCCGGGCTGGCGCGCCCGGCCCTGTGACGTCAGGATGTTATGACCGACGGCGCAGCGGGGGTGTCTCGAGTGACGGTGGGAGCGGCGCTTTCGGCATTGATAGCCGCTTTACTCGCGGTTGCGGTAACCGCAGCGCTCCTGGTGGTCGCTTACCGGCGGATCCTGCGCCGCCGTTTGACCGACGAACTCGTACAACTCTCTGGCCCGTCGATTGTTCGAGCGTTGCTGCCGCTGCAGGTGATGACTACCTTCCTGTCGGAGATCTACGGGCACAGTGAAGCCAACCGCGATGTCGTCGCCGGCGTGCTGGGCGGTGTGGGCGCCGAACCACATGGCGCCGATCTCACCATCAGTACCCACACCACTGTGGACTACGAGCTACGCGCGGTCGACCATCAGACTTACGAGCTCCTCTCCACAGTGAAGTACAGTTTCAAAGAGAATGTGACAGACCACAGGTTCGTCATCTTCGCCACGTGCGACCCGCTACTTCGTAACTCCATCACTCTCGCCTGCCGGTTGCCCCTCTTCGAGTCGTGGTTCGTCCCCGACCGGCTGTTGTTCGAACCGTCGGTGGATGCGATGCTCACTTCGGTAAACATCGGTATCCGTTACACCGATCTCGACGGAGGACATCACGACGTGGCGCCCGGCAAGGTCGAGTTAGCCGAGGTGGGCTACCGGAACTGGCCCGAGTTTCTGACTTTCTTCCGCGGACCAACGGGATCGATGCCCCGCCAGAACCCCGCGCAATACATGGGCACCCTGCGAATATTCGAGTGCGACCTTGGCGAGCTCACTGACGTAGATCACATCGTCGGCTCGGTAGAGAACCTGTCCCTCCAGTCGACGACGCTGCAGCGCGTGGATGACGGCTTCTGCTTCTGGCAGGCTCCATACCCCTGCTACGTCGAGCGAATTAGCTTCGACGCGGTCGCACTGACACTCAACGGATCCGTTCCCTGGTTGTTCCGGGTAGTGCCGTTCACCTTTCGATCGACCGCTACCGGCGGATGGACCCCGGCTGAGCAGTTGAGCGACCTCGTCGTAAGCTCCTGGCTGCTCCCCGGCCACGGCGTCGCCCTATTGTGGAAGCCATCGAATGACCACACCAGCGGGATGTGACATCCCGGCGCTACACGCGGCAATCGCGCCGTCGAGCGCGTTGCATGAGCAGCGCCGCACCCTGTATCAGCTCGCCGCCGATCTGCTGGAGGTCAACCGTCCGCGGGTCCTGGAGCGCGACATCATCGACAGTCCGCTGGCCCGCAAGCAGATCGGCGACGCTCTAGCCGGTCGCAGCAGGCTTGAGGGCTCCCGGCTAGTCGGCGTCAGCGCTCTAGCCGCCGCGGACAGCACAGCACACGACCTGCAGGTGGCGTCACGGCCGGAGGCGAACACCCTGCTCGCGGATGCCTTGGACGACATCGGCGCCCAGCTGGAGCGTCAGCGGAAGCCGTGCACGCGACCACGCCTGCTTACCAAGGTCGACGGGAACAGGTTCACCTCGGCGCTCACAATACTGCGTGACGGCATCGCGCTCGCCCGGGCAATCAGCCCTGAGCTCGTCGGGGACCTTCTCACGCACGTCGCTCTCGTCGGGATCCTCGACCCACGTCGAACTGGTGGACTCGCTTCAGGTTCCTCCCGTACCATCCCCGGGCTGGTCTTACTGGAGAGTTACCGATCGAGCATCGACGTGGCCGAGGCGCTCGTACATGAAGGCGCTCATCAAAAATTTTTCGATCTTGGCATTACCCAGGATCTGCTCACGATTGATTCCGATCGATGTGCCTCATTCCATCCGCCGTGGACACCGGAGGATCGCTTCTGGTCGCTTGAGACGACCCTCGCCGCCTACCACGCGTATGCGTGTCTCGCGAGGTTTGGGCAGGACGCAGGCGTGACGTCGGGGATGCGGATGGTTGATCCCACCTCTTTGCTTCCGGTCGCTAACCACCGGAGCGAAATCATTGGCGAGTGGCTCCTGGACAAAGGAGGTTACCTCGGTAGCGACGCACAGACACTGCTTACGGGACTACTTGGCCGTCGGCCACGTATCGCCGCTACCGATGACATGGATTCCGGTGAGACGGGTTGCCGTGACATGGCTGACCCTGTGGCGGCCGATTACGTCATCGATAGCGGGCTGGTATTTCGTCACTGCAGCTTTTCGGACCGAGTTCTGGTGGCCCGGCCGTCGCTGCCACCGCAACTCTATTGGATCAGCGCGGATGCGGCTGCGCTCCTGGAGCTTCTAAGGCACACACCCCTAGACGAGGTCGCCGACGCGCTCGCCCAGCGGTGGAGTGCAACCCGATTCGGGGTCAGCGACCGGCTCGCAGCGCTCCTGTCCAGCCTCTCCGCATCGGGACTGTTACAACATCGTTACAGGAGCACCGGCGCGGCACTATAAGGCCTTCATACGACAGAGGAGAGGCGATGGGCAGTTGCGAGCAGCATCGAACGATCGCCATCCTGGGGTGGCGGGTTCCGGGTTGATTGACTCTCCCACTACGCTTGGTGCTCAGCGGGGGGAGGTGGGTCTGGCGTGGAGTCGGACGAATTCGCGCAGTTAGACCACGGCCAACCACCGGGCGCGTCAGCTAATGACGCGCGAGACCGCGGTCAACCGTGGCGGAGTGCCACGCCGAAGGAAGGGACAGGCTCTCATGCCCGCACAAGGCGTCGCTGAGGACAGCGCACCAACGAGAGATGCTGTACGTGTCGACTGGTTCCAGCGCGATCCTGGTGGCGGAACTATCTTCGTCGTGCCAGCAAGATGCGAAGGCGCAGCTTCTCAATGGGTCGCAGAGGCCAACGACGCCGGCGGTGCCACCCACGACGGCTGAAGTCCGTGCCCGGCGCTACGGTGTGTCGCGGCCGTGCGTTGGATTGCCGAGCGTCAGCCCAGTTGTCGGGCTGGTGATCACCTCGGTGACCAGACCGACGAAGCGATTACGTGCCGATCGATCCACGACCGACGGATCTGGTGTGGCGTGCGCCTGCGACTTGGCGAACGCAGCCAGCTCCACCCCATCCACAGCCTTGCGACCACCGGCATCCCGGATCGCGGTCAGATGCCCCGAGTCCGCCCACCGCCGAACGGTGTCGTCACTTACTCCGAACAGGTCAGCGACCTCTGACATCCGATAGTGCGGCACGTGAATAAGAATACCTCCAACCAAACTCGACCGGACCGATCTTGCCGCTGACCAGGCATGCCCCAGCTCCTGCCTAGCAGTACCTGCCCGTTGCGCACCGAGTGCCGTCATCGCCCAGCAAGCAGTCCGATACATCCATATCGCAGTTGCGGGTCGCTCCAGCGTAATCGGCCGCGTTTGCGGAGCAATAGTCCGAAAGAGCAAGCTCAGCATCGTAGGTACCCAGTCGACCGCATAGCGGGTATCGGGTCGGATGAGTGTGGACAGTACGGTTTCATCGATCCGTGAGTCGTCGACGCGCCGGGCGTGCGGGCAGATTGAGAGCTATGATTTCCTCTGTTGTTCGCCAGAGTGAAGCAGATTGCGGGGGCCGAATGCGCTTTGGAGCCGGTCACGGTATTGACCATCCAGGCTGCTGCCACCAGCCGACCTGCCCGATGAGAAGGATCGGAGGCTAACTGTGGTGACCGTGCGGTACTTCGCGGCGGCGCGCGCCGCCGCTGGGCTGCCCAGCGAGCGTGTCGACATCGGCGACGATGCCACCGTGGCCGACGCGCTGGACGCGATCGCCGCTCGGCACGGAGTAGCGCTGCACAAGGTGTTGGGCGCCTGCAGCTTCCTGGTCGATTCGGTCGCGGTACGCGACCGCGCTATGCCGCTGCGGCCCGGTGCCGAGCTGGACGTACTGCCGCCGTTCGCAGGCGGCTGACCTCCCGCGACTGAACCTCGCGACGATGCGGAGCAAGTCTCACGGACTGTGGACCCATTCCTCCGAGCCGTCGGCGAGTTCTTGCCGCTTCCAGATCGGCAGCTGCAACTTCACCTCATCGACCAGCGCCGCGCACGCCGCGAAGGCCTCTGCGCGGTGAGCCGCCGACACGGCGCAGACGATCGCTGAGTCGCCGATCGCCAACGATCCGATGCGGTGGCTGACAGCCAGTGCGTAGACCTGCGAGTGCATCGCCGCGACCTGCGCCGCCACCCGTGTAATCACGTCGGCGGCATTGGGATGGCTGGAGTACTCCAACGCGCGCACCCCCCGACCGCCGTCGTGGTCGCGGACCAAGCCGGAAAAGCTCACCACTGCTCCAGCGGTCGAGCGGGAGACCAGGCGGGCGTGCTCCTCGATGTCGAGTGATTCCTCGGTGACAACAGCGCGAAGCACGACAGCCGAGGGTGTGGGCACGGCCGTCCCTTTTCCGTGCCCGTGCCCATCTCCATGCACGGGTCCCTCTCCGTGTCCGGGTCCCTCTCCGTGCCCGGGCCCGGGGACTGACGGCTGGCCGGTTCCGCTACCGAGGTGGTCTGCGCCGTGCAGCTGTTCGACGGCATGATCGAGCACCCCGTCGAGGACCGCCAGACCGTCGCGGACCCCGCCGGTGGAGCCCGGCAGGTTGACCACCAGGGTGCGGCCGGCCACTCCCGCCAGTCCGCGGGAGAGCACCGCCGTGGGTACCCTGGGCAGCCCGGCCGAGCGGATGGCGTCCGCCAATCCAGGCAGCCGCCGGTCGAGTAGTGGCTCCGTGGCCTCCGGTGTGCGGTCAGTGGGACTGATGCCGGTACCGCCGGTGGTCAGCACGACGTCGACCGCGTCCGCCACCGCCACCGCCACCGCGTCGCGCACCGGCGAGCCATCAGGCACTACCACGGGATCCGGGGTCTGATAACCACGCTCACACAGCCAGTCGACGATGACTGATCCGGTGCGGTCGGCGTACACCCCGGCGGCCGCGCGGTTCGATGCCACCACCACCACGGCCCGACGGGTCGTTGTTGTCACCGGTCCTCCTGAGCTAATTCGACGGCTCAGCCGTCGGCGATCCATTCGACGGCTCAGCCGTCGGCCTCCTCCACAGCCCGGTCTTGCCACCCGCCTTGCGTTCCACCCGCACCGCGTCGAGTACGGCGGCGGGGTCGACTGCCTTCACCATGTCGTGTAACGCGAGCCCGGCAACCGCGACCGCGGTGAGCGCCTCCATCTCCACGCCCGTACGGTCGGTGGTGCGCACCGTGGCGGTGATCTGAACCTCGCAACCCGTGGTATGCAGATCCACCGTCACCCCGGTCAGTGACAATGGATGGCACAGCGGGATCAGCTCAGGCGTTCGCTTGGCCGCCATGATGCCCGCGATGCGCGCAGTGGCGAGTGCGTCGCCCTTGGGTAGTTGTTCAGCGCGCAACAACCGCACTACCTCCTCGGTGGTGCGAAAGACACCGGAGGCGACCGCCTCTCGCGCGGAGGTCTGCTTGTCTGAGACGTCGACCATCCGAGCCGCACCACGGTCATCCACATGGGTCAGTCGATTCTCGGAGCTCACGCAATCGATCCTACGGCCAAGGCGGTGCATCCCAGAGCGGCGATCCGGCTCACGGGTTGGTAGCTGTGGCAGCCTTCCCATAGGGAGTTGGCGGTACTTGAAGAGCACCCAATGCCGGAGGGGCTGGCACGAGATGCGTGCCAGCCCCTCCGGGTGATGTCGGTCAGATCAGTGGGTGACCGGCAGGTGTGCCTCGACAGGCTGAGGCGGTGGGGCCTCTTCCTTTTGCTGGTTGTTCTCGTGACGCTTTTCGCAGCTAGCGGACGAGATCACGATCTCCTCCAGCGCGTCACCGTCACCCCTGCCACCGAGACTCGGGTTGCTCGTTTTGAGCTCGCCAAGCAGGTCTGTGACGGTGACAGGTCCGGCCGGTGTCGCCGACTTGGCATGCGCAGCCTGCAGCTGATCCATGGTCGGGACCTTCATCTTGCTGGACGCAAGGCTCTTGAAAAGGTCGAGATCCTTCTGCGAGAGCGCCGCCCTGTGCCGGTCGCCGGGCAGCAACGAGACCACTGCGGCATCGACGGTAAGCCTGTCGTGGTCCCGGCGCTGCCGGTTGAACTCGACCCTGACCACCGGCGACAGGTCCAGCTCCTGACCTTGATATGGCTTCGACGTGCCCTCGCTGTCACCGTCGGTTCCGATGATCGAGGATTCACCGCGGCCGTTGTCGCAGGTTGCCTCCAGGACCCTCAGGCGCAGGCCGAGGATGTTCACCTTGACAGCCGTCGCTTTGGACCGGAAGTGCTCGGCCTCGACCTTCAGCAGGGCGATAGAGATACCGTTCGAGTTGCGCCCAGGCACCTCAAGGAGGGCCTTCTCCTCGTCGGGCGGAGCTTCAACTCGCGGCGTCGGGTCGATGGGTATCAAACCTCTCGCGGCGAGTCCGAATGCCGAGGCAGTGGGCTCTTCGCCAGCCGAGCCGGACAGGGTCCCCAGCAGCAGGGCCGCGACGGCGGTGGCAGCACCGACGCTGGCAGCACTGACGCCGGCGAGCTTCCTACTGTTCACATGCTGTCCTTTCGTTCGTTCAGTTCTCGTCGATGAGAACGAGCGTCCCCAGTGGAACTTGGATCAACTGGTGGAGCGCGTCAGACGGAACCCGGATGCAGCCATCGCTAGAGCGGGTACCGAAGACGTTGGCCGTGGGCCAGGTGTGGATCGCGACGGTTCCCGGGCCGCCGCCGAAGCTGTCGAGAGTGGCGCTGTGGATGCCCAGCGGCAAGATCACTGGCGAGTACCGCTGCGCGGAGTCGCTGAACGAACCGAGCAGGAACGTGCGCCCTGGTGGGGTGGGATGGGCTTCTTTGCCGATGCCCACCGTCCAACCACCCAGGGGCTGGCCCCCCTTCAACAGCTCCATATTGAGGGAACGAAGGTGCACCCTGATGAGATACGGGGTTACCGCCCGATCGAGTGCATTATCGGGGATCCAGCCAGCGGAACGGTTGGGTCGCGAGGGCAGCAGCACCTCTACCCACCCGGGCTGCTGGGCGATCGCCGGCAGCCAGGTATCGCCGATCTGCTGGGGACCGAGCCTGGCGATCGGGGCGCCACCGGGCTGGGTGTACACCACGATCTCGCGCCGTGGGTGAACCACGGTGCCGTCGGTGCCCACCACGGGGCCCGGATCGAGCGGCGCCCCTTCGATAGCGGTGTACGTGGTGCTCTGCGGCAACTTCGTGGGATCTGCCGGGGGTATCGCGGGCGGGATCGTGATGCGCGGGGCGGCCACGAGGGGCGGCGGCGCGGCCTTGGCCTTCTGGCTGGCCCCGGAGGGGCTCACCAAGGCCACCGCGACGATCACCACCACAACCAGCAGAACCCCGCCGATCGCGCAGGCGATCAGGTATGGACGGTCGAGTAACCGGAAGGATCCGGGAGGACGTTGAGCCATGACCTCATGTGGTGTCGGACGAGCAGAATTAGGGGACTCGCCCTCCCCGATCGGGCGATCCCGCTCGGCCCAACGACACTGTGACGTTCCGCTGGGGCCTGCGCGGTGACGGCACCCTAACGGACCCGAAACGACACCCAGCGGGGACCCCGCTACTCGGTATCGCTCCGGTTGATCTCAGTATGCGGGTGCTCGTAGCGGACCTGGTCCGGCGGCAGCGGGAAGGTCACCTCACCGAACGGGGACAGCGCACCCTGGAGCGGCGCGGCGAGCTCGGTGACCGGATGGTCCTCCTCCGACCAGCTCGGCCAGGTCGGGTCGATGCGGTCGGTGCGCTTGGCCACAGCTTCTCCTCTTCAGTCGTCCCGCTGGCGTGCACTGACCCACCGGGCGGCGATGAACACCGTCCATTGTGCCCGATGCCGGTGCGATCAACTCCGGGATGCAACCGGTGTCACTCGACGCGTCGGGAGCGCTCTCGCTACGCTGGACCAGATGCCCAGCACCGCGCTTGCTGACTGGCTACGCTCCCGGGACGACGACACGCTGGTCGAGTTGCTGCGCGCCCGCCCGGACCTCGCCGTGCCGCCGCCAGCCGACTCGATGGTGCTGGCTACCCGAGCGGCAATTCCGGCATCGGTCGGGCGGGCCTGCGAAGACCTTGATCGATTCACCCTGGCGGTGCTATCAGCGCTGCTGGTCGCTGGTGCGGACACCGCACCCGTGACCTGCCAAGTGGTCGGGAACCTGCTCGGTTCAGGGGTTGCTGCGGAGCGAATTGCTCGGGGACTGGACGCGCTGCGGTGCCGGGCATTGGTGTGGGGCGATGATTCGGCGCTTGCGGTGACGCCGGCAGCCCGCCAGGTCATCGGACCGCACCCTGGTGGCTTGGGTCGCCCCGCCGCAGACCTCGTCGGTGTCGACCTCAACCCTGTTCTCGCCGACCTTGCCGAAGACGAGTTGGGAGTGCTGCGGGCGCTGGCCGCCGGATCACCGGTCGGTACCAGCCGGGACGCCGCCGAGGTGCTCCCGCTGGATCGAGCCCGCACGCCGGTACAACGCCTGCTAGCCCGGGGGCTGCTACGGCAACTCGACGCCGGCACCGTCGAGTTGCCCGCGCAGGTGGGTATGGCGTTGCGCGCAGACCATCCGCTCGGCCCCCTCGAGCTGGACGAGCCGGTCCTGCCCACTCGACAGCATGACCCGTCCGTGGTCGACTCGACGGCCGCAGGCGCGGTGCTAGAGTTGCTGCGCCACATCGAGAGGCTGCTGGCCGAATGGTCCGCGGATCCCCCGCCGATGTTGCGCGCGGGTGGCCTGGGTGTGCGCGACATGCGACGAACGGCGCGTCTACTGGACGTCGAAGAGGCCACCGTCGCGTTACTTGCCGAGGTGGCCATCGCTGCTGGACTGATCACTTGGACCGACGAGGGAACCGGCGCGCCGCTGTGGTTGCCCACCGCCGCCGCCGATGCCTGGCTCGCCGCCCCACCGCAGCGCCGCTGGGCCATGCTGGTGCCCGGATGGCTCGAGCTACCGCGGCTGCCCGGATTGGTCCGAATCCGCGATGACAAAGATCGGCCACTGGCCGCCCTGTCCGACGAGCTACACCAGCCACGTGCCCCGGCTCAGCGGCGCCGAATCCTTGAGGCGATCGCCGAGCTGCCCGCAGGCTGCGGTATCCAACGACCTGAGGACCTCGCTGAGCTGCTGGCTTGGCGGGCACCCCGGCGGGACGGCCGGCGCCGCGCGGAGGTGGTCGGCTGGACCGTCCAGGAGGCCACCGCGCTGGGCGTGCTCGCGCTGGGCGCGGTGTCCAGCGCCGGCCGAGCGCTGCTGCGCGACGGTGCCGCGGCCGCATCGGCCGTTCTCCATACCGCACTGCCGGAGCCGGTGACTCACGTCATGGTGCAGGCCGACCGCACCGTGGTGGCGCCGGGACCGCTAGAGCCCGAACTGGCCAGGGAGATCGGTCTGGTCGCCGACGTGGAGTCGGCAGGTGGCGCCACCGTCTACCGGGTCACCGAGGACACCGTGCGCCGGGCCCTGGATGCCGGCCGCAGCGCCGCCGACCTGCACGAGTTGTTCCGAAGCCGGTCAGTGACCCCGGTGCCACAGTCGGTGAGCTACCTCATCGACGATGTGGCCCGGCGCCACGGACGGCTGCGCGGTGGCGCCGCCACCGCATTCCTGCGGTGCGACGATGCGGTGCTGCTCACTGAGCTGCTGGCGCACCCGGTCGCCGCGCGCTGCGGGCTGCGCAGGCTTGCTCCTACCGTGCTGGTCAGCCCATTGGCGCTGGCGGCGCTACTCGATGAAGTACGTGGCGCCGGCTTCATCCCGGTCGCCGAGGGACCCGACGGTCAGGTCGTCGACCTGCGCGCCGGAGCACGCCGGGCCAGGGCCCGAACCCAGCCGACGCGCCGGACTGTCGTGCCGCCCACCCCGTCGGCGGAGCAGCTCGCCGCCATGGTGGCAGCGGTACGGACCGGGGACGCCGCAGCGACCACCGCTCGCGGGCCCAGAAACGGCGCGGTGCCCACCGGTGACACCCTTGGGTTGCTCCAAGATGCCGCACACGTCGGCAGCAACGTCTGCATCGGCTACGTCGACTCTCACGGCGTGGCCCGCAGGCGCATCGTGCGCCCGGTGAGCGTGGGCGGCGGCGTCCTGGAAGGTTTCGACCGGTCAGCTGACGAACTGCGCCGCTTCCCGTTGCACCGCATCACCTCCGCCGCGGTCCTGCACGACTGACCCCGTGCTCGGCCCAAGATCTACGGGCGGGCAGCGTTTTGTAGCTGGGCGCGCAGCTCGGGGGTCAGCAGCTTACCCGCCCGGTCTACCAGCAACGTCATCTCATAGCCGATCAGGCCGATGTCGCAGCTCGGCGAGGCCAGCACAGCGAGACTGGATCCGTCGCTGATGGCCATGGTCAAGACGATGCCGCGCTCCATCTCCACGACGGTCTGGACGACCCCGCCCGCCTCGAAGCAGCGGGCCGCGCCCTGGGTGAGGCTCACCATGCCCGAGGTGACCGCGGCAAGCTGATCGGCGCGGTCTCGGGGCAACCCTGAGGACGGGACCAGCAACAGCCCATCGGCGGAGACGACGACGGCATGCGCTACCCCGGGCACCTGCTGGACGAAGCTATCCACTAGCCAGCCGAACTGGCTGGGCTGGCCCGGGTATCGGGGCGCCGCTGTCGTCATTACTGATTCTCCTCGAAAGCTCGCTCATCGAAAGGTCGCTGCAGGGTGTCGGTCCAGGTGAGCTGCTCGTCAGGACCGATGTGAGCGTGGCGCCCCACGTTCAACCCCCGCTGGTATCTGCTCAACCGCCCGCGCACAGCGTCCGGGGTACGGGCCGCCGGCCCAGCAGGGACCGGCGTCGGCAGCACGTCGCCGTCGGTACCGGGCACGAGATGCGCGCGCGGCTGCCGCTTGGGCAAGCCGGCTGGGGTGACGTCGTGGTCGACCGGGGCGCGCAGCGCTTGCGCCGCCTGCCATCCCTCGTCAAAGGGTGACCACCACTCGGCCGCAGCGGTGGATGGTGCGTCGTTCACCGGTGCAGTCTGCTGCTCGCGGAACCAGGCGGACACCATTTCGAAGATCTCTTCGCGAACCTCCTCGGGCTGACCGACCGTCCCACGGCCCGTCGCCATCGCACTGCTCGGGGGCAGCGAATTGGCCGGCGGCGCGGCGCTGCTCAATGCATCAGTGGCCGCCGCAACCTGCTCCTGGTCACCCCCTCGGTCACCCGCTTGGTCACTACTGCCGAAGAGCTCGAGCCACTCCTGCTGCGCCGTGCGCGGCTGGCTGCGCTGCGAGGTGACCACGCCGTGCGAGGTTGGGTTGATCGAGGCTGGGCTGAACAACTCACCCTCGGTGGCCTCGTCGATCACAGATACCTGCAGCGGCAGCTGTCCTTCGGGCCCGCTCCACCCAGGCGACCAGGATTCGCGCTCCGATGTGCTGGCTGGGGCGCGATCCATCGGCACCCGGAGGTCGACTGTGACCAGGGAGGGAGACAACAGCACGGTCGCGGTGATCCCGTCGCCCCCGAGGCGCTGGCGCAACCGCACCGAGATGCCATGCTGCGAGGCCAACTCGCGCACCACGAACAGACCCATCTGACCGGAGACCGACACGTCGGCCGCTGGTGCGGAGGCCAGGCGTGCGTTGATCTCCTGCAGTTCGTCAAGAGCGATCCCGGGCCCGGAGTCGGTGATCTCCACCAACAGGCTCTTGTCTTCGGTCAGCACGCTGGCCAGGGTCACCATGGTGCCCTGCGGGGCGACGCTGGTCGCGTTGTCGAGCAACTCTGCAATGAGGTGAACCAGATCGTTGGCGATCGGGCCGGCCACCATGGCCGGGGGGGACGGGCACACCGTCACCCGCTGATACTGATCGATCTCCGAGACCGCGTTGGTCAGCACATCGAGCACCGCCATCGGCCCTTCGGCGCCACGGCGCACCGTCCCGCCGGCCAGCACAAGCAGGTTCTCACTGTGCCGGCGCATCCGGGCGGCAAGGCGATCGAGCGCCACCAAGCTACTCGTCAGTGCCGGGTCGTGTGTTTGGCTGCGCACCTCTTCGATCAGCTGCAGCTGCCGGTGCAGCAGCCGCTGGCTACGACCGGAGAGGTTGACGAAGACGTCGTTGAGGCTGCTGCGCAGCTGGGCCTGCTCGGCGGCCAGCCGGACTGCCTGGACGTGCACGGTGTCGAACGCCCTGGCGACCTGGCCTACTTCCTCCCTGGAGTGAACCGGCACCGGCACTGGGTCCATGGTCATCTGGCCAGGGCAACAATCGGCGCTCCGGAGTTGCTCGGCGGCCTCCGGCAGCCGCCGGTCGGCGACCTCGAATGCGGCGGTACGCAAGGCGCGCAGCGGTTGCAACAGCGAGCGCACCACGACGACGAGCAGCGAGACGGCGAGCAGCAGCAGCGCGGTGACAGCGGCCCCATCCCAGAACGCCTCGTGCCACGCCCGATCGCTGCGCGCCACGGTGTCCTTCCGCAACTCGCTGAGCAGGGTGATCTCGCCCTGGCGGATGTCTTCGACGGTCCCCACCGCCGCGGAGTTCCAGTCACCGGGCACGGTCTCCAACGGTGCTCCACGCTGCGCCCGGTCCAGCGCGGCGGACAGCAACCGCTTGCGATCGACCACTGCCCTGGCGCCGAAGTAAAGCTGCCCTTGTTCGGGAGACACGTCTTGGCCGAACTCGTCGGCCGCAGCGTCGAACCGGGCGTCAGCGGTGCGCAACGTCATCTGCTGATCGGCGAACAAGACGCCGGACAAGATCCCGGCCAGCAATGCCGCATGCTGGTAAGCAGCCTGTTCCTGGGCGACCACGAGCGCCTTGACGCCGTCGGCTTGGCGGGCTAACAAGTCCGGCGCCCCGTCCAGCGCTCGACGGTCGACCTTGAGCAGCGCCGCGATGAGCGCGGAATACGCCACGACGGCGTCGCGCGCGGCGGCGTTTCCTGGAGCAACGTTGGGCCCCACGGTGGCCCTGCGCAGAGCGGGAAGCCCAGACAGCCGGCTCAATGCGGCGGCCGGGAACGTCTCGCCGGCTAGCTGCGCCGCGCGCAGCGTGCTGACAGCGGAATCCACCCGCTGAGATTGAGCCGGTAGCCCGCGGTCCGCAGCGCCGCCGTTGGCCTGCATCGCGGCCACCCGGTATCGCTCGCCCTGAAGTTCGTAGATCACAACGCCCAGCTGTTGGGCGAACCTGATCTGGCCGCTCAGCGCGGCGAAACCTCGTGCGTTGCGTACCAGATCGGTGACGCGCAAGGCCCCGAGTACGGCGGCAAGCAGCAGGGGCACCAACAGCATCGCGGTGAGTTTGGTGCGCAGCCGCCAGTCCTTGAGCCGCCACCGACCACCGCCACGTCGCAACGCCGCGCCACCGGCAGCGAAACCTTGCGTAGTCAGTTTGTGACGTACAGTAGCGACGTCGGGAGAGCCGTCGGGACGGCCGGAAGGTGGTCTAGCCCGCACTTCATGGCCGGTCACGCTGCGCACTCTCCCCACTCGACGATCACGCGGGAGTCGCCACCGACTTCCGCATGGCGTGCTCGACCAAGGCGATCAGGGTGCTCTTGGTCGATTCCCGCTCACGGGCGTCGCACGGGACGATAGGTACCGCAGGCCCGATGGCCAGCGCTTCCCGGACGTTCTCAACGCTATGGCTGAGCACGCCGTCAAAGCAATTCACCCCGACAACGTAGGGCAGACCACGGTCTTCGAAGAAGTCCACCGCCGCGAAGCAGTCGGCCAGCCGCCGGGTGTCCACCAGGACAACCGCGCCGATCGCACCACGCACGAGGTCATCCCACATGAACCAGAAGCGATGCTGCCCCGGGGTGCCGAACAGGTAAAGGATCAGTTCCGCATCCAGTGACAACCGGCCGAAGTCCATCGCGACGGTGGTGGTCGACTTGTCCGGAGTGGCTGCGAGGTCATCCACCGAGGTACTCGCATCAGTGAGCACAGCCTCGGTGGTCAGTGGCGCGATCTCGGATACCGTGCCGACGAAGGTCGTTTTGCCGGCCCCGAAACCACCGCCTATGACGATCTTCGCGGATATCACGCTCGGCCGGCTGCCCGCGCCTGGCCGCACGGGGGGCGGACTGGATCGAGCCGGGTCAGGCTTGACCGCCGCCGCCGACGCACCCCCGTAGAACCGTGCCCGATCAGAGTCGACGAAGTCCACTCAACACCCTTTCCATCAAGGCCACATCCGGCGTGTCGCTGGAGCCGTTCGCGCTGCGGTGCACCACGACCAGGCCGATGTCCGCCATGTCCGCCAGCAGAACCCGGACAACACCCAGCGGCAGGGATAGTAGAGCGGCCACTTCGGCCACCGATCGGGGGCCACTACACAGCTCGGCCACCGCCCGATGCTCCTCGCTGGTCAGCACCGCCACGTCGTGACCGTGCTCGCTGGTCGATACCAGCGTTTCTACCGCGAGATTGAATACCGGTGCGGTCCGGCCCCCAGTCCAGGTGTAGGGCCGTACCACCGACGCCGAGATCGCCGGCTGGCTCCACTGGGCGGGTTCTGCGGCCGACGACGACAGCTGCTGCGCCGGGCGCTGCTGATCCACCGCAGCAGGCTGCGCAGCCTGCTTCTTGCGGCCGAAGGGCCAGGGGCCACCGACGAAATCGTTCACCAAACCGGCGAACGACTGCTCATCACCGTCGTCACCGCTGGGTCTGCTCACTGCTGCCTCAACGACCCAGCGCGCCATGCAGCTCGGTACGCGAGTGCGGGGTGAGTTGCTGACCGACCCGGTCTACCAGCAGCGTCATCTCATACCCCACCAACCCGATATCGCAGGTCGGCGCGGCGAGCACCGCAAGACTGGAGCCATCACTGATCGACATCAGCAGCATGATCCCGCGTTCGAGTTCCACCACCGTCTGCACGACTTGACCGGCGTCGAAGCAGCGGGCCGCTCCCTGGGCCAAACTGACCAGGCCGGACGCCACCGCGGCGAGCTGATCGGCACGGTCCCTGGGCAGGTGCGTCGAAGCGGTCATCGGCATGCCTTCGGCCGACACCACCAATGCGTGCGCCACCCCGGCAACTCGGTTGACAAAGTCGTCGACCAACCACCCGAAGCGGCTCGGTTGCGGCTGCGGAACGGTCACTTCGTCCGCCCTTCTGCACCCTGGTGCTCCGGCGTCGATCCGTCAGCTTCCAGCTCGAGGTTCCGGCGGGTCTGGCGCCCTTCGCGGATTCCCTGCTGGTAGCTGGCCAGCCGGCCGCGAATTGACTCCGCGCTACGCACCGGCGCGCTCGCGGGCTCGGCCGCACCCGCGGCACCCGGCACCAGCAATGCCCGAGGCTGGCGCCGCGGCAACCCCATGGCGGTGGTTTCCGCACTCACCGGCATCGCCAGTGCCTCGGCCGCCCGCCAGCCGTCATCCGCGGCGCCCCAGTCCTGCGCCGGCCCGCCTGGACGGGCCTCACCCAATGCGGGCATCGGCTGGCCCGGTGAGCGGGGCTTGCCGACGTCGCCGGATTCGGATTCGATCAATGTACGTCCTGGCTGGCGACGCATCAGGGGCGGTGAGCCCGCAGTAGCCGACGCTGTCGTCTTCGTCGCGGCGGCATCCGCCAGCGCAGTATCGGCAGCCGGGGCATCCGGCAACGGCGCGTCCGGCGACGAGGGTCCCCGCGTCGGCGCACCCACCGGCCCACGCGCCGCTGGCGCAGTCCAGCGCACCGGGACCGCCTCGTGTTCCTTGAACCACGCCGACGCCACGTCATCAAAGATCGGCGTGGAGTGCTGCAGCGTCACCCGCTGCCCCGGTCCAACCGGACCCACCGGTCCCGCCACGGTGGCGCGCGCTGGCCGGAACAGATCCGCGCTGGACCCGACGCCAGCGACATCCACCGGGCTCTCCACCGGGCCGTCGACCGATGGGCCGGCCGGCGGTCCTGGCGGAGCCGGTGGCGGCTGCGCCGGCCCCGACGCTGACGGTGAACGCTTGCCGAGCCGCTGCGGCAGCTCAGGATCGCCGCTTGTCTCGTGGCCGATCGCCGCAGGGCTTTCCACTATGGTCTCCGGGCCGCCCACAGCATCCGCGTCAACCACCGGGTCGACGTCCAGCTTAACGTTTGCGTCGACGTCCGGGTCGACGTCGGGGTCGACTTCGGGCTTGACGTCCGCATCAACATCCGGCTTTACGCCCAGCTCAACGTCCGGGTCGACGTCGGGCTTAGCGTCCGCGTCGCCGTCAGGGTCGACATCCGCGTCGCCGTTCGCGCTGACGCCTGGTCGAGGAACCGGGATCGCGTCGCCGGCACCGACGACTACCGGCAGCGCGGCGTCGTCCCCACCGGAGCCGTTGGTCCCGGTCAGCGCAGCGCCGACCGCCGGGCTGGGCTCGATCGCCTCCGAAGCCACCCGCACCAGCCGCGTCGGCATGATCACGGAGGCCCAGACGCCCACCTCGCCGTCCCCGCGGCGCAGCTGCACCGCGATGCCGTGCCGGCCGGCCAACCGACCGACGACGTAGAGCCCCATCCGGCGGGACACCGAAGCGTCCACCACTGGTGGGTTGGCCAACCGGTGGTTGGCTTCGACGAGCTCAGCCTCCGTCATCCCGACACCGCGGTCGGCGACCTCGATCGAGACCGACCCGTCCGCGGCGAAGTCGCTGGAGACCATCACGTGGCTATCCGGTGGCGAGAACTGAGTCGCGTTGTCGAGCAGTTCGGCCAGCAGGTGCACCAGGTCGCTCGCCGTCCGACCGAGAACCAGCACCGCGGGTGGCTGCTGGAGCACGAGCCGTTGGTACTGCTCCACCTCGGAGACCGCGGCGCGCAGGACGTCGACCAACCGGACCGGCCGGCCGGATCTGTTGGCCGCATCGTTGCCCGCGAGGACCAGCAGGTTCTCGCTGTTGCGCCGCATCCGGGTGGCGAGGTGGTCGAGCTGGAACAGGTTGTCCAGCTGTTGCGGGTCCTGCTCACCGCTCTCGAGCCGGTCGATGAGCTTGAGCTGGCGCTCGACCAGACCCTGCGTGCGGCGCGACAGGTTGACGAAGATGTCGTTGACGTTGGCGCGTAGCTGGGCCTGCTCGCCGGCCAGCCGGATCGCCTGGCTGTGCACCTCGTCGAACGCCCTGGCGACCTGACCGATCTCCTCGCGAGTGCCCACCGGTACCGGCTCGACCGCGGTATCGGGCAGTTCGCCGTCACGTATCCGGGCCATCGCCTCGGGCAGCCGCCGATCGGCGACGTCCAGGGCGGTGCGCTTGAGCACTCCCAGCGGCCGCAGCAGCGCCCGGGTCACGAAGATGCCGACCAGCACACCCAGACCCAGCGCGAAGAACAGGATGACCGAGTTCAGGCCGGCCGCGGTTCGCACGTGGTCAAGTAGCGCTTGCGCGGTCCGTTCGATCCGCTGCCGAATGTTCTTCTCGACGGTGGCGATGTTGTCGATGACCACCGCGTTGCGCTGATCCCAGTCCTGCGGCGAGGCACCCAGCGGCTGGGCCGCCAGACCGCGGTTGAGCACCAGCTGCAACAGCCGCTGCCGGGACAGCTCAGCGTCCGGTCCGACTCCAGCGATCGCGCTGGCGCGCTCCGCGGGCCCCAGGGCCGCCCGTAGTGCGTCCTGGTCGGTGACCTGCCGGACGGCCGCGCTGCGCAGATCTTCGATCTGGCCGGTACCGAGGCGGTTGGTGTACAGCGCTGCTGAGACGATCGCGTGCTGCCGGCTGATCTGCTCGCGACCGGCGACCAGGGAATGCACGGCGGCAGCGTCGTTGGTGACAGCGACGTCATCGAGCTGGCGGGTCAGCGCGGAATCCAGCTCGATGAGGGGGTCGATCGCGTCGCTGTACTCGGTGACGACCACCTCGACGGGGCCGAAGCCGGTGGTCACGCTGGCTCGCAGGGGCCCTAGCGCGCCCAGCGCGGCGAGCGGGGATCGAGTGAAGTCGAGGCCCTCGACCTGGGCGGCGGACCCTGCGACCACCCGCACATCGGTGTCGACGGAGCGGAACTGCACGTCCAGTGGCCGCCGGTCGCCGGCACGGCCGGTGGCCACGAACGCCGTAGCCATGTCCCGTTCCCGCGCCACAGCGCCGATCAGATCGGATAGCTGCTGCTGCACGCGCACGATCTGGGTGATCCGGGCGTAACCCGGCGCGGCGCCCGCCTCATCCACGATCCGCAGCACACCCGCAACCAGGGCGACGATGGTCGGCACCAGCAGGACCGCGGCCAGCTTGACCACTACTGGCCAGTTGCGCCAGTACCACCGCGACCGCTGAGTCGTCGGGCCGGTCGGCGCCCCCGCTTTCACGGGAGGGGGGAGTACGGCGGTCATCGCGCCGCCTCCGCGGAAGCCGGGCGTCGCGAGCTACTCGCTGGCACGGTGAGGTTCCTCCCAGGAGTCGACGGTGGCCGGGCATCCGGCGCACCACGGGTAACCGCGGTTGTGAGCTATCCCCCACCGCACGGAGGTAACGTCTCGGGCACCGAGCCGGATACGCCCGATGTAGGGGACGGACGATACGACGCGCCGAGCTGTGCCGTCCCGCGGGTCTCGTTCCCGTCCTATCAGACCGCTTACCGTCCTATTTGACCGCTGACCGCGCCAGTGCCTTGGCGGGACAATACCCGCGCGGCGTAACTTTCCTTACCCTGATGGCCGGGCTTAACCACCCAAAGTAATTGTGTTCAACCCGGACGATCCACCAGCCACGCCTCGAGTGCCTCGGGAGCGTGGGCACGGGCCGCACCTGGGACACTGGTTGCAGACCGAGCCGATCACCCACCCGTGGTGCTTGCCAATCGGAGGAACTCGTTGGGCTCATCGCCGGAGGTCGGACCGCTCATCGTGCAGTCCGACAAGACGCTGTTGCTGGAGGTCGACCATCCGGCGGCGGGGCTGGCACGCGCTGCGATTGCTCCGTTCGCTGAGCTCGAGCGCGCGCCGGAACACGTGCACACCTACCGGGTGACCCCGCTAGCGCTGTGGAACGCGCGAGCCGCGGGTCACGACGCCGAACAGGTCGTCGACGCGCTGGTGCGCTTCTCCCGGTATGCCGTGCCACAGCCGTTGCTGGTCGACGTCGTGGACACGATGGGCCGCTACGGGCGGCTGCAGCTGGTAGCGCACCCGACGCACGGGCTGGCGCTGGTCGCGCTGGACCGCGCGGTGCTCGAGGAAGTGCTCCGACACCGCAAGATCGCCCCGATGCTGGGGGCCAGGGTCGACGACGACACCGTGCTGGTGCATCCCTCCGAGCGCGGACGGCTCAAGCAGGGCCTGCTCAAGGCCGGGTGGCCGGCTGAGGACCTGGCCGGCTACGTCGACGGTGAAGCGCACGCGATCGAGCTGGTCGAGGATGGCTGGTCGCTGCGTACGTACCAGAGCGATGCGGTGACCGGGTTCTGGGCGGGCGGTTCCGGGGTCGTGGTGCTGCCCTGTGGGGCGGGAAAGACCCTGGTCGGGATCGCTGCGATGGCCGAAGCGCAAGCGACCACGCTGATCCTGGTCACCAACACCGTCGCCGGGCGGCAGTGGAAGCGCGAGCTGGTCGCGCGTACCTCGCTGTCCGACGATGAGGTCGGCGAGTACTCCGGTGAGCGTAAAGAGATCCGTCCAGTGACGATCGCGACCTACCAGGTGATGACCCGCAAGTCGAAAGGTGAATACCGGCATCTGGATCTGTTCGATTCCCGGGATTGGGGCCTGATCATCTACGACGAGGTACATCTGTTGCCCGCTCCGGTCTTCCGGATGACCGCCGATCTGCAGTCCCGCCGACGGCTCGGGCTGACCGCGACCCTGGTGCGCGAGGACGGTCGGGAAGGTGACGTGTTCTCCCTGATCGGCCCCAAGCGCTACGACGCACCGTGGCGCGACATCGAGTCGCAAGGGTGGATCGCGCCAGCGGACTGCGTGGAGGTACGCGTCACCCTGACCGACGCCGAGCGGCTGCGCTACGCCACCGCGGAGGCAGACGAGCGCTACCGGGTGTGCTCCACCGCGCGGAGCAAGCTGGCCGTCGTGGCCGCCATCATGGAGCGCCACCCGGACGAACCGACCCTGGTGATCGGCGCATACCTGGAGCAACTTGCCGAACTCGGCGAAGCCCTGAACGCGCCGGTGGTGCAAGGCTCCACCCGTAACTCTGAGCGGGAAACGCTCTACGAGGCGTTCCGGCAGGGCGAAGTACGCACCCTGGTCGTGTCCAAGGTGGCCAACTTCTCCATCGACCTGCCAGAGGCCTCAGTGGCGGTTCAGGTCTCCGGCACGTTCGGTTCCAGGCAGGAGGAGGCTCAGCGCCTCGGCCGCCTGTTGCGCCCCAAGGGCGATGGCAGGCAGGCGCACTTCTACTCTGTGGTCGCTCGGGACACCCTGGACACCGACTACGCAGCGCACCGCCAGCGCTTCCTCGCCGAGCAGGGCTATGCCTACCGCATCGTCGACGCCGACGACCTCCTAGGCCCAGCCATCCCCCAAGTCGACTAGCACTGTCGCCGGTCAACCGCCCTCCCGTCCGGCGTTTAGTGCACTCATGATCTACGGCCACTCCCCCATCACCATGTGTCCGTCTGCCCGAGGCGTGCGCTCAGGCAGTCCGCGAACTGACTGATGATCTTACCGCCGACATCCTCGATCAGACCCCGGCCGAACCGGGCCGGTCTGCCCGTGACGATCATGTCGGTAGCCACGCCAGCCTTCCACTCCGGCCGCCGCCAGAGCGCGCCCGGTGAGCACTCGGGCGAGGTTTTCGCGGTAGTCGGTGTCGGCATTGCCATCCGATGTCGGGCTGGTGCCGTCGGCCGCATGTTCGGCGGCCCCGCGGATCGTCTCGACAGTGGCTGACTGCCCGACCAGCGCCTGCTCCACCCCGACGACCGCATAGGGTGGGTGAGATCGAGCAGCCTGCTGGCTCACTCGGTCGGGCAGGAGGTCGCCGCTCGCAGCCTGGCGGGCATCCGCTTCTCCAGGCCAAAGGGTTCGAGGTGCTCGTCAAGGATGCCGCCGAAAGCCGCGGCGATGTCCTCGGTGTCCCAGCCCGCACAACGCAGCACCGGCTCCTTGATCGCTGGCTGGCGCACGATGTGCAACTGGTCCCCGGTGCACCGGACGAGCTGGCCGGTGATCCCGTCGGCGAGATCCGACAGCAGGTAGGTAATCAGCGGCGCCACCAGGTCAGGGCTGCGCTCACGGGTACAGCGCAGCTGGGCGGCCGGGGAACGCTCCACCAACCGGGTCCAGGCCAGCGGGCAGACGCCGTTGACCCGGACCCCCACCTCCTCCAGATCCAGCGCCCAGGAGTAGGTCAATGACGCGACCGCACCTTTGGATGCCGAGTAGGCACCCCCGCGACGCTGACCGAACGACGAACCCGACGAGATGTTGACGATCGATCCGCCGCCCTGTGCGCGCATCACCTTCGCGGCCACGATGCCGCAATGGAGCACGCCCAAGACGTTGACCTCGATGACGTCGCGGGCGGCGCAACTGTCCTCTTCCCAGGGCAAGACCTCGTGGGGGCCGATTGCGGCGTTGTTCACCAGGCCGTCGATTCTGCCGAACTCCGCCAGGCACAACGCCACGATCCCGTTGGCCTGCTCCGGATCACGGACCGACGCCGTGCTGGCCACCGCCCGGCCACCCTGCTGCACGATCCGGTCCGCGACCGCCTCGGCCTGCTCACCGTCGATGTCATTGACCACGACACAGGCTCCGGACCGGGCGGCGTGGTGCGCATAAGCCTCACCCAGACCGCGGCCCGCGCCGGTGATCACGACTGCCTTTCGTTCAAGAATGCCCATCGGTGCCCGCCCTTCGGGGTGACCGGACCTGATGGACCGGCGGTTGCCACCAGTCTGCGGTGGCGAAGTCACCGGGACAGCTCAAGGCTCTATGAAGGGTTGCGACATAGCGCCGAGCGGGGTGCGGCCGATCGGCCCAACGCGTCCGCTGCGCTATTCAACCGTGAGTATCAGCGGGCCGTCGACGGTCACGGCGATCGAGTGTTCCCAGTGCGCGGCGCGGCAGCCGTCGACGGTCACCACGGTCCAGCCGTCGCCGAGTTCCTCGGTCTTGTCGCTGCCCGCGGTGAGCATCGGCTCGATCGCCAAGGCCATGCCGGGCACCAATCGGGGGCCGCGGCCGGGGCGGCCGACGTTGGGCAGAAACGGGTCCATGTGCATGGCCGTACCGATCCCGTGGCCACCGTAGTCGGCAACGATCCCGTAGGACGTCCCGTGCCCGGCGGCCGCGGCCAGCGCCGCGGACTCCACTGCATGGGAGATGTCGGTCAGCCTGCCACCGGGTTGCGCCGCCGCGATTCCAGCGTCCAACGCCGTCCGGCAGGCCTCCGACAGCTGACTGTCGGCCTCGGCAACGGTCCCGATGTGCACCGTCACCGCGGCGTCGCCGTGCCAGCCCTCGAGGATCGCACCGCAGTCAAGGGACAGCAGGTCGCCGTCGGCGAGCACCTGCTCGCGGCTGGGGATGCCGTGTACCACCTGCTCGTTGACCGAGCTGCAGATCGACCCGGGGAACCCGTGGTATCCCTTGAACGACGGCACCGCCCCAGCGTCGCGGATCGACTGCTCCGCCAACTCATCCAGCTCACCGGTGCTCACCCCGGCGCGAGCATGGCACTGCAGCAACCGCAGTGTCCGGGCCACCACCGCACCGGCGGCACGCATCGCCTCGATTTCGCCTGGCGACTTAAGCTCGATGCTGGCCTTGCCCCGCAACCGTCGTACCACAGCACGCACCCCGCCCCCGGTCATCGCACGCTCGTCACGCCCGCGTTCGCAACGCGTGCAGCGCCCGGGCCGTGACGTCTGGCACCGAACCGCCTGCCGGCACGGTGACCAACCGATCGGCGTAGAAATCGAGCAGCGGTGCGGTCTCCTGGCGATAGAGCTGCTGGCGGTGCCGGATCACGTCCTCGGTGTCGTCGCCGCGTCCGCGAGCCAGCAGTCGCGCCATCACCTGGTCCTCGGGTACGTCGAATTCCAGCACCGTATCGATCCCGCAGTCACGCTCGCGCAGCAGATTCTCCAGCACCTCGGCCTGGCCGACCGTACGGGGGAATCCATCGAGCAGGAATCCCGCGCGGCACACGTCATCGGTAAGCCGTTGCGCGACCATCACGTTGGTCACCTCGTCGGGCACCAGCGCACCGGCATCCAGGTACTGCTTGACCTGCCGACCCAGCTCGGATCGGCGGTCGACGTGGGCCCGGAACAGATCTCCCGTGGAGATGTGCGCAACGCCGAGCTCCGCGCTCAGCAGGGCGGCCTGGGTGCCCTTGCCCGCGCCCGAAGGACCGACGATGAGGATTCGCACTAGCGCAGGAACCCTTCATAGTTGCGCTGCATCAGCTGGCTTTCGATCTGCTTCACGGTATCCAGCCCGACCCCCACCATGATCAGCACCGCGGTCCCACCGAAGGGGAAGTTCTGGTTCTGGCCGTTGCCGGTCAGGTCCAGGAACAAGTTGGGCAGTACCGCCACGATGCCCAGGTACAGCGATCCAGGCAAGGTAATACGGCTGAGTACAAAGCTCAGGTACTCGGCGGTGGGACGCCCGGGTCGGATACCCGGGATGAAACCACCGAACTTCTTCATCTCCTCCGCACGTTCCTCGGGGTTGAAAGTGATCGCCACGTAGAAGTAGGTGAAGAAGATGATCATTAGAAAATACAGCCCGATGTGTATCCAGCTGGACTGGTCGACCAGGTAGCGAGTGATGAATGTCTGCCACCAACCCGGCTTGCTGGTGGGCGAGCTGGTCAGCCGAGCGATGAGGTCGGGCAGATAGAGCAGCGACGACGCGAAGATGACCGGAATGACGCCGGCTTGGTTCACCTTCAGCGGCAGGTAGGTGGAGGTACCGCCGTACATCCGGCGGCCGATCATCCGTTTGGCGTATTGCACTGGAATCCGTCGCTGGCCCTGCTCGACGAACACGACACTGGCGATGATCGCCAGACCGAACACGCACACCAGCAGGAATACCAGCAGGCCCTGCGAGTCCAGGATGTTCTTGCCCTCAGCAGGGATGCGGGCGGCGATCGACGTGAAGATCAGCAGCGACATGCCGTTGCCGATGCCCCGTTCGGTGATCAGCTCGCCCAACCACATGATCACCCCGGTACCCGCGGTCATCACCACGACGATGACCACCAGGTTGAATACCGACTGATCGGGAATCGGTGGCAGTGGACAGCCGGAGAACAGCTGACCGCGCACCGCCAGCGCCACGATTCCGGTGGACTGCAGGATGGCCAGCGCGATCGTCAGGTACCGGGTGTACTGCGTGAGCTTGTTCTGACCGGACTGACCCTCCTTCTTCAGCACTTCGAAGCGAGGGATCACAACCGTAAGCAGTTGGATGATGATGCTCGCGGTGATGTAGGGCATGATCCCCAACGCGAACACCGACAGCCGCAACAATGCTCCGCCGCTGAAAAGATTGATCAGCGAGTAGACGTTCTGATTGTCGCCGTGCTGGACTCGGTCCAGACACTGATTGATATTGACGTAGGAGACCCCGGGCGACGGCAGCGTCGCACCGGCCCGGTAAATCACCACCATGCCGAGCGCGAACAGGATCTTGCGGCGCAGATCCGGTGTCGCAAGGGCCGAGCGGAAGGCGCCGAGCACTCCTACCTCCTGGGCGCGGCCGTATTGAGGCCGTCGATCATGGACCGGCGGTCGCGTGGCCGGGGGCGGCGACCGAGCGGTGTAGGCGAGCCTGGCGGCGGATGCCAACTGGCTCGCCCATGCACCGGGCTCGACTCTAACAGCAGGACCTGACTGTCATAACGAGAGCCCGCAAGGGCACGCTCCGCCTACAGCTCGGTGCTGCTACCGCCCGCCGCGGCGATTTTGTCCCGTGCGGAACCGGAGAAACGTTGGGCGCTGACCTGCAGCGTCACCCCTGCGATGGCACCGTCGCCGAGCACCTTCACCGGCAGTCCCTTGCGCACCGCACCAACGGCGACGAGCTGGTCGGGCCCCACGGTGCCGCCGGAAGGGAACAGCCGAGCCAGGTCGCCGACGTTGACCACCTGGTACTCGGTGCGAAACCGGTTGCGGAAACCCTTGAGTTTGGGCAGCCGCATGTGGATCGGCATCTGCCCGCCCTCGAAAGTGGCCGGCACGTTCTTGCGAGCCTTGGTTCCTTTGGTACCGCGACCCGCCGTTTTGCCTTTCGAACCCCCGCCACGGCCGACTCGCATCTTGGCGGTCTTCGCGCCCGCGGCCGGGCGCAGGTGATGAATCTTGATGCTCACTTCGCAGCCACCTCGTTCGGGACTTCCTCCACCGCCACCAGGTGACGGACGGTGGCAATCATGCCGCGGACCTGGGAGGTGTCCTCTTTGACCACGGACTGCCGGATCTTGCGCAATCCCAGCGAGCGCAGCGTCTCACGGTGGTTGCGCAGGCTACCGATACTGCTCCGGACCTGGGTGATCTTCAGACCAGCCACGTCACGCCCCCATCCCGGCGGCCCGCGCCCGCAACATGCCAGCCGGCGCCACGTCCTCCAGGGGCAGACCGCGACGTGCGGCCACCTCCTCAGGACGCTGCAGTCCCTTCAGCGCAGCCACCGTGGCGTGCACAACGTTGATCGCATTATCACTGCCCAGCGACTTCGAGAGGACGTCGTGCACGCCGGCGCACTCCAACACCGCGCGAACAGGACCGCCTGCGATGACCCCAGTACCCGGAGACGCGGGGCGCAGCAACACAACGCCGGCCGCTGCCTCACCGGTGATCGGGTGCGGGATGGTGCTGGCAATCCGGGGAACACGGAAGAAGTTCTTCTTGGCTTCCTCCACGCCCTTCTGGATCGCCGCCGGCACCTCCTTGGCCTTTCCGTAACCGACGCCGACCATCCCGTCGCCGTCGCCAACCACGACCAGCGCGGTGAAGCTGAACCGTCGGCCACCCTTGACCACCTTGGCCACCCGGTTGATCGCGACCACCCGCTCGAGATGCGGGCTCTTCTCCGGCTGGGCCGGCCCGCCGCGACCAC
>JRHI01000605.1_pt1 | contig 37192 bp, 34 predicted proteins | sample 215371 | NCBI WGS metagenome assembly JRHI01 (sample SAMN02929681, study PRJNA255918) | sediment metagenome | biome: cave system; feature: Ice Cave; material: Sediment; isolation source: sediment from deep within a dark volcanic ice cave with no known source of... ... | reverse complement strand
GGCACTTGCAAACTGGATGGCGGTCGTTTGGCGCCCGCGCTCCCCTCTTCCCTCACCCTCGGGGCGCTCAGCGTGCCCACGAGGCGGCGGAGCCGTGCGCTCTAAAATCGGCGCCGACATTGTGCTCCGCGCCGTGCTACAGGGCGGCGCGCGCAAGACGGCGGGCACCAATTCTTATCGCCCCGCGTTAAGCGCGGCGCCCCCGCCTCCAAAGGAGCCCCCCGCATGAAACTCTACTACGCCCCCGGCGCCTGCAGCCTCGCCGACCACATCGCGCTTCTCGAGGCCGACATGAAGGTCGACCTCGTCAAGGTCAACCTCAAGACGCACACGCTGGATGACGGCCGCTCCTATCGCGACATCAACCCCAAGGGCTACGTGCCCGCGATCGAGCTCGACGACGCCGAGCTATTGACCGAGAACGTCGTAATCCTGAGCTACATCGCCGACCGCTATCCCGCGCTGATGGCGCCGGGGCCGTTCGGCCGCTATCGGCTGCTGGAGATGCTGTCCTACCTCGCGACCGAGCTCCACAAGGCGTTCCATCCGCTGTTCGATCCGGGCGCGAGCGCGGCTGAGAAGAAGGCCGCCAGCGAGGCAGCCGCCGAGAAGCTCGCGTTCGTCGCGACGCAGCTGCAGGGGCCGTATCTCTTCGGCGCGAACGCCACCGTCGCCGACGCCTACCTGTTCGTGATGTTGCTGTGGGCGGCCAAGTTCAAGATCGCCATCCCGGAGCCGCTGAAGGCCCTCAGCCAGCACATGCGGTCGCGGCCGACAGTGCAGGCGGCGCTGCGGCGCGAGGGCCTGATCACTTGAGACATGGCCGCCCAAAGCCGTCCCCGCGAGCCGTCTGCGCTCACCCGCCTCGAAGCTTCACGGTTCGCCCGAGATTCTCGAGGCAAGCCCGAAGATGACCGTGTGGCGGCCGCTAAGCGGCATATACCCTGGCTCGACGACCTGCGTCGGGGGCCGGCGGGGTCCGAGGATAAATTTTGCCATGATTCAGCTAGAGCTTCCGCAAACTGCTATTTCAGTCGGGGAGCACCCGGGGGCTCGATTGGTTCGTGCACGCCATATTGCTGCTGCTGCGATAGCATCGCTGCTGGTCGCCGCGGCATTTTCCGTGCCCACGGCGCACGCGCAGACCAAGGCTCCGCCGGCTTGCGAGGATGCGGCCGGGCTCGCCGTCCTCGCGTCGCCGCTCGCGCCGTGGAAGGGCGCGCCCCTGCGTGTCGTGTTCGCCGTGGAGCAGGCGTTCGCGGGCGAGCTTTCGCTCACCGCGCCCGATGGCACCGTCGCCACCAAATCGCGCGCCCGCGAAGGGGGGCCACCCTATTTCTGGTACGCCGAGGTGGCAGCGCCCGCCGCGGGGGCGTGGCACGCCACGCTCGCGCTAGACGGCGCACCCGAAGGGTGCACCACCATCACGCGCGAAATCGCCGTGCAGGACAAGCAGCCGCCGGGTGCGCGCGCGACGCAGGGAAGCGTCTGGCCGCTACGCGGTGAATGGAATCGCGCAACGGAGAACCTGTATTCCACGTGGATCGAGAAGCTTTTCGACGCCCCGCTCGATCAGGAGCTGTCGTGGAAGGCGCTGCACGATGGGCTGCGCGATAAATCGCGCAACATCTTGTTCAACCATCTGGGTCTCGGCGAGGACGAGAAGAAGCTCATCATCCAGCCCGACTGCGCCGACCTTCCCTACTTCCTGCGCGCCTACTTCGCATTCAAGATGGGGCTGCCGTTCGGGTACTCGAAGTGCTCGCGCGGCGGGGGCGGGCAGGCGCCGCGGTGCGTGCAGTGGTGGAACATCCAGAAGGAAGAGCCCGTCAACCCTCCCGCGCAGGAGACCGCGTCCAACGGCGCTTTCTTCGGAGCTTTCGGCGAGCCGGTCGCCCGTCCGGCGCCCAGGCTGCCCCCCCGGCCATCGGGGCTCGTGCCGGGGTTTGGGTACTATGTGCGTACGACCGTCGCCAACGGCGTGCATTCCGGCAACGGGCGCACGGCGCTCGACGATGACAGCACCGATTATTACCCCGTGCCGCTGAAGCAGGAGACGCTGCGCCCCGGCACTATCTACGCCGACCCCTATGGCCACGTTCTCGTCATTGCCAAGCGCATCGCGCAGACGAGCGACGCGGCAGGCGTGTTCCTCGCCGTCGACGGCCAGCCCGACGGCACCGTCGCGCGCAAGCGCTTCTGGCGCGGTAACTTTCTCTACGCACAGGATCCCGGGCTAGGCGGCCCCGGCTTCAAGCGCTTCCGGCCGATCGTCGCCGACAAGAGCGGCACGCTTCGGCGGCTCTCCAACGACGAGATTGGCAAGAGCCCCGAGTACGCGGACTTCTCGCTCGATCAGGCGAAGCTCGGCGTTGAGGACTTTTACGACCGCATGGACGACGTGATGTCGCCGGCGCCGCTCGATCCTTTGCGCGCGATGCGCGAGGCGATCACGGCACTCGAGGAGCAGGCAAAGACGCGCGTGACCTCGGTAGAGAACGGACGCAAGTACACCGGGCCGGAGGTGGCGATGCCTGACGGCGCGTCGATCTTCGAGACGACCGGGGCGTGGGAGGATTTCGCGACGCCGTCGCGCGATCTGCGCCTGCTCATCGCTATCGATGTGGTGCGCTCCTTCCCCGACCGCGTCGCGCGGCGCCCAGAGCGCTACGCCATGCCGAAGGACAAGAGCGCCGCCGCCGTCAAAGCCGAGCTCGACGGCGTACTCGCATCCGAGCTTGCAGCGCGCAAGTTCATCTATACGCGCAGCGACGGCTCGCAATGGACGCTGGCGCTCAAGGACATGATCGATCGCATGGCGCAGCTCGAGATGGCCTACAACGTCAACGACTGCGTCGAGCTGCGGTGGGGCGCGCCCGATAAGAGCGACGAGGCGGCGACGTGCAAGCGGCGTGCGCCGTCCGCGCAGCGCGTGAAGATGGCGGACTACCGCGCGTGGTTTCACGAGCGCCGCCGGCCCGCGCGCGACTAGGCGCTCGCCGGGCTTAAACCTCGACCGCGTCCTTGCCCTTGGCCTTGTACTCCGGCTCCACGTGGATCGTGACCTGCGCGCCTTTGATCGAGGCCTCGATCGCGTCCTCGACCCGGTCGCAGATGTCGTGCGCTTCATCGACCGTCATGGCGCCCGGGACCACGAGGTGGAACTGGATGAACGTCGTCGGCCCCGCGGTGCGCGTGCGCATGTCGTGCGCCTGCAGCGCGCCGCCGGCGTTTGTCTTGATCGCCTCGCGGATGCGCGCCTCGATCTCGGGTGACGCCGCGGCATCCATGAGCTGGCTCATGGATTCGGTCGCTAGGTTGTAGCCCATGCGCAGGATGTTGAAAGCGACCGCGCCGGCAAGCAGGGGGTCGAGGATCGACCAACCTGTGATCGTCGCCAGCATGAGTCCGAGGATCACGCCGACCGATGTGATGACGTCGGAGAGGAGGTGCAGGCCGTCGCCCGACAGGGCGGGCGAGTTCCAGGCGCGGCCGCGGCTCATCAGAATCCAGGCCCAGGCTCCGTTGATGGCGGTTGCGAGACCATTGACCAGGAGGCCCGCGATGGGCTGGTGCAGCGCGTGCGGCTCGAGCAGCGCATTCCAGGCCTGACGGAAGATGAGCAGCGCTGCGACGATGATCAGTGTGCCTTCGAGAACCGCGGCGAAGTATTCCGCCTTGTGGTGGCCGAACGGGTGATTGCGGTCGGGCGGGTGCGAGCCGACCCAGATCGCAAACAGCGCGGCAACCGCGGTCACGAGGTTGACGATGCTCTCAAGTGCGTCCGAGAACAGCGCGACGCTGCCCGTCATGAGGTAGGCGAGGTATTTGATGCCCATGACCACGAGCGCGACGCCGATGCTGCCGGCGGCGACGACCTGGTGCCTGTTGGCAAGGATCGGAATGAACGGATTCTTAGCCATACGGCTCCCGGCTGGTGCGTCGTCGTTTCGTGGGGTCCGGTATCAGCTCAACGCCGGATCAGGAAGCCCGCTCCCTGGATTTGTGGCTTTTCCACACTCTCGGCGGTCGCCCGTCTCCCGCGCAAGTCGCGAATCTGATGGGTCGGCAGGCGGAGGCGCCGCTCTGCGGCGCGCCAGGCTTGCTGGAGGGCACGCATCATGGCCAATTTTCCCACCCACATTCTCGTCGGCACCGTCGTCGCGGGCAGCCTCGCCACGCTCACGCTCGCCGCCGACGTGATCGCGCCTGAGAACCTCGTCGCAGTGACGCTGGCAGGCTGCGTCGGCTCGGTGCTCCCGGACATCGATCTGAAGGACTCGCGCCCGAGCAAGGCCCTGTTCGCGGGGCTTGCGATTTTCTTCTCGTTCGCGCTGCTATTCCACTTTGCCCCGCAGCTGTCGATCCTCGAAATGTGGTCCCTGTGGATCGGCACGCTCCTGTTCGTGCTCTTCGGACTACAGAAGTTGTTCCACAAGTACGCGGTGCATCGAGGCGTATGGCATACGATCGCGGCGGCGCTCGTGTGCTCGTTCGCGACGGCCATCTTCTTCTACTACGTGCTGGGCCGCCCTGACGGCGTCGGCTGGCTCGCGGCGGGGTTCATGTTCATCGGCTACCTGACACACCTGACCCTCGATGAGATCTACTCCGTCGATGTGCTCGGCGCGCACATCAAGAAGTCGTTCGGCACGGCGCTGAAGTTCGTCGATATGCGCTACAAGATTGCGACGACCGCCATGCTCGCTGCCGGCGCCGCCCTGCTCGTTATCGTGCCGCCGATGAAGACATTCGTCGACGGTATGTCCTCGCGACCGATGTGGACTGCGCTGCACGATCGGCTGCTCCCGCACCACCAGTGGTTCGCCCTCATCAGGGAGCGCGGCAGGCTTGCTGCCGCACCCGACGAACCGCCGCAGGCAACGGGCTCGCTCTCTGCGTCACCTAATGCGCCGGCGCCGGCTCAGCCTGCCCAGTGATGGGCTGAGCGCGCGCCGTGTGTAGGAGCATTACCCCGCGCGGCGATGCTCGATCCCGGCGATATAGGTGGCGACGAGATCATCGACCAGCGATCCGCTGGCGTTGCCTGTGACGGCTGCAAGCTTCTGTGCCGTCGAGAGTGACGTCATCCCGTGCACACTGGCCCACAGCGTTCGGGCTGCGCGCCGGTTCGCACTCGGATCGGACGCGTCAAATAGCGGGGCAAGCGCCTGCTCGAGCGGCGCAAGCAGCCCCTCGAGCTTGGTCTGGTACCAGAGCGGCACGTCCTGCCCCGCGGGCATCCTGTGCTCGCTCAGCAGGTTCCAGAGCTTGGGGCGCTCTTGCGTGAACGCGACGTAGGTCTCCGTCAGCCGCCGGACGCGCTGTTGGGGCGTGCCCGAGGCGTCCGTCTGGGCGAGCCGCTCGGTCAGCCGATCGAGCAGGCGGGCTTCGATCGTCAGCAGGAGATCGTCGAGGTTTTCGAACACGTTGTAGAGGGTGCCGGGCGAGTAACCAATGCGCTTGGCGATCTCGCGCGCCGACAGCCCGGCGAGGCCGTCACGCTCGACGATATCGGTTGCCGACTGAATGATCAGCTCCCGCAATTCCTCGGTAGTATGGATCGATCGACGGCCCATTTGCGCGCGCAACCCAAACTGGCTCGTTTGACCACGCACAGTTGCTACAATAGGCCGGAGACGGGCGTTAGCAAAGACATCGCGAATGCTGTGGAAGAAATCTGCCTTGACCAATCGAATGTAGCGGCGGACGAATTTTTCAGCGCGCACCCGCGCGGCGGGACGGACAACCGCGGCGGGCCAGGGATTTGATCAGCAACTTAGGGAGCTGCAGTTGTCGCCCTGTACGTAGTCCACGCAGCTGTTGCGCGGGCTATGGTAGGACTTGTCCGTCCAAGTCATGCTGCCCGACATTCCCGGAATGACGTTGGTGAAAAGCGGTTTGAAGATGTAGCTCGATACAACCACGATCATGCTTCCGCCCGTGGCGAGGAAGCCTGCGGGCAGCGCATAGGTCGCGCACTTCGAGGGCACGGTATAGCCGTTGTAGGAATACGACCAGACCACGCGCGTGTCGCTGGCATTGGTAGGCGAGGCCTGAACCGAAATGACGCCGAGCGCAAGCGATGTGGAGTCATAGGGCTGCATGAGTTGTTTGATCGATAACATCATGCTGTCGAGGTTGGTCTGGGCGGCAGTCGAGCTGGTGCCCACGTATTGCTCACGGGCAACTAGGTCGCCTGTCGAGTCGGTTGCCATTGTGAACACACGGTGCATGTTGATGGCGCGGCCGAGCTCTATGGTCCCGAGCAGCATCAATGTCAGCAGCGGCGCCAGGAACGCGAACTCGACGGCCGCGCTGCCGCGCTTGTCGCGCGTGAGCCTGCGCAGCGAGCGTGCGCGTGCCGTATGACGATTGAGAGCGCTGATAGGCATGACCACCTCAGGCAGCGACGGGGATTTGGCGAGACGACACAAGCATCAGCTGTAGGGCTCCGTCTGGAATGCCGTTGCAGCCTGCAGGATCGCGGATCCGGACCCGCCCGAGTTCACGCCGAGCTTTAGGAACGGGAAGGTTTGCGCGAGATCCCACTGGTAGCAGAGCGTGACGAGGACGACCTCGTCGGCGGTGCCGGTATATGTCGATATCGTGTCGGACGATGCGCCCGTCGAGCCGATCATGTTGTTCTTGGAGTCGACGCAAGACTGTGGAGCTATATTGCTCCAAGCGGCGCCGGACTGGATAATTACACTCAGCTTGGCACAGTTGATGTAGCTGCCCGCAGCGCCGCAGACGAGATTCTTGAACTGGCCTACGGTGAGCGCGGTTGTTTGCGCCTGGCCGGTGCGGATCTGCCGGGCAGCCGCTTCGACGCCGTACTCAAGCGAGCTCGCGGTGAAGTAGTAGAGGCCGACTCCGAGCAATCCGAGCACGAACAGGAAGAACGGCGTGGCGACGATGGCGAATTCGATAGCCGAGGTGCCCTGCTCATCCTTCACCCACGCGGGCGCGTTGGGGCGCCGGAGGCGGGACGTTCGGTCCAGGAATGTTCGGTCCAGGAATAGTGGGGGCATACGCATACGAAAGCTGCCACGCAGGCTTTGATTGATTGGCCGGCGTGAACATAGCTTCACGTCTATGAATTATGTATTGCCCGTGCGGCAATTGAGCATTTTCGGTGAATGAATACGTAAACTTTTATTGCAATCGGCTGGGTCCCATCCCCCGCGCCGCTGAGCCGGCGATATCATTCCTTATTCGTTGGAGCTCTGGTTGCCTTTGTCGACGGCACCCGACGCGGCCGTGTTCTTGGCCTGCGTGCTCTTGGAGATGGCATCGAAATACTCGACGCCGTCGCCGACGGTAATGGTCGGCGCGCAGTCCGGAGTGCACGTATAGGACTCCCGCTTGGAGCCCTTATAGAGGCTCAGTCTGCGCAGGTCGTCGTGGTCGACGACGACGCGCTGGTCCTGGATCACGTTGCGCTGGGCATCGAGGGCGATGATGTTGGTGACGCCGAACGACTTTCCGGTGACGACCAGCAGGTTGCCGCCCTGGATGGCGACGTCGGCGATCGACGGGTTGCCGATAATCACCTCGGTGGCAGGGCGCGGCAATCGCAGGAGTTGCGACTGGTCGTAGCGGACCATCAGGTCGGCCGCACGAGCTTCGCTGGCGTTCGCGCCGGCGCCCGCAATGACGAGGCAGAAAGCCATCGCAGTTGCGCCCGAAGCGAGAGATCTAATGGGTCGGGTCATGGCCATCGGGCTCCTCTTCCGCTCTTCCGCATTACCTCAGGAAATGGTAAAGGAAGCGAAAACGCCTGTACTGATAGCGGTCGCTCTTCAGAACCGGTCGGCTTAGTGCCAAAAGTAAATTGCCGTGCAGTTGTGTCGAACCAAACTCATCGCCTTTTTTGCCATTGCCTATTCCGCGCTCGGCGGAGGATATGCAGCGCGTGGCGGCATTCGTGCGATCGGCAAATGCAAAGATCTGCTTTCGCCCTGCAAAGCAGGCTTTCGCGACGGTACGGATGGCGATCGGTGGCAAATGCCAGGGACGCCAGGAATACTTTCCGAATACATTGCTTCAGTTCGCCGCCAGCGCCACTAGTCTTGACGGCTTAATCGGACAAGAGCCGTTTGATCAAATTTAATCGGCCCGATTAACTAATTGTTTAGAGATATTTACGATGATATTTGAGACTTTTACTTAGATTTAATACGTGTCGGCGGAGAGTATCCCAGTTCGGAAGCGAGGAAGCAATCCTCACCGAATGCGCACGAAAAAGTGCGGTTCGAACCAAAAAACTGGGAGAGTGTTGTCATGAAGACTGTTATCACCCGCTTTGCGAAGGACGAATCCGGCGTGACCGCCATCGAGTACGGCCTCATCGCCGCCATCGTGGGGGTTGGAATCATCGCCGGACTAACCACGCTCAAGACCGGCCTGAACACCCTGTTCGGAACCGTCAATACCAGCCTGACGAAGTAACAGCGGCGGTGGTTGCATCCCACCCGATTGCCGCGACTGCCTTGGATGCCACCTAGCGCCTCGGGCGCCGGGTGGTATTTCTCGCAAGTGCCGCCGCAAGCTCCGGCATTCAGCGTCGCTTAAGGCTCGTGCCGCACATTCGTAGCGCCTCGCATGCTGAGCGCGAGGCGGGAGCTCATCCAGGTGCTCGTGCATTCGCTTCTGTTCGTCTTTCCCTTCGCGATGGCCTTCGCCGCCGCCACGGACGTGCTGACGATGACCATACCGAACCGGCTGACGATCGGTCTGGCGCTCGCCTTTTTCGCGTTGGCTCCCATCGCCGGTCTCGGATGGCAGGACGTCCTCGGCCACATGGGCGCGGGCGCCGCCATGCTTCTGGTCGGTATCCTGGTGTTCTCGCTCGGCTGGCTCGGAGGCGGGGACGCCAAGCTGTTGGCTGCCGCATCGTTGTGGCTTGGGTTCGACCATCTCCTGACGTTCCTGACCTACACGGCCGCGCTGGGTGGCGTTCTGGCGCTCGGGGTGCTCGCCTACCGCAGCGCCCCGGTCGGCGCGTTGCCCTTGCCGGGCTGGGCGGCCCGCCTGCACACCAAAGGCGAGGGCATGCCCTACGGCGTCGCCATCGCGGCAGGGGCCTTCGTTATTTACCCGGCAACCCTTTGGTATGCGGCCTTTACCGGCTGAAATGCCCGTGCAGCGGGCTTCTAATGGCCTCGCGAATGGCCTCAAGAAGGGTCAATCTGCGACGCCGATTAACCTCGCGTTGACGTTTGTCCTGCAGTGTCGGGAAAGAATCGAGAGGTCGAGTCTCGGGTTGAAAGGACCCGTTACTGCATGAAGCGAGCACAACTGATCGGGATCACGATCGCTGGCGGCGCCGGGCTCGCGGCATTTCTGCTGATGCGTTCGATCACCAGCGGACCCTCCGAGCCGACGCAGGTCGGAGTGCCTGTAAATGCAACCGAGGTGCTCGTGGCGGCCCGCGATCTCTCCATGGGCGACATCACTAAGCGTACCGACTTCCGCTGGCAGACGTGGCCCGCCGATTCCGTGACGCCGACCTTCATCACCAAGGAGGAAGGCAACAACGGCATGACCTCGGTGACGGCCGCGGTGGTCCGCTCGCCGATCACGCTTGGCGAGCCCATCGTGCGGCTGAAGCTCATCAAGGCGGGTGACGGCGGTGTGCTTGCGGCCATTTTGCCGAGCGGCATGCGCGCGATCTCGACGCGCATCAAGGAGGAGACATCCGCGGGGCGTTTGATCCTCCCCAACGACCACGTGGACGTCATTCTGACGCGCCACCTGCATTCTGGATCGGGCGCGCAGGAGCAGTATGTCAGCGACACGCTGTTCCACAACATCCGTATCTTGGCAATCGGCCAGCAGATCGAGACCAAGGAAAACGGCAAGAAGGCGGCGGAAGGAGCTGCCAACACGGCGACGCTGCAACTCACGCCTCGCCAAGCCGAGATGCTCGCGCTAGCCAACTCGATGGGTGAGATCAGCTTGTCGTTGCGCAGCCTCGCCGACGGCGAACCCAAGACACCGACGGCTGAAACGGACCCCTTCAACACCGAGCGCTCAAGCGCGGTGCGTGTGTTCAAATATGGCGTCCCTACTCGCGCGTACGGCGTGAACTGAGTGCAGTGATTCAGTTTCGGCTGTCGAAAAGGTAATCGATCATGCGAACGACCCAAAAATGGGCTCGCGCGAGCATGGCCGCCGTGTTCTTCGTCGCCACGGTAACGGGCGGCGCACAGGCGGCCGATGTGAAGGGCAGATCTGATCTTCAGGTCGGCCGTGATTCCGTGCTGCGCATTCCACCCAATGCGAAATTCCCGTTGTCGAAGCGGCTTGGCCTCGGCGTCGGCCGCTCGATTGTGGTGCAATCGCCAGTGCCGCTGAAGGACGTGATGGTTTCCGACCCCACGCGCCTCGATGCCGTGGTGCAATCTTCGGACCGGGTGTTCCTGATCGCCAAACAGTCCGGCCAGACCAACGCCTTCTTCTTCGACGAGTACGGCCAACAGATCCTGACGCTCGAAGTGGCCATCGGTGCCGATCTTTCCGCCCTCGACGAGTTTCTGGCCCGCATCATTCCCGGCTCCAACATTCACAGCGAGATCGCTGGCAAGGCAGTCGTGCTGACCGGTACCGTGCGCACGCCGATCGATTCCAATCGCGCCGCGCAGGTCGCCGCCCAGTTCGTCGGCGCCAATAGCGGCAGCCTCGGCGCCGTCAATGCAAACCAAACGGCGCCATTGAACAACGCTGTGTCAAATCTCGCTGCGGGCGGCGCGACCACTGCCTACGGACAGCAGACGCAGAGCGATACGTCCGCGCCTTCGGGAGCGGATGACCCCTACGCCGAAAAGCCGGTGATTAACCTGCTGACGGTGGAAGGCGAGGAACAGGTGATGCTGCGCGTCACCGTCGCCGAGGTGCAACGCACGATTTTGAAGCAGTTTGGCATCAACCTTGGCTCCGTCATCAATTCCGGCAATTTCACCACGGCCGTTCTCACCGACAACAAGTTTCCGCTCACTTCGGTGGCGGGTCTCGGTGGGATACCTGCGGCAGGCGTCGCGGCCGCCGGCGCGACTTTGTTCAGTAGCGGATCAGTTGGTATTCCATTCCCCGCGGGGAACGGCATCACCGGCTTCAACGATTCGGGCGTGACTACGGCGTGGCACTCTGGCCAGAATTCGGTCGCAGGCGCACTGAAGGCTCTGGAGCAGGACGGACTTCTGCGCACCCTCGCAGAGCCGAACCTGACGGCGGTCTCGGGCGAGCCGGCGAAGTTCCTCGCGGGCGGCGAATATCCGGTCCCCGTCGTCGACAGCCTTGGCCAGGTCAGCGTCGTCTACAAGGAGTACGGCATCGGTCTCGCTTTCACGCCCGTCGTCATGACTGAAGGCCGCATCAGCCTCAAGATTGAAAGCGAGGTCAGCGAGCTGACGCAAGAAGGCGCGGTCGTGTTGGCCGGCATTCAGATCCCGGCCTTGAAGAAGCGGCAGGCGAACTCCACGGTCGAGCTCCCTTCGGGCGGATCGCTCGCGCTCGCCGGCCTCCTGAAGGAGGACTCGCGGCAGAACATCGAGGGATTTCCCGGCCTCAAGAACGTGCCGATCCTCGGCACGCTGTTTCGCAGCCATGAATACCAGAAGGACGAAACCGAACTCGTCATCATCGTGACGCCGTACATCGTCCGGCCAACCTCGCGCCAGGAGCTCGCCCGCCCCCTGGACGGCATGGGCGATCCGACCGATCGCAAGGCAAACTTCCTAGGCGAAATCAATCGTGTATACGGCGGTACCGCCCCTGCGCCGGTCGGCGATCTCAAGGGCGACTACGGCTTCATCGTCGAATAGCGCACGGGCGGGAGAAGTATCATGACGTCCTTGAAGTCGAAGCGGAACCCAGGCGGCGGAGCCTACCGCACGGGCCTGCAAATGCTTGCAGCATCCGCGATCGCGCTCGCGCTCACCGGGTGCAAGACCACGGACGATCCGACCCGCGTCGCGGGCTGGACGCTGGTCGACGCAGCCGAGCGCCATCCGATCCTCGTCTCGGAGCAGCCGACGATGCACATCGTCAAAGTGGCGGCGGGCTCGAACGGACTGACGTCCGGCCAGCGCGCCCGGCTCCTCGACTTCGCCGATCACTACCGCGCGATCGACACCGGCGCGAGCCGGCTCGTAATCCAGGCGCCAAGCGGTGGCGCCAACGAGGTCTCCTCCATGTACGCCGTGGGCCAGATCCGGTCGCTGCTCACCGACCAGGGCTTCGCCGAGAACATGGTCTCGGTCGAGGCCTACGACGCCAACGGCACGCGCGAGCCGCCCATCCGCGTGACCTACCTGCGCTTTGTCGCCCAGCCGCCGCCGTGCGGCAATTGGTCGACCATCCTCGCGGATGAGCCGATGAACCTGCCCCATCCCAATCTCGGCTGCGCCACCCAGCACAATTTGGGCGCCATGGTCGCCAATCCCGCCGATCTATTGGGCCCGCGCAGCGAGACCGCGCGCGACAGCAGGCGCCGCGATCAGGTGTTCACCAAGTACATCAATGGCCAGCCGACGGGCGCGCGGCACTCCCCCGACGAACGGGTCAACAAGGATACCAGCAACTAACGCACGGACAGCTGAGGTCGCTCAAAACGATGTCGAACCACGTCAATTCCGCTGCAGGCACCGAGGAGGCGCATGAGCTCGACGTCGCGATGCCGGGCGAGGAGGCCCACCACCTCCCCGGGCAGCCCGTGAGCGTGCGCGCGCGGCCGATCCCGCGCATCTCGATCCAGGCCTTCTGCGAAAATCCCAGCATGGCGGAGATCCTTCAGATCGCGGCGGAGGACCGCCGGCTCACCAAGACGCACGTCAGCGTGCACATGGGCGGCATCGAGCCGGCGGTGACGCACTACCAACAGAACCCGACGCCGAACCTGATCATCATCGAGAGCAGTCTGCCGCGCGAGCAGTTTATCGCCGAGCTCGATCGGCTCGCGGAGAGCTGCGATCCCGGCACCAAGGTCGTCGTGATCGGGCACACCAACGACATCGTGCTCTATCGCGATCTGTTGAAGCGCGGCGTCAGCGAGTACCTGGTCGAGCCGGTTTCGCCGCTCCAACTCATGGAGGCGGTCTCCAATCTCTACAACAATCCGGAGACCGAGCCCGTCGGCCACGTCTACGCCTTTGTCGGCGCCAAGGGCGGCGTCGGCTCGTCGACCATCTGCCACAACTCGGCATGGGCGCTGTCGGAGATCCTGAAGGCCAATGTCGTCATCGCCGATCTCGACCTAGCCTTCGGCACCACCGGCCTCGACTTCAACCAAGACCCGGTGCAGGGGATCGCGGACGCGCTGTCGAGCCCGGAGCGGCTCGACGAGGTGCTGCTCGATCGCCTCCTCACCAAGTGCTCGGAGCACTTGTCGATTTTCGCCGCGCCCGTGGTCCTCGACCGCGACTACGAGATCACGGTGGAAGGTTGCGACCAGGTCATCGACGTCGTGCGCCAGAACGTCCCTTACGTGATCGTGGACTTGCCGCACACGTGGACGGCGTGGACCAAGAGCATCCTCCTTCAGGCCGACGAGGTGATTGTCACCGCGACCCCCGACCTCGCCAACTTGCGCAACGCCAAGAACATCGTCGATCTGTTGCGTCAATCGCGCCGCAACGACAGCAAGCCGGGCCTCGTCATGAACATGGTCCACATGCCGAAGCGCCCCGAGATCAGCGTGAAGGAGTTCGAGAACGCGCTCGGGCTCAAGGCCATCAGCGTCGTCGACTTCGACACCGAGACCTTCGGTCTGGCCGCCAACAATGGCCAGATGATCGAGGAGCTCAACGGCAAGGCAAAGTCGGCGCCGGCGTTCCGCGAGATCGCGCTGGCGATGACGCATCGTCGTGACACACGGGCGGTCAAGAAGAACTCCTTGCTCGGGCCTCTGCTCAAAAAATTAAAACTTAGGCGGTAAAGGTTCACGCTATGTTCGGTAAGCGTACGAGTGAGATCATCGTCCCCCCGCGGCCCCCGCAGCAGCTGGCCGCGGCGGCATCTCCGGCCGCGCCCAAGCCGGCCGCCCCCAAGCCGGTCGAGGCCAAGTCGGTCGAGGCCAAGTCAGCATCCAAGCCCGCAAGCTCTTCGGGTTCGGAGGCCTCCCAACGCCGCCACTCCGAAGAATATTACGACGTCAAGACGACCGTCTTCAACGCGCTGATCGACACCATCGATCTGACGCAGCTCGCGAAGCTCGACAACGCGGCTGCGCGTGGGGAGATCCGCGACATCGTCAGCGAGATCGTCCAGATCAAGAACGTCGTGATGTCGATCGCCGAGCAGGAGGAACTGCTCGAGGACATCTGCAACGACGTGCTGGGCTATGGGCCGCTGGAGCCGCTGCTGGCTCGCGACGAGATCTCCGACATCATGGTCAACGGGGCCAACACGACGTACATCGAAGTCAAAGGCAAGGTGCAGAGGACGGGCGTGCGCTTTGCCGACAACCGGCAGCTCATGAACATCTGCCAGCGCATCGTCAGCCAAGTAGGCCGGCGCGTCGATGAATCGAGCCCCATCTGCGACGCGCGCCTGGCAGACGGCTCGCGCGTCAACGTGATCGCGCCGCCGCTCGCCATCGATGGCCCCACGCTCACCATCCGAAAGTTCAAACGCGACCGCCTCAACCTCGAACAGTTGATGAAGCTCGGCACGATCGCGCCCTACACCAAGACCGTTCTGGAGATCATTGGCAAGGTGCGATGCAACGTGCTGATCTCCGGTGGCACCGGCTCGGGCAAGACGACGCTTCTCAACTGCTTGACTGGCTCGATCGCGGACGACGAGCGCATCATCACCTGCGAGGACTCCGCCGAGCTTCAGCTGCAGCAGCCGCACGTGGTCCGCCTCGAGACTCGTCCGCCCAACCTGGAAGGCGAGGGCGAGGTCAAGATGCGCGATCTCGTCAGGAACTGCCTTCGTATGCGGCCGGAGCGGATTATCGTGGGCGAGGTTCGCGGACCCGAAGCCTTCGACCTCCTACAGGCCATGAACACGGGCCACGACGGCTCGATGGGAACGCTGCACTCCAACAGCCCGCGCGAGGCCATCAGCCGCTTGGAATCGATGATCATGATGGGCGGCTACCAGCTTCCTGTGCGCACCATCCGCGAGATGATCACTGGCTCCATCGACATCATCGTCCAGGTCGCGCGCTTGCGCGACGGCAGCCGCAAGGTCACGCACATCACTGAGGTGCTCGGCATGGAAGGCGACGTCGTGACCTTGCAGGATCTCATCGTCTACGAGATCAGCGGCGAGGACGCGGACGGCAACCTCATCGGCCGCCAGCGGTCCACCGGCATCGCGCGGCCCCGGTTCTGGGATCGCGCCGCCTACTACGGCGAGGAGTACCGGCTCGCCGAGGCATTGACGTCCGCCGAGGTTCTTGACAAGGACGGCAATCCACTCGGAGGCGGCAATGTTTGACGGTAATGAGGCCGCGCTGGCAGCGGCGCTCGCCGCGTGCGCCGTCTCCTCGCTCGTTTTTGTGCTGGTCTATCCATACATTTCACCGGGCCGGAAGGCTGAGCTGCGCCTGCGCGGTTTTGCCGATAGGTCGGGCCCCTCGGCGCCGGCCGCCAGCGATCTGGCCGCCAACCGGCGCAAACAGGTCTCCGAATCGCTGAAGGAGATAGAAAGCCGGCAGAAGAGGCTCGAGAAGGTGTCGCTGCGCCTGCGCCTGGAGAGAGCCGGAATCAATGTCACGCCCAAGGTCTACTGGCTGGCGAGCGTCGTTTGCGGCTTGGTCTTGGCGTTGATCGTAACCTTTGCGCTTCCGCCGTCGGGCACACGGGAGCTCCTGGCGGTCGTCATCGGTGTCGTAGGTGTGTTCGGCGTGCCGCGCTGGGTCGTCTCCAAGTTGTCCAAGCGGCGTCAATCCAAGTTCATCCGTGAGCTGGCCAACGCGGTCGAGATCATCGTGCGCGGCGTCAAATCGGGCCTGCCGCTCAACGAATGCCTGCTGACGATCGCCCGCGAAAGCGCCGAGCCGCTGGCGAGCGAATTCCGCGAGGTCGTCGAGCAGCAGAAGGCCGGCGTCACGCTCGCCGAAGCTCTTGAGCGTCTCACCGTCCGCATGCCGCTAGCGGAGGTTCGCTTTCTGATGATGGTGATCGCGATCCAGCAGCAGGCTGGCGGCAACCTGTCGGAAGCTCTGGGCAACCTGGCGACCGTGCTGCGCGACCGCGCCCAGCTCAAGATGAAGGTGAAGGCAATGAGCGGGGAAGCCAAAGCTTCGGCCTTTGTGCTCGGTTCGCTGCCGCCCGCCGTCGTGTTCATGGTCTACGGCGCGTCGCCCGACTACATCATGCCTCTGTTCGATACGAGCACCGGCAACTTCATGCTGATCTTCAGCGCGCTCTGGATGCTCACGGGCGTGCTCGTCATGCGTAAGATGATCAACTTCAAGTTCTAATGACTGCGCAGGCGCCTTCAAGTGAGTTCTGTTCGTCATGGATGTGCTCGATAGCTTCACCAACCCAACGCTGATCGCCACGATCCTGGCCGGCATATGCGCCTTCGCCACGGTACTGACGATCGCGATGCCGATCCTCGCGCGCGACCGCATGAGCCATCGCATGCGCGCCATGGCGATCGAGCGCGACAAGATGCGCGCCGCGAGACTGGCCGAGATGACCCGCGAGCGGCAGACGGGCAAGCTGCGGCATTCGTCGCAAGGCTTCGCGCAGCAGATGGTCGATCGCTTTAACCTGCGCAAGCTGTTCGAGAACGAGGATCTGCGCGACAAGCTGAAGAGGGCGGGCCTCAGAGGCCAGGCGCCGCTCGCGACCTACATGTTCTTCCGGGTCGCAGCACCGTTCATGATGTTCACGGTAGCGGTGTTCTATCTCTTCGTGATGGGGGTCCTCGCCTATCCGCCCATGATCAAGCTGCTGATTGCGCTGGGTGCGGCCTTCGTCGGCTCGTACCTGCCGACCATCTTCATCTACAACCTGACGCAGAAGCGCCAGAACGCGATTAAGCTCGTCTTCGCCGACGCCCTCGACATGCTCTTGATCTGCGTGCAGGCGGGCATGTCGGTCGAGGCCGCGTTCGGCCGCGTGGCGAAGGAGATCGCGAATCAGTCGATGGAGCTCGCCGAGGAGATGAGCCTGACGACCGCGGAGCTCTGCTACCTGCAGGACCGGCGACAGGCCTACGACAATCTGGGCAAGCGCACCGGCCTACCAGGCATCAAGGCCGTGACCACCGCTCTCGTCCAGGCGGAGCGCTACGGCACCCCGATCGGCCAGGCGCTGCGCGTGATGGCCAAGGAGAACCGCGACATCCGCCAGTCGGAAGCCGAGAAGAAGGCGGCCTCGCTCCCTCCGAAGCTCACCGTTCCGATGATCTTGTTCTTCCTGCCCGTGCTCTTCGTGGTGATCCTAGGGCCGGCGGCGATCCGTTACTGGGAGTTCCATTGAGAGGCGCCGCGCAAGCCTAGGCGGTGTTGGAGGCCTTGCGGCAACTCGGGCGTCCTAAGAGGCGCCCCCGGTGACGGTGCACCCTACTTGGCCTCAGGGCTTGCCCGGCGAGTCAACCTGCGGCGTCCACGACGGAACCGCCGCTGTCTTGCCCGGTGGCAGAATCGCATCGGTGGCCGCCTTCTTCGCGGACCCAGAATCGGTCTTGGCCGGAGCCCGAAGCGACAGGTCGATATCCCGGTGCGTGACCTCTTCGACCGCGGCCTTCGAATCGGTCTTCGTCTGCTTTGGGTGAGCCGAGACGTTCGCGGTCCAGATCTGCACCTCGTCCGCGGTCTTGCGCGGGGGGAGGATCGCATCGGTGTCCGCCTTCTTCGCGGACCCAGAATCGCTCTTGGCGGGAGCCCCGAGCGACAGGTCGATATCCTTGTGCGCGACCTCATCAGCGGCGGCCTTCGTTTTCTTCTGTGCCTCGTCCGCGGATACGGAGACCGGTTTAGGCGCGGGGAGCGCCTCGGCCTGCTTGATGTCGGTTGATCCGGCCAACGACGCGGGCGCAGCTGCGGCATGCTTCAGGTCGGTCGTCCACGTCTGGGAGGCCGGCGCGGGCTCGGCGAGCAGCGCCCTCTCAGGCTTCGCGGGCTTCGCCGCCTCGCCCTTTGCATCGGCAGCGTTGGACACCTGCGCGGGCTTGGACGATTTGGATTGCACCGGCGGCGCCTCCGCGATGTCGACGCTCTTGTCGGCGGTCGACGGCATCGCCTTGGGCCCGAGCTTGACCACCTGGCGCAAGAGGGACGTATTCTCGGCGGCAGTTTCCATCGGGACGTCGCGCGCGGCGATCAGCTTGGCCTCGTCGTACTTGCCCTGCAGGCCGAGCACGAGCGCGAGGTTCTGGCGGATCTTGGGCGAGGCGCCATCCGCGGCCTCGGCGCGCCGCAGGAGCGACTCCGCACGCGCAGGGTCGCCGTTCATCGCGGTTGCCAGCGCAAGGTTGCTCAAAATCGAGGGCTGGTCGTGCGCAAGGCTGAGAGCCCGGTCGTAGAAGGGGAGCGCTTCGGCGTACTTGCCCTGCTTGGCGAGCACTGTGCCGCGCGCGGAGATAACGCGCCAGTCCGGATTGACCGGATCGTCGGCGGCGGCAAGCAGCCGGCCGGCGAGCTGCACCTGGTCGAGATCGAGCGCGAGGCGTCCATATTCGCTGGCGAGCTCGCGGTTGTCGCCGCCAAAGATCGCGGCCTGCTGGAGCACCGCAAGCGCCCGCTGCTTCTCACCCATGGCTTTGAGATTGCGGGCGAAATTGAGCGCGATTTTGATGTCGCGCGGGTTCTGCGAATACTGCTTGCCCCAGTACTCGGTCGCCTTCTTGAGATCGTTCGGCGCTGGAGCTTCGTCGCCAGGCGCGCCCGTCTTGGATTGTGCCGGCGATTGGGGCGGCGCATCGTTGAGCGTGAGCGCGTCAGGCCCGCCGGGGAGCTGGGCGCAGCCGCCGACCATCAGGCACGCGGCAAGGCCCAATAGGCCGCGGCAACCGCGGACCTGGTCCCATGCCGTGCGGCGGCGGTGCGTGACGAGCGCCATCGTGGTCTCCCTGAACGGACTTCAAGGACGCGAATCTGTCCCTTGTCCGTCAGCTTGTGAGACACTCGTCAACAAACGATTAACCCGTCTAAACCGATGGTAAAGACACCGGGGGCCCTAGCCGGCAGCGACGGTCTCGGCCCGGGCGCCGTCGATCCAAGCTGCCATCTCCGGCATGGCCAAGATGGTCTCGACGTAGGCCTGCGCCGTGCCGTCGTCGCCATACGGCGCCAGGTCCGGGACGTAGCTGCGGAAGCGCACGGCGACCGGCGCGTACATGGCATCGGCGCCCGAGAAGCGTCCGATCAGGAACGGCCCGGCGCTGCCGAATTTGCTCTTGCAATCCCGCCACAAGGCAACGATGCGCTGCACGTTCGCGGCGACCTCGTCGGGCAGGGTCGCCTGGGGCGCGCGGATGAACACATCCATTGAGCATTGCTGGCGCAGAGGGCCGAACCCAGAATGCATTTCGGCCGCCACCGAGCGTGCAATCGCCCGCGCGGAAGCCTCGCGCGGCCACAGCTCGGCCTCGGGGTGGCGCTCGGCGAGATACTCGAGGATCGCGAGGCTGTCCCAGATCGCAAGCTCACCATCGATGAGCGTCGGCACCATGCCGGAGGGGCTGTGCTTCAGGATCTGAGCCTTCGTATCGGGCAGTCGCAGCCGCACGTTGATCTCGTCCAACGGCAGCCCGGCTCGGCGCATGGCGAGCCACGGCCGCAAGCTCCAGCTCGACCAGGTCTTGTTGCCGATGACGAGGCGGTAGCGATTGGCGGCCATGGTCTTGCCTTGCCCTCCGTGATCCTGTTGTGTTCTGGCGCGAGTCGCCGAGAGGCACGTTCCCGACTTCTCGTAGTAGCAAGGACTTAGTAGCAAGGACTTAGTAGCAAGGACTTAGTAGCAAGGACTGGGCGAGACTTCATGGCCAATGCATTGACCGTCGCCGATGTGTTCGTGGCCGACGATGCCGCACCGTCGGAGATCCCGATCTGGCTTGCGGAAAAGGGATCATCGCTCGAGACGATCCCGCTCGATGCTGCCCAGCGGAGTTGGGTTACGGCGGCCGGTTTCAAAGGGGCGGCGAAGCAGCAGATGCTTGTCCCCTCGGCCGAGGGAAAGCTCGCCGGTGTGCTTCTGGGCGTCGGCGATGCCGGGGCGGCGGCCGAGCCGAGCGGTCCCGCGGAGCTGTTGCTGGGTCAGCTCGCGCAAGCGCTGCCGGCAGGCGCCTACCGGCTCGAAGGGAAGGTGAGCGATCCGACGCTTGCTACCATCGCGTGGGGCCTCGGTGCTTATCGCTTCGGACGCTACAAGAGCACGGATGGAGCGAGCCCCGCGCAGCTCCGTATCCCCTCCGGCGTCGACCGCGCGGCCGTCGTCAATACCGTCTATGCGGTCTGGCAGGGGCGCGACCTCATCAACACGCCGGCCTCCGACATGGGACCGGCGGAGCTCGAGGCGGCCGCGCGTGCGCTTGCTGCGCGCCATGGCGCTACCGTAACGGTCATCGAAGGCGACGATCTGCTCGCGCAGAACTTTCCCCTAATCCACGCGGTCGGGCGTGCGAGCCCGCGCGCGCCCCGCCTCATCGACATCGTTTGGGGGCGTGAGGGCGCTGCAACCGTCACGCTCGTCGGCAAGGGTATCTGCTTTGATACGGGCGGCCTCGATTTGAAGCCGGCGAGCGGGATGCTGCTGATGAAGAAGGACATGGGTGGCGCGGCGGCCGCTCTGACGCTCGGCCATATGATCATGGGCCAGAAGCTCGACGTGCGCCTGCGCATCCTCATTCCCGCAGCCGAGAATAGCGTTGCTGGGAATGCCTTCCGCCCGGGTGACGTGCTGCAATCGCGCGCCGGCCACACGGTCGAGGTCGGCAACACCGATGCGGAAGGCCGGCTCGTCCTTGCCGACGCCATCGCGCTCGCCGACGAGGAAGGGCCCGACAGCATGCTCGTTTTTGCGACGCTCACCGGCGCCGCCCGCGTCGCGCTCGGGCCCGACGTGCCGCCCTTCTTTAGTGACGACGACGCCTTCGCCGCCGAGCTCATGGCGAGCTCCGTCAAGATCGGCGATCCGGTCTGGCGGCTGCCGCTCTGGGCCGGATATGACGCGAAGCTCGAGAGCAGCGTTGCCGACATGAACAACGTCTGGGATGCGCCGTTCGCCGGGTCCATCATCGCCACCCTGTTTCTCAAGCGCTTCGTCAAGCGCGCACGTCGTTTCGCCCACTTCGACATTTACGGATGGCGGCCGTCGGCGACGCCGCTCGGACCCAAGGGCGGCGAGCCGCAGGCGGCACGGGCTGTGTTTGCCATGCTGAAGAAGGAGTGCGCCCGATGAGCGAAGGAGCGGGCGAAGCGAAGACGGCGGCCCCGGCGCTCGATCCGCGGCGCAACGTCTTCCGTCCCGATCTGGCGGCCAAGAGCCTCTACGGCAAAGTGAGCGCGCCGAACTACGTGTCGGGCCTTCCGGCCCAGGTCGCCCGCGCGGCCGTGCCGCTGCGCAGCCGGCCGGTGCCGTCGAACGGCTTCGAGACGGAGGCGCTGTTCGGCGAGCTCGTCACCGTCTACGACGAGCGCGACGGATGGGGCTGGGTGCAGCTCCAGCGCGACAAGTACGTTGGCTACGTGCCGCTCGACGCGCTCTCGCGCGAGATCCTCGCGCCGACCCATCGCGTGCGGGCGCTCGGCACCTTCATATACGCGCTGCCCGACATCAAATCGCCTCCGCTCATGCACTTGAGCCTCAACGCCGAGCTGAGCGTCACCGATCGCGACGAGCGTTTCTGCGCGCTCGAAGGCGGCGGCTACGTCGTCTCGCGCCACGTGATCGAGATCGGGCGCCACGCGCAGGACTTCGTCGAGATCGCCGAGCGCCTGATCGGGACGCCGTACCTATGGGGAGGACGTACGCGGCTCGGCCTCGACTGCTCCGGCCTCGTGCAGATCGCGCTGGAGGCGGTGGGGATCGCGGCCCCGCGCGACACCGACATGCAGCAGGCGGAGCTCGGGCGCGACGTCCCGGTAGCCGACGTGGCCGAGGGCTTGCGCCGCGGTGACCTCGTGTTCTGGAAGGGGCACGTCGGCATCATGGCCGACAGCATGACGCTCGTGCACGCCAATGCCCATCACATGGCGGTCACCGCAGAGACGCTCCCCGAAGCGATGGAGCGCATCGTCAAGCTCGGCGCGGAGATCGGAGCGATCAAGCGGCTTCCAGGTCTGAGTGCCTGAATGAGGGCCTAGCGCCGGTAGGGCAGGAAGCGACGCTCGCGCAGCTCCGTCCCGTCGTCCTCGAGCGAGGGCATCAGGTGCGGCTCGCCGCGTGCTTCCCGCCAGATGCCTCCGCCCGGCAGCGTGACAAGTGTCTCGACGGAGCGCTCCAGCCCCGTAAGCCGGCTGACCCAGCGGCGCTGCACAATGTTGCCGTCGGCGATGGCTTCGACGAACGGCACAAAGATATCGAACGACTCGATGGGGAGGCTTTCGTAGCTCTCATCCGCGACCGCGAGATCGTAGCGCTGGTCGAAATGCAGGATCAGCTCGAACGGGCAGGCCTGCTGCAGCGTCGGCGCGACTTTGATCTTCCAGTAGTTGCCGGTCTCAGCTTCCTCGATATGCGCGGCATCCGCGATCGATGGCGCCCAGTAGCACAGCGCCATGATCGTCGACTGCAGACGGGAGCGGAAGACGTCGTCGGGGAGCATGTCGTCCAGATGGGTGAGGGTCGCGGCCACGATGACGCAACGACGTGGACTTTCAAGCGGAATGTACCGATTTCCTCAGGCGGACTCCTGCTTGGCGAGCTCCTCGTCCTTCGCGAGCTGCCGCTGCATGGCGGGACGCGCCTTTAAGCGATCGACGTAGGTGACGAACTCGGGAAGCTCGGGAAACATCTTGAACAGCATGCCCCAGCGAAGCCCCGAGCCGATGACGATATCGGCCGCGGTGAATTGCTCTCCGAGAAGATATTCGCGGGCGCCGACGGCAGAGCGCAACACCTCGATCACGGTGTCGTAGTCGGCCCAGCCGGCGGTCGATCTCGGTGCCGGCGGACGGTTGAGCGCCTTGTCGATCATCGCGGGCTCGAGGCAGCTCGGTCCATAGAACAGCCACTTGAGATAGTCGCCGCGGCGCTTGTCTCCGATCGGCGGCGCGAGCCTCGCCTTCGGGTAGGCGTCGGCGAGATAGCAGCAGATGGCGGCGACCTCGCTCACGACGACGTCGCCGTCCTTGAGCGTCGGCACCTTGCCCATCGGATTGATGGCGAGGTAGGCGGGCTGGCGCTGGTCGCCCGGCCTTAGGTTCAGGACCTCGAGCTTATAGGGCTCGCCCAACTCCTCCAGCATCCAGTGGACGATGGACGAGCGGGACGGCGAGGCGTGATAGAGCGTGAGCAGCGGGGAGGCTTCAGCCATGATGCGATGTCTCCGCTAGATGGCGACGGCGCCGGTATCGACGACTTTAAGGTTGAGCGCGGCCGCGAGCAACGCGCGCGTATAGTCCTCTTTCGGACGGGCGAAGATCTCCTGCGCCGTGCCCTCCTCGACCGCTTTGCCGTTGCGCATGACGATCACATGGTTGCTCAGCGCGCGGATGACCTTGAGATCGTGGCTGATGAAGAGGTAGGCGAGGTCGCGCTTCTTCTGCAGGTCGCGCAGGAGATCGACGATCTGCGCCTGCACCGACATGTCGAGCGCGCTCGTCGGCTCATCCAGCATCACGAACTTCGGCTTCAGCACCATGGCCCGCGCGATCGCGATGCGCTGGCGCTGGCCGCCGGAGAACTCGTGCGGGTAGCGATCCTGCGCGTTGGGGTCGAGCCCGACCTCGCGCAGCGCGTCGCTGACGTAGGCGCGCCGCTGGGGATAGTCGAGCTCCGGTTTCTGGATCAGCAGGCCTTCCTCGATGATCTGCCCGACCGACAACCGCGGCGACAGCGATCCGTACGGGTCCTGGAAGACGATCTGCATGTCCTTTCGCAGCGGCCGCATCTCGCGCTGGGTGAGCGCGTCGATGCGCTTGCCGACGTAGGCGATCGGCCCTTGCGAGGAGATGAGCCGCATGATCGCGAGTCCGAGCGTCGTCTTGCCCGAGCCCGACTCGCCGACGACGCCGAGCGTCTGCCCGGCGCGCAGCTTGAGCGAGAGGCCGTCCACGGCCTTGACGTAGTCGACCGTGCGGCGCAGCGCGCCCTTCTTGATCGGGAACCAGACCTTGAGGTCGTCGGTCTCGACGACGATAGGAGCCGAGTCGTTGGCGGCGGGCGGCGTGCCCTTCGGCTCGGCGGCCAACAGGTGCTTGGTGTAGGGATGCTTCGGCGCGGTGAAGATCTCCTCGGTGGCCCCCGTCTCCACGATCTTGCCGCCCTGCATGATGTAGACGCGCTCGGCCATCTTGCGCACGATGCCGAGATCGTGGGTGATGAGCAGCATCGCCATGCCCATCTCGCGCTGGAGCTGCCGTAAGAGCTCGAGGATCTGCGCCTGGATGGTGACGTCGAGCGCGGTTGTCGGCTCGTCCGCGACCAGCAGGTCGGGCTCGTTGGCGAGAGCCATGGCGATCATGACGCGCTGGCGCTGGCCGCCAGAAAGCTGGTGGGGATAGGCGCCGAGACGCTTCTCCGGCTCGCGCACGCCGACCTTGAGCAGAAGCTCGAGCACGCGCTTGCGCGCGCTCGCTTCATCCATGTGGCGATGCAACGTCAATACCTCGCCCACCTGCTTCTCGATGGTGTGCAGCGGGTTGAGCGAGGTCATCGGCTCCTGGAAGATCATGGAGATGCGGTCGCCGCGGATCGACTGCAGCTGCGGCTCGGAGACCTTCAAGAGGTCGCGGCCTTCAAACCAGACCTCGCCTGAGGGGTGCGAAGCCGGCGGATAGGGGAGCAGCTTCAGGATCGACAACGCGGACACGGTCTTGCCCGATCCCGACTCGCCTACGAGTGCCACCGTCTCGCCCTTGCCAATGCGGAACGAGACGCGGTCGGCCGCAAGCATCTCCTTGCCGCCGCCGGCGAAGGCAACCGACAGGTCTCTGACGTCTAGGAGCGCGTTCTTTGGTGTCATGCGGGCGCCTCTAGCGGAACGTCTTGCGTGGATCGAACGCGTCGCGCACCGCTTCGCCCACGAAGATCAGAAGCGACAGCATGACGGCGACGGAGAAAAAGCCGGTAAGGCCTAGCCACGGCGCCTCGAGATGGCGTTTGCCCTCGAGCAGCAGCTCTCCCAGCGATGGGGAGCCCGGCGGCAGGCCGAGCCCGAGGAAGTCGAGCGCGGTAAGCGCGCCGATTGAGCCCGAAAGCTGGAAAGGAAGGAACGTCAGCATCGCCACCATCGCGTTCGGCAGCATGTGCTTCCAGATGATCTTGGGATGCGAGAGACCAAGTGCGCGTGCAGCCGTGATGTACTCGAAGTTGCGCGCGCGCAGGAACTCGGCGCGCACAACGGCGACGAGGCTCACCCACTCGAACATGAGCAGCGTCGCGAGCAGGGTCCAGAAGCCCGGCACCAGCACCGAGGAGATGATAATCAGCACGAACAGCGAGGGTATCGACGACCAGACCTCGAGGAAGCGCTGGAAGACGAGGTCGGTGCGGCCGCCGAAATATCCCTGCACGGCGCCGGCCGTTACGCCGAGGCTCGCTGCGAACACGGTCAGGATGAGGCCGAACAGCACCGAGATGCGGAAGCCGTAGACGACGCGCGCGACGACGTCTCGGCCCTGATCGTCGAGGCCGAGCCAATTGTAGTTGCCGATGGCGTGGAAGCGCGCGAGCTGCTCGGGCGGCGCGTCGCACAGCGGAGCGCTCGAGGCCCAGGGCGGCGGCGCAGGGTAGCCGAGGCACAGGCCCTCGAGACCCTTGCGCCCGGGATAATCCTTGTTGATCGTGTCGTAGGAGTAGCCGATCGGCGGCCAAATCGCCCAGCCGTTCTCGCCGATCTCCTTGAGGATCTCTGGCTCCTTGAAGTCGGTCACGGCGAGAAAACCGCCGAACTTCGATTCCGGATAGTCGACGAGCACGGGCCAGAGGATCTCGCCCTTGTAGCTCATGACGATTGGGCGGTCGTTCGCCAGGAACTCGGCGAATATTGAGATGCCAAACAGGCTCAGGAAGACGATGAGGCTCCAGTAGCCGCGCCGGTTGGCTTTGAAGTTGGACCAGCGGCGCGCGTTGATCGGCGAGAGCCGGAAGCGATCAGGCCAGCTCCGTCCAGGCACAAGCCAGAACGAGGCGGGGCTTTCCTCCTCGGGAGGAGGTTGGTTCTGCGGCAGGGGAGAACCGATCGCGCGGATGTCCAAGCCTCAGACCTCCCGGCTTTCGAAATCGATGCGCGGGTCGACGAGCGTGTAGACGAAGTCGGACAAGAGGTTCACGACAAGGCCGAGAAGCGAAAAGATCCACAGCGTCGCGAAGACGACCGGATAATCGCGCTTCTCAATCGATTCAAAGGACAAGAGCCCGAGGCCATCGAGCGAGAAGATTGTCTCGATCAGCATGGCGCCGGCGAAGAAGGCCGAGATGAATGCGCCCGGGAAGCCGGCAATGATGAGCAGCATGGCGTTGCGGAACACGTGCCCGTAGAGGACTTGGCGCTCGTTGAGGCCCTTGGCGCGCGCCGTGATCACGTACTGCTTGCGGATCTCGTCCAGGAAGGAGTTGCGGGTGAGGAACGTCAAGGTCGTGAACGAGGTGAGTGCCATGGCGATCATCGGCAGCGTGAGATGCCAGAAATAGTCGACTACCTTGCCCGCAAACGAGAGCTGGTTCCAGTTGTCGGAGGTCAGCCCGCGCGAGGGGAACCACTGAAAGAACGAGCTGCCGGCAAACAGGATCAGAAGCAGCACCGCGAACAGAAATCCCGGGATGGCGTAGGCGACGACAAGGATCGTGCTCGACCAGACGTCGAACGGCTCGCCCGCCCGCACCGCCTTGCGGATGCCGAGCGGGATCGAGATCATGTAGGTCAGGAACATCATCCACAAGCCGAGCGAGATCGAGACGGGCAGCTTCTCCTTGACGAGCTGCAGCACCGAAACGTCGCGGAAGTAGCTCTTGCCGAAATCGAAGGTGAGATAGCTCTTCATCATGATGAAGAAGCGCACATAGGCCGGCTTGTCGAAGCCGAACTGCTTCTCGAGGCTCTTGATGAATTCCGGATCGAGGCCTTGCGCGCCGCGGTACCTCGAGGTCACCACGTCGGCCGCGCCCTGACCAAGCTGTGATTGCGTTCCCACCATCTCGCCGCCACCGCCGCCGCCGATGCGGGTGACCATGGAGCTGTCGTGGCCGGTGAGCTGCGCGATGATGCGCTCGACCGGGCCGCCCGGTGCGAACTGCACGATGATGAAGCTGATGAGCATGATCCCGAATAGCGTCGGGATGATCAGCAGCAGGCGCTTTAGAAGGTAGTGGAGCATCGGGGGCTCAGTTCTTGTCTAGCTTCGCGGCTTTGTCGGCGTCGTACCACCAGGTGTCGATAATGCCTTCATCATATTTGGCCTTCAGCTCCGGCCACGAATACCGATTCCAAAAGGCGATGTTGTGCGCGGCCTTATACCACTGTGGCACCCAATAGTGGCCTGCGCGCAGCACGCGGTCGAGGGCGCGGCAAGCGGCGACCAGCTCGGCGCGTGACTTGGCCTCGATGGCGCGGTCGGTGAGGGCATCGAGGACGGGATCCTGAATGCCGGCGAGGTTGAAGCTGCCCTCCATCTTCGCCGCTTCCGATCCCCAGTAGGTTTTGAGCTCGACGCCGGGCGTCAACCGCAGAACGTAGCGCTCGATGGCAACATCGAAGTCGAACGATTTCATGCGCCGCTCGTACTGGGAGGAATCGACAAGCCGGATCGTGGCGTCGACGCCGATCTTCTTCAGGTTGTTGATGTAGGGGCCGATGATGCGCTCAAAGCCGTCCTCGAAAATCAAGATTTCGACTTTCAGCGTCTTGCCGCCGGCTTCCGCACCGCCATAGCCCGCGGCCGTCAGCAGCTCCTTGGCCTTCTTCAGGTTATCGCGGTTGCGGCCCGAGCCGTCGGTGACCGGCGACACATAGGGCTCGGCGAACACTTCGGGCGGAAGCTTGTCGCGGAATGGCTCGAGCAGCTTCAGTTCCTCCGGGGTCGGGAGACCGGAAGCCTTCATGGGCGAGTTCTCGAGGAAGCTCTGCGTGCGTTTATAGAGGCTGTAGAACAGGTTCTTGTTCGACCATTCGAAATCGAACGCGAGGTCCATCGCCTCGCGCACGCGTATGTCCTTGAACTGCTCGCGCCGCATGTTGAGGAAAAAGCCCTGCGTGCCGGAGGGGCGCTCGTCGGGCAGCGTCGCGCGCTGGATGCGTCCGTCCTTGATCGCCGGCACGTTCTCGTAGGCGGTCGCCCAGTCGAGGGACGTGAACTCCTCGCGCAGGCCGACGTTACCGGAGAATAGGTTCTCCAGTTCGATCCTGCGGTCGCGGAAGTAGTCGTAGCGCAGCTCGTCGAAGTTGAAGCGGCCCACGCTGACGGGGAGGTCCTTGGCCCAATAGTCCGGGCGGCGCTTGAAGATGACGTAGGTGCCGGCCTTGAAGTCGCCGATCGCGTAGGGCCCTGAGCCGAGCGGCGGCTCGAGCGACGTCTGATCGAAGGGGTGCGCGGTGTAATACGCCTTCGAGAGTATGGGCAGCTCGGCGATCACGAGCGGAAGGTCGCGTGTGAGGTTGCCCTTGAAGGTGTAGCGCACGGTGTGCGCGTCGGAGGCTTCGGCCTTGTCGACATCGCGCAGCGCGATGCCGAAGCGCGGGTGGCCTTTGGCCTTCAAGGTGTCGAAGCTGAAGACGACATCGTCGGCCGTGAGCGGCGAGCCGTCGGCAAACTTTGCCTCGGGCCGTAGCTGGAAGGTGACCGACTTGCCGTCGGGCGCGATTTCGGCCGCGCTGGCGACGAGGCCATAGACCGCATCGGGCTCGTCACTGGCGCGCGTCATCAGGGTGTCGAACAGGTATTCGAGCCCCTGCGCGGCGTCGCCCTTGAGGAGGAAGCCGTTGAAGCTGTCGAAGGTCGTGCGGCCCTCGGTGCCGATGGTCGAGAGGCGCCCGCCTTTCGGCGCATCCGGATTGACGTAGTCGAAGTGCTTGAAGTCCGCCGGGTACTTGAGGTCTCCGAAGGCGGAAAGCCCGTGGCGGAATTCAGCCCGCGCGGGTGCGCCCAGCAGGACCGATGCCAGCGCGACCACGAGCAGGCCGGTTGCCCTGGCCGCGGCCCTGCCGGTCGCGGTGGCGTTGCCCGTCATTGGCCCCGCGCGGCGGCGAGCGCCTTCTGCTTTTCGGGATCGATCCACCAGGTTTGCATGAGCGCCGCGGTTTGCGACGGCAGCGTCTGCGGGCGCCCGAAGATGTCCCAATAGGCCAAGCGCTCATAAGGATAGTGCCAGTGCGGCACCGCGTAATAGTTCCACAGCAGCGCGCGATCGAGAGCCCTGGTCGCGGCGACGAGGTCGGCGCGGTCCGTCGAGAACACGATCTTGTCGATCAGCTTGTCGATCGCCGGGTTCTTGATGCCGGCGGTGTTGCGCGAGCCGTCCTTGTCGGCGGCGGGCGAGCCCCAGAAATCGCGCTGCTCGTTGCCGGGCGATTCCGACTGCGGGAAATTGTCGACGATGATGTCGTAGTCGTGCCCGTCCTCGCGCCGCTTGTATTGCGCGCTGTCGACCATGCGCACGCTTGCCTTGATGCCCAGCCGCTGCAGGTCCTGCACGTAGGGCAGCACGATCTTCTGGAAGTCGGGGGAGTCGAGCAGGAACTCGGCGGTCAGCGTCTCGCCCGCGGCATTGCGCAGGACGTTCTCGGTCTTGGCTGAACCCAAACCGACGGTGCGCAGGGTCTTGCAGAAGAAGCCGCAAGAGCCGTCGTCGACGGTCAGCTCCTGCACCTTCCAGCCCGCGTCGGCGAGCAGCTTGGAAGCCTCGCGCATGTGCTCGCGGAATGCCTCCGGCGTCGCGTTGACGGGGTTCTTCCACTCGGCCGTGAAGACCTCTGGCGGCAGCTCGTCGCGCACCTCATTCAGGATCTCCAGCTCGCGGCCTTGCGGCAGACCGGTGGCAGCGAGCTCGGAGTTGTCGAAGTAGCTCGCGACACGCACGTAGAGGTCATAGAACAGCTTCTTGTTGGCTTCCTCGAAGTTGAAAGCGAGAGCAAAGGCCTTGCGCACGCGCGGGTCCTGGAACTGCTTGCGGCGCAGGTTGAAAACGAACGCCTGCATTGGCGCGACCCGCTTGACCGGGATCGCCTCCTTCTTGACCCACCCTTTCTCGATGGCGGGAAAGCCATAGGCTGTCGCCCATTGGCTAGCGACGTTCTCGGCCCAGTAGTCGAGCTTGCCCGACTTGAACTCCTCGAAGGCAGGCGTGCGGTCTAGGAAGTAGGTGAGCTTGATCTCGTCGAAGTTCCACTGCCCCCTGGAGACCGGCAAATCGTTTGCCCAGTAGTCCTTGACGCGCTCGTAGGTGATCGAGCGGCCGGCGTCGAACTCCTTGACCTTGTAGGCGCCCGATCCGACCGGCACCTCCATGGTGGTCTTGGTGATGTCGCGCTGCTCGCCGTTCGCGCCCTTGGTCTCCCAAAAGCTCTTCGGCACCACGCTGAGCTGCCCGACGATCTGGGGGAGCTCGCGGTTGCCCTTGACGTCGAAGGTGAAGGTAACCTCGTGCTCGCCCGTCTTCTCCGCCTTGACGACGTTCTTGTAGTAAAAGGCCGTTCGCGGGTGCGCCTTCTTCTGCCCCTCGAAGCTGAAGATCACGTCCTCGGGTGTGATCGGCGTGCCGTCCTGGAAGCGCGCCTTCGGGTTGATGCCGAAGGTCACCGTCGAGTAGTCGGGCGGGAAGGAGACCCATTCGGCGATGAGCCCATACTGCGCCGAGGGCTCGTCGGGGCTGTTGGTCATGAGCGAATCGAAGATGAGGCCGAGGCTCGAGGCCGGCACGCCCTTCACCGTGAAGGGGTTGAGGCTGTCGAAGGAACCTTCGACGAAGCCGCGCACGGTGCCGCCCTTGGGAGCATCCGGATTGACCCAATCGAAGTGTTTGAAGTCGGGGCCGTACTTGGGCTCGCCGACGAGGGAGAGCGCGTGGTGGTGCGTCGCGCTGCCCGCCGGTCCTGGTGGGGTTTCCGGGCCTGCGGGGATGGCAACGGCCGCCGGATCGGCTTGCGCTGCTGCGCGCCCGGTCGTGGCGCCGAGGCAGAGAACGGTTGCGAGCAGAATGGCGGGGACGTCGGGACGCGCAAGCACCAGGCTTTTCCTTCCTCTCACGAGCTTCACCACACCGCGGGGGAGGCGGGGCCCATCGGGGCGCACCCGCTTAAGACGGCAAACAGGGTGCAACGTCGCAAAATCCGGGCCGAAGCGCGAGTTAACTTGCTGTCATTTGGGGCCGCGCAAGCGCTACTTGAGCGTGTTCAAATAGGCGAGCAGATCGGCAAGGTCGGTGGCGTCCGGGATGCCGGGAAATAGCATTTTCGTGCCTGGAGCGAAGGTCTTGGGGGCGTGCACGAAGGTGACGAGGTCCTCCGGCGTCCAATTGCCGCCCTTCGCCTTCACGGCGTCGGAATAGTTAAAGCCCTCGTGTGCCGCCTTCGGGCGCCCGACGATACCCCACAGGTTGGGGCCGACCTTGTTGGGGCCGCCCTTCGTGCCATCGTGGCACGCCTGGCACTTCTTGAAGGTCGTGGCGCCGTTCTGCGCATTGCCGTCGGCGGAGGCCTTCACGACCGCAGCGGGGTCGAAGGCAGGCAAGGCGACCGGAGCGGGGACCGCAGCGCCGGCTCCGGGCTGGGCGGCGCGCGTCTGCTCGGCCGGCAGCGGAAGCGTAAACCCCGGCTTCTCTTTCGGGCGGGACTCCTCGGCGATCTCCAACATCGTGCGGAACCCGACGATGACGAGAAGCGCGGAGAGCACCGCGCCTGCGATCTTGGCTAGCTCGAAGGTATCCATGGTCACCCCATGCCCGCTCTTCAATTCGCGCCCGACGGGCGAACCGGCGCGACTATAGGAAATCCGCTTCGGCTTGCAACCAAGGTCGGTGCCGTTCTAAGTGCGTCGGCCCGAGACCAATTGCCACCGGCCAAGAGTTGAGCAGAGCTGCCGCGATGACGCGCACATTGATCCTCATCCCCGCGCGCATGGCGGCAACGCGTCTGCCAAGCAAGCCGATGCTCGATATCGCCGGCGAGCCGATGATCGTGCACGTCTGGCGCCGCGCCATCGCCGCGCAGGCGGGCCGCGTGGTCGTTGCAACCGATAGCGACGAGATCGTCGCCGCCGTAGCTGCCGCGGGCGGTGAAGCTTTGATGACGCGGCCAGATCATACCTCGGGCTCGGATCGCATTTTCGAGGCAGTGAGCCGTCTCGACCCTGGTGGCGAGGCGTCCTTCGTCGTCAACCTGCAGGGCGACCTGCCGACGCTCGAGCCGCATCTCATCGAGGCGTGCCTTGAGCCGCTCGCCGCCGGCGACGCCGACATCGCCACGCTCGCCGCCGAGATCCGGGAGCCCGAGGAGCGGACCAATCCTAACGTTGTGAAGGTCGTCGGCACGCCCATCGCCGGTACGCGGCGCCTGCGCGCTCTCTACTTCACGCGCGCAACCGCCCCCTATGGTGAAGGGCCCCTTTATCATCACATCGGCATTTACGCCTACCGCCGGGCGGCGCTGCAACGCTTCGTCGGCTTGAAACCGTCACCGCTCGAGCAGCGTGAGAAGCTCGAGCAATTGCGTGCGCTCGAAGCCGGCATGCGCATCGACGTCGAGATCGTTGACACTGTTCCGCTCGGTGTCGATACTCCGGCCGATCTCGAGCGGGCGCGCCGCCTCATCGGGAGCGCCAATCCGCCCGCACGCTGACGCTCGCTGATGCGGACGGGGCTCATTCATCAAAGACCCATGCCCAGCAACACCCGCCAGACGAACGCGGCGACGCAACCTGGCGGAGCCGCCGAAACCAAAGGGTCGGCTCCGCGCATCGCCTATCAGGGCGAGCCGGGCGCCAACTCGCATCTCGCCTGCCGCGAAGCCTTTCCCGGTTATGACGCGATTGCCTGCGCGACGTTCGAGGATGCGCTGCTCGCGGTGAAGTCGGGCGAAGCGACCTACGCCATGATCCCCATCGAGAACTCGGTCGCGGGCCGCGTCGCCGATATTCATCACCTGCTGCCGGAGGCCGATCTCTATATCGTGGGCGAGCACTTCCTGCGCGTGCGCCACCAGTTGATGGCGTGTCCCGGCGCGAGCCTGAAGACGATCAAGAGCGCGCTGAGCCATACGCACGCGCTGGGCCAATGCCGCCGCAAGCTGAGCGAGCTCGGCTTGAAGCCGGTGCCGGAAGCCGACACCGCGGGCTCGGCGCGCATGGTGAGCGAATCGAGGGACCCCTCGCTCGCCGCCATCGCATCCTCGCTGGCAGCCGAGATCTACGGCCTCGAAATCCTCGCGCGCGATATCGAGGACGAGGTGCACAATACGACGCGCTTCGTCGTACTCGCCGCCGAGCCCGAGGACGCCGAGCCCGGAAATGGCCCCGTCATCACGACCTTCATCTTCCGCGTGCTCAACATTCCGGCCGCGCTCTACAAGGCGCTGGGCGGCTTCGCCACCAACGGCGTCAACATGACCAAGCTCGAGAGCTATCAGCTCGAGGGCACCTTCAACGCGACCATGTTCTACGCCGACATCGAAGGCCATCCGACCGATGGCCCGGTGCAGCTCGCGCTGAAGGAGCTCTCGTTCTTCTCCAGCGAGAAGAAGGTTCTCGGCACCTATCCGGCGAGCCCCTATCGCGCGGAGGCGGCGCGCCTCGCAGCAAGCGGACAAATTCCGGTGCGGCGCCGCGGCGGCTGAGGAAGAAGATGGCGGGCAAGCTGCAAGACAAGGTCGCGATCGTGACGGGCGCCGCGTCGGGCTTCGGCCGTGGGATAGCGGAGCGGTTCGCGCTCGAAGGCGCGCGCGTGATGGCGGCCGACATCAACGGCGAGGGCGTGCGCGAGCTCGCCGCCGGCTACGGCAGCAACGTCGTTAAGGTTTCCTGCGACGTCTCGAAGAAGGCCGATGTCGACGCCATGGTACGCGCGGCGACCGAAGCCTTCGGCGGCCTCGACATCGTGGTCAACAACGCGGGTATCACGCACCGCAATCAGCCGCTGCTCGATGTGGGCGAAGCCGAGTTCGACCGTATCTACGCCGTCAACGTGAAGTCGATCTACCTGACGACGCTCGCAGCCGTCCCCAAGATGGAGCGGCGCGGCGCCGGCATCATCATCAACATCGCCTCCACCGCCGGCGTACGCCCGCGCCCCGGCCTCACCTGGTATAACGGCACGAAAGGCGCCGTGATCACGCTCACGAAGTCGATGGCGGTGGAGCTGGCGCCGCAGAACATCCGCGTCAACGCCATCAATCCAGTGATGGGCGAGACGGGGATGTTGACGCAGTTCATGGGGCAGCCGGATACGCCGGAGAACCGCAAGAAGTTCATCGCCGGCATTCCGCTCGGGCGCTTGTCGCAGCCATACGACATCGCGAACGCGGCGCTGTTCCTCGCCGAGTCGTCGTCGTCATTCATCACGGGTGTCGCACTCGAGGTAGACGGCGGCCGCTGCATCTGATCGCACGCGGCAAGAAGTGCCGGCGCGCCAACGGTGTTGGCTGCCGCCGCGGGAGGGTTGTAACGCGCGGCCCAACCCCCCATAATCGCCCCCGGGAGGTTGGCGGCGGACGCATCCCTCGCCAACCGGGTCAGGTCCGGAAGGAAGCAGCCCTAACGATCAGGACGCGGGTCGTTCGCCAGCCTCCTCTTTATGTCGCTCACGGGCGCTGATCCGATCTTAGTCGCGATCAGGACGCCATCCGCGAGGGCGCGGGATCCAAGCGAAGCTTGGCTTCGCCAAGACCCGCGGATCGCATCCAAGCGAAGCTTGGCTCCGCTAAGATGCTCCCCTGGCCCTGCGGGCCGAAGTAACGGCGGTAGTTTCAGGGCCATGGCGAAGAAGAAAACGGAAAGCGCGAAGACGGACGAAGGCGTCGCCGAGATCGGCGCGTCGAGGCCCTACGTCGTGCTCGCGCGCAAATATCGCCCGCAGACATTCGACGACCTGATCGGCCAGGAGGCCATGGTCAAGACGCTGCGCAACGCGTTCGCCTCGGGGCGCATCGCGCAGGCCTACATGCTGACGGGCGTGCGCGGCGTCGGCAAGACGACGACCGCGCGCATCATCGCCCGCGCGCTCAACTACGAGACCGACACGGTTTCGAAGCCGACCTTCGACATGCCGGGGTTCGGCCGACACTGCGCCGAGATCATGGAAAGCCGGCACCCCGACGTTGTCGAGTTGGACGCCGCCTCCAACACCGGCGTCGACAACATGCGTGAGCTGATCGAGAGCGCGCGCTACAAGCCCCTCATTGCGCGCTATCGCGTGTTCATCATCGACGAGGTCCACATGCTGTCGAAGGGCGCCTTCAACGCCCTTCTGAAGACGCTCGAGGAGCCGCCCGAGCACGTCAAGTTCATCTTCGCCACGACCGAGATCCGCAAGGTGCCGGTGACGGTGCTGTCCCGGACTCAGCGCTTCGACTTGCGCCGCGTCGACGTGCCGGAGCTTGCCGCGCATTTCACCAAGATCGTCGCCAGCGAGGGCGCGCAAGCCGCGCCGGATGCGTTGACGATGATCGCGCGGGCGGCCGAAGGCTCGGTGCGCGACGGGCTCTCGCTGCTCGATCAGGCGATCGCCATGGGTGAGGGGCATGTCACGGCCGCGACCGTGCGCGACATGCTGGGCCTCGCTGACCGCGGCCGCATTTTCGACCTGCTTGAGCAGATCTTCCGCGGCGACACGAAAGCGGCGCTCGAGACGCTCGACGCTCTACACCGCGACGGCGCCGAGCCGACTCAGGTGCTGGCCGACCTCGCCGAGGCGGTGCACGCGGCGGCGCGCTCGCGCACTGTCGGTGCGGAAGCCGGCAGCGAAGCCTTGAGCGCGGAGGAGCGCCGCCGCGCCGGCAGCATCGGAGAGCGCCTCTCCATGCCGTTGCTCGCGCGCGCCTGGCAGATGCTTCTGAAGGGCTGGGAGGAGACGGGCAAGGCGCCGAATGCGAAGGCTGCCGCGGAGATGGTGTTGATCCGGCTCGCACATACCGCCGATCTGCCCTCCCCCGATGAACTCATCCGCACGCTCGGCGGCGGCGACGCGCTTGCTCGCGGCTCGGGCAAACCGGCAATCCGAGACAACGGAAGCACGCGGGATACCGCGCTCGAGCGGGCGAGTGCCGCGGAGCCGGCCGACGAGGCAATGGACGGTGATGCTGAGATCATTGACGAGGCGCCGACCGCGGAGCCCGTTAGCGGTGCCATCGCCGATCCGCGCTCTTTCGCCGAGGTCATCGCGCTCGTAGCCGAGCGCCGCGACGCCAAGCTGAAGGTGCACCTCGAAGAACACGTCAGCCTTGTGAAGTTCGACGCGCAGGCCGGATCGATCGACCTCTTCCTTTGGCCCGGCGCACCTCCGCAGATCGCCAACGAGCTGCGCGAGAAGCTGATCGCTTGGACGCAGCGGCGCTGGGTTGTGCTGCTATCGAACGACGCGGGCGCGCGGCCGATCGCTGAGGCGCGGCGCGAGCGCGAGGCAGCCGAGCTTGCCGCCTTGAAGACGCACCCCGCGGTCAAGGCCATCCTTGACGAGTTCCCGGACGCGAAGATCGCCGAGGTGCGCACGCTGCTCGGGCCTGCCAAAGACGACACCGGCACTGGCTGAGGGTATTCCCCCAGGAGAAGGTAGCGCGAATGAAAGATCTTATGGGCGTGATGAAGCAGCTCGGCGAGATGCAGTCCCGCATGCAGCGGATGCAGGAGGAGCTCGCCCAGATGGAGATCGACGGCCAGGCCGGCGGCGGCCTCGTCAAGGTGGTGCTCGGCGGCAAGGGCGACCTGAAGAAGCTCACCATCGATCCGAGCCTGATGAAGCCCGGCGAGACGGAGATCCTCGAAGACCTCGTGGTTGCGGCCGCGCAAGAGGCGAAAGGCAAGCTCGAGGCACAACTGCAGGCGAAGATGCAAGATATGCCGGGCGGCCTCCCCCTACCGCCCGGCATGAAGCTGTTCTAAGAGGGCGGCGCCGATGCCCGCCGCGGATCGGCTCGAGCC